>Ga0209007_1000327_pt1 | contig 22219 bp, 56 predicted proteins | sample JacPinW_OM1H0_O2_FD_187961 | JGI IMG/M metagenome (GOLD analysis project Ga0209007, IMG submission 187961) | Forest soil microbial communities from Algoma, Ontario, Canada - Jack Pine, Ontario site 1_JW_OM1H0_O2 (SPAdes) (version 2) | ecosystem: Environmental > Terrestrial > Soil > Boreal... | reverse complement strand
CGCCGGGGGCTAGCGTCTTCGCCGTCGCTGGCGCCCTGGCGTACCGGTGGGCGGCATCCACGGTCACGCCCGCGTCGAGCAGTCGCTTCATCGTCGCCGCGATCTCCCGCTCGGCCACCGGGTACCAGCGGGGAGCGCCGGACCCGCAGTTCGGGTTGAGCGACCGTATCCAGCCGCGGCGCACCCAGTAGTCAAGCTGCCGGTAGCTGATTCCGGTGGCTAGCATCGCGTCAATCCCGATGTGCCGCGGCATCGCTCACCGCCCATCCGCCGCAGATGCCACTGGAGCAGCCACGCCAGCGGCGGCCACTGAGTACCGGGCATCGCGCAAATCCGGCAGCTCACCCGATCCTCCCCGTCCCGCCGCACGTCCCGCAATCCTGGTGGCTGGCGTCGCTGCCCTGCTCACCGGCCCGCTCGACGATAATCCACCCGGTGCCGTCGCAGGTGGCGCAGACGATCGCCGGTTGCCGCTTACCCACGGCGCTGCCCGTCGAGAAGCCGCACCTGATGTAGCAGCTCATCCCACTGCGCCTTGGTGACCGTGACAAACGGGCCATCCGGAGGATTCCAGTCGAGCTCGATCCGGTCATCGCTGCGCCTGCTGATGTTCATCACGACCCCTTGCTGTAGCCGACCGGCAGGCATGCCATCGCCCACGCTCCCGCCACACCGACCGCGGCCACCACGGCCGCCAGCCACCATGACCCGGTGACCGTCCATACGCCGCAGCGGGCGCCGATCACATCCCACTGGGCGCACACCTGGTGGGGGATGTCGCGGACGGCGGCGTTGAGTGCAAGGAGTGCGATGGTGGCGCAGATGAGCAGCCAGACGGCCCGGCCGAGCGGCATCACTCATCATCCTGCGGGCGCGGATTCCATTTCGCTTCGCAGCGGTAGCCCTTGGCGCGGAAGCCAGGCACGTCAGGATGAGGGATGTGCTTCCCATTCGAGACGCCGCTGTTCCCGTTGTAGTTGGCCTTCCGGCCGCCAGCGACGGGCTTGCGCACGCGGTATTTCTGCTTCAGCTTGATCTCGATAGCCATGGCCGCCTCCGGTTCGTCGTCATACCGCCCAGTGTAGCGCGGATACCCGGCCCGCGGGTGGCGGGTTTACGACGTCGGGGTTGTGCCGGTCGTACCGGACGTCCCAGATGACGGGGGCGACCCGGCCGCCGACTGCAACGCCGATACCTGCGAATCCAGCCCCGACTGTGCCTGCTGCGCCTGCCCCACCAGCGCGTTCAGCGCCGACAGATCCGGCACGCCACTGGCCAGCTCCTGCTCGATCGCGGCCAGCGCCGTCCCGATCGCCGCCGTCTGCGTGCCGATGTCCGTGACCACCGTGGTCAGCGCCGACACGTCGGCGTCCACCTGCGACTGCTCGCTCATGATCTCTCCCAGTTTGCTGTTGATGCGGACGAGTGCCCACATGATCAGGTCTAGCTTCTCATCGACGGTCATGACGGCCATCCGGGCGGCGGGTTGGCCGCGTTCAGCGCCTGCAGGCCCGCGTCGCCGACGATCATCCCGCCGAACGGGCCGAACGTCGCCGCCACCGCGTTACTCGCCGTCCAGCCGTCATCGAACACGAGGAACCCGGTGCAGTTCGTGATGCTGTTGATGTTCGACCCTGACGTGGTGCCGAAGATGATCGTCGCCGGGGCGTTCGCCGACGCGTTGTCCGTCTCGACGCCGACCAGCAGCTGGGAATGGGTGATGTGGCTGATGAACCCGGTGATCGGGTCATTACCCTGCACCCGCACCGCCGCGCTGGTCAGCGCATGCCCGCTGGTGACAAAGTTGCCGGTCAGCCGCAGGAAGCCTTTCGAAATGTACGAGCCGCCCTGGATGACAAAGCCGTCCTGGCCGCTGCCCGTCGCATTCGCCGACAGGATGAAGTCGAAGTAGTCGAACTCGAACGAGTTCTCCCCCTGCCCGGAGACCGTGTCCAGCACGCAGTTTTGCGCGTTGCCGTGCAAACGCGCCTGGAAATGGCTGCGCTCGGTGAAGAAATACCGGTTAACCAGGTAGAGGCCGACCGACCCGGCGCCGCTGAAATTCTGGATTTGCACGTTGGCCATGCGGTAGCCGACACAGTCGCCGATGTCCATCCCCACCGACCCCGGCCCCGCCCCGGTGCCGTCGAGCACCAGGTCACGGATACCGCCCGCCAGCGTCTCATACGAGCCGAAGCCGCCGCCCGGGTTGTTCGCGTCATGCTGCCAGATGCCGGTCCCGGTGAAATTCTGGTTGAGCTGCGTCTGCTGCCCCGCGCCCTGCAATATCTGGCTGATGCCAAGCTGCACCTGCGACTGCAGGTTGTATGCCTTCGGCAGCAGGCTGATCCGGCCGCCCGCCTGCCCTTGCGCCTGCAGCTGGAGCGCCGCGGCGTTGATGGGGCCCGCGTCGTCACCCACATAGCCGAAGGAGGCCAGCGGCGCCACGGCGAGAGAGCCGTCCTGCATGCCCTGGATCACCGGGACGCCGGGCGGCGGGTCCGTGTTGAGGCCTTGCGCCGGATGAGGGATCACGATCGCCGTGCTCGCAGCCGGGCGGGGACTGTAGTAGCTGGCGCGGGGCCCGGCCAGCATGAGCGCGCCGGGGGTGCCGGTGGGCAGCGTGTAGTCGGCCAGGTCGGTGACGGGGCTGACATAGACGAGTCTCCCTTCCCTGATGACAGCCTGGGCGTCCGGGCCCGGCGACTCGCCGCTCATAGCAGCGTGTACTGCAGGACCGCGGACGTGCGGTGCGTCAAGCCAGTCGTCCCATTCACGAGCTCCACCGCCTTCCCCGCCGATATCTCCAGGCCCTCCAGGTCGAAGTAGCCGTTCGCGGGCGACTGGCCCGCGCCTGCCAGGGCGTTGACGACGGCGCCGAAAATCTGGCTGCCCGGGCTGATCTGCACCACATCGTTAGTCTGCACCACCGCCGCGTTCGACAGTGACGCCAGCACGCTGGAAAGGGTCAGCGACCACAACTGGAGGCCGTTGACGTTCGCGCCTGCGGCGATCAGGGTCTCGGTGTCGCCGTCGTTGGCGTAGGCCTGGATGGATTTGGCGTTGAGCACGCCGCCGTCCTGGACGATGACGGGGTTGCCGGGCTTGTTGATGATCTCGACGGTGAGCGCGTTCGTCTTCGTGTTGGTGACCTGCGTGGCGCGGGATCCGGGGGCGACGGTGCGCGGGGTGACCGCCGTATGCTGGTCCACCCGCCGCGGCGGCAGGCCGCCATGGCTCACGTCAGCACCACCTGGTCACCCATGATCGCCAGCGTTGCCAGGTCACCCGCGTTCGCGTTCTCCCACACCGCGAACACCAGCTCCCCCGGCTGCATCTCAGCCGTCCACCCGATCGTGTCGCCGCCGCCCTGCAGCGTCTGCCCGATCTGCTGCTTCGGATCCACGAACAGCTTGTACAGCACACACGACGACAGGTCGGACGGGCCGGTTGACGTGGACACCTGGATCTGGGAGGGGTACCAGCGGCAGCCGAGCCCGGCCGGGCCGACCGTCACCAGCGCGCCGCCGCCGCTGTTGACGATCGACTGGCCGGTGCCGTTGCCGATCGGCGCGCGGACGGTCCGGGCGAACGTGTGCTGCGGCGTCACCACCGTCCGCCCCGACACCTGGCCGCGGTTCGGCAGCGACCCGGCGAGCTGGTGCAGCCCAGCAGGCCACCGCACCATCACAGCGCCCAGAGTTCGGCGTACACCTTCGACGCGCCAGCGGTCAGCGCCGACGCCTGCTGCACCGTGAACGTGGAACCGGACTGGATCATGAACAGGGTGTTCGTCGGCCCGTGGAACCCGGCCGCCAGTGCCGTCTGAAACAGCGCCCCGTTGGCTGCGTTCGACCCGTCCGGCAGCTCAAACTGGGCCTGGACGAGGCCGCCGACCTCCAGCACCGTCACCCACATTTCCCCGACGACCATCACCCGGTGCGGGTTCCCGTCTGCGGGGGCGGTCCACGACAGGATGGCGCCGGTCCCGTTGATCATCGTGTACCCGGCGGCGCCCGTGGTCGCAACCAAGCCCATGCCGCCCAGCGCCGCCAGCGCGAGGGGGGCGGTCGCCTGCCCAGTGCCGCCCTGCACGACTGGCAGCGGCGCCGCCAGATGGGTGGACTTGACCTGCGGGTTCGGGTAGATGCCGGTGAGATCGCCGCCCGCCGGGCCGCTGGGAGGCGAAGAAGAGGACGGCTGCGGGCCGATCGGCCACTGCGGCGTCGTCATAGCAGGTAGTCCGCCAGCAGGTCCGCTTCCATCTGGATCACCAGGCCGCTGATCAGCACATTCCCGGTGACGGTGGCGGCGGTGAATTCCAGCCGGTCATGCGCCTGCAAGATCACCGCACCCGAGGGGCTGAAGTAGGTGCCGGGGGCCGCCCAGGTGACCAGGTCATTCTGCGTGTTCGGCGCGGCGCTCGATGTGGCCTGCGGGCCGATCGACGCGGTGACCGTCCCCGCCGTCCACCCGGTCGCGGTGATCCGCCGCACATCCCACACATACCCGTCGTGCGGGCTGAGGCCCTCCGGGTAGTTGATGGTGCCGTTCGCGGCGGCCAGGCCGATGAGGCCGGGCGCGGCGAGCGGGATGGGGGTGAGGCAGGCACGCAGGCGGCGGCGGCGGGCGTGCTCGGCGTCCAGGTGGCGGACGAGGCGGCCCAGGCCCACCTCAAGGCTGACGTTCGCTTCGACCCCGGCCCCGGCGAACCGGCCGGTGATCTCGTCCAGGCCGGAAGTCACTCGGCTGGCTCCTGCTCGGCCGGGCGGACGCCGAGGGTGCGGCTGACCGCACCGCCGGACAGCAGGTCGATGGCCATCGCGCCGATGAGGCAGGCGACGGCCAGGCCGAACAGGCCGAGGAGCCGGTCTCCGGTGGTTGCGCAGTCTTCGCAGGGTTCGCCGGGGGCGGCGGTGGGCTTGCCGTTGGCTGCGGCTTTGGCCGCCTGGGCTTCGGTTGCTGCGGTTGTCATGGCCACCAGCCTAGATGAGCGGGGCGGCCAGGTCCTGATGACCTGGCCCCCTCCGGTCCCCGGGGTCCGCCGTGTTTTTGGGAGGTCAACCACTCGCCCGGGTGAACCCTATGACCTCACCGCCGAGTCTACCCAGGTCATGCGTATTTCCGCTAGTATTCCCCCATGGCCACGGAGATAACGGAGCGTAATCAGGATATTGAGCTGATCGCCGAAGCCGTCCACCGCCTCGACCACCGCACCGCCGCCATGGCCGCCGACCTGGCCCACCTGCGGCGCACCCTCGACGAGTTCGCGCCGCTGCTGGCCACACTCAAGACCGGGGGCCTGCTGGCCGCCCGCCGCGCCGCACGCGCCAACGGAGGAAGCAAGACATGACCGAACCCACCGCAACCCCGCCAGCGCCGCCAGGTGAGCACCCCGGCGAACCTCCCGCCGAACGCCTCGACCGCGTCGAACACACGCTAGACCGCCTCGTCAGCGTCGTCGAGCACATCATCCCCGGCAGCCACGCCGAAGCCGAGGAGCGCACCGAAGAACGGCTCGACCGGCCGTCCACCGTGGAAGAGCAGGTCCGCGCCGAACTGGCCAAGGCCAAAGCCGACGAGGAAGCAGCGGCGGCAGCCGACGCGGAGAAGGGCGAACGCGAGTCGCTGGCCGCCCAGCTGAAGAAACTGGAAGAGAAGCCACCCGCCGCGCCGCTGCGGAAAGTCGAGCACCTGATGGGCTGGCACCCCCGGTGAGCCGCAACTGGATCACCGGCATGCCCGACCCGCCCGAAGGCAAGATGTGGTGCATCGCCTGCGTCCTCTTCGCCAAAGGTGAGATAGACACCGACCTGGAGGAGCAGTTCGAAGCCTCTAACAAAGACGGCAAGAAAGACCACGACCAGTGGTTCGCCGCCAAGTCCAGCTATCCGCTTCAGGTGGCTGTCGTCCAAGGCCCCTGCGCTGAGCTGATGCAGCTCGGCATCCTCAACCTGTGCTGGACCCATGTTGCCGGGGTGAAGATCAAGCCGGTCAGCGGGCTCGTGCCCGCCGCGCCGATACCGCCCGGCCTGCTGAGAGGAGCAAAATGAGCGGAAGCACGGGCCTGCTCACCGAACGGTGCGACCCCTACGGAGCCGAATCCGCGATCCGCCTCGTCGGCGGCCTCTACAGCGAAGCCCACCTGGGCAAGCACATGTGGCACTGCCCCAACCGCGCCGACGCCGGCCGGTACATGATGGAATGCCCGTACGGCCATCGCGGCGATGTGATGCCGTTGTGCACCGGGCACCGGGTTGAGGTGCAGCGGCGGCAGGCGGGGATGTGCACCCGGTGCGCGTACCCGCCGGAGGCGGCGGCGATAGAGCTGGCGATCCGTGCTGCGCAAGCCGACCTGGGGGTGGCGGTGCAGCGGATGGACCGGCGCGAGACCGCCCGCATCCAGCAGAAGATCGAGGACCTGGGGCATCACATGACGGACATGTTCCACCGGGGCATCATCAAACGGGTACCGCTGCGGCTGATCGAGGTGAGCTAGATGGCGCACATTCGCGAACTAACCCCACCTGCCCCATCGCTGGCCCTGGAGGTTAGCCGCGAGGAAGCGGACGTCCTGCTGGCCGCGCTCGACTTCGCCCGGTCCTGGCTGCAACGGCGGTCGCCGCGAGCATCGGTCAGCGACGAATGGCCAGGGCCGCCCGAGTGGTATCAGGGGGCCATCAATCCGATCGAGCAAGCCCTGGCCGCCGCAGTGGGAAGGTGCACTGATGAGTGAGACTCCTGACCCGGCCGACGTGCGGGCGGTCCTCCGCGAACACGGCCACAACCCGCCCGAACGCGGCAGGCTCAACGCCGAATGGATGCAGCTCTACCGCGACATCACCAGCGGCGCCGAACCCGGCAGCCCAGACTATGACGCCGGGGTCACCGAGGCTGACTTCCCGCCCGAACCCGAGAGCGGCCCGGTCGGCGGGGAGCAGAAACCACGCAGGCCCCGCACCACCAAAGCCACATTCCGCGACCGGCTCGGCGGCGCCCGCGGCAAGACGAAAGGCAAGGCGGGCGGGAAAGCGAAACCCCGGCACAAGCGGCTCCCCGTCGACCGGTTCTGCGAACGCGCCTGGGATGCGCTCGCCCGCCTCGCCCGCCCCGTCAGCCCACCCCTATCCCGCTGCCTGTCCATGGAAGCACCCATCGCCGGGCTTGTCCTCGAAGACGTGGTGCGGGACACGATGGTAGACCGGGCAATACAGCCGTTCGTCCGAGCCGAAGAGAAAGGCCGCAAGGCGCTGGCCCTGTTCGGGCCGCCCGTGTTCGTCGCCGCCCTGGAGCATGCTTCGACGCTGCCCGCCGAGCAGTTCGCGGTCCGGCAGGCGATCCTGCTGCCGATGCTCCGCGAGTCGATGGTGCTGTGGGTGGATGTGGCGGGGGACAAGGTGGAGGAGAAGGCCCGCCGTGATGCGGAGATGGGGCCGGTGTATGAGCAGGTGGACCGGCTGCTGGCGCAGATTTGGGCGCCGCCTTCGGAGGAGGGTGGCGTGTCGGCGGAGGATGAGGCTGCGGCGCGGGCTCAGGAATCCGCGATGGCCGGGGCGGGCATCTGATGAGCTGCCAGGGTAAGCGCGAGCACACAATAGAAGGCCCGCATTTTGACATCGTGGGGCATAATCCCACTGAGTGCCTACGGGACATCCCACACTGCGGCCCCTGCTGGCCGCCCGGGGAGCCGGTGCCCGCTAATCCCTGGGCGAGAGCCGATGACGATCACCCGAGCGGCTGAGCCGCCAGCAGCGACCGCGCAAGTCGTCTACCTCAAATGGGACGACTACCTCAACTGGCTCAACGGACGCCTCACCCACACCACCACCGCCTGGGGGGAACGCGTCAAACTCGGCCGCCCCCTCGCCCCCGGCCAGCACGTCGCATTGATCGGCCCCACCGGCTGCGCCAAAACCACCCATGCCGTAGGCATCCTCGCCGCCTGCCGCAAATACGTCCTCGCCCTCGACCCGAAAGGCGAAGACGAGACCCTCGCCAAGTCCGGGTACACGCGGGTCAAGGAGCTGCCCCGCGACGGGTGGCGCGGCATGCGCGGAGAAGATCAGCGCAAATGGCGGGACATCTTGCAGCGGATAGAACGCGGCGGGGATGCCCGGGTCATCGTCGGCGGCGGCTCCCGCACCGACGCTGAAGACCTCCGGCTGCAGGAGCTCATGCGGGACGCCATCACCTACTCGCGGCATTCCGGCGGCTGGACCCTCTACATCGACGAGTTTGAGCTGCTGAGCTCGCAGCGCATGTACAAGCTGGGGCCGCTGATCGAGCGGATGCTGATCACCGCCCGCCGCGACAAGACCAGCGTGCTCACCACCTTCCAGGCGCCCGCCTGGGTCAGCAAGCATGCGACCCGGCAGGCCCGGTATGCGGTCATGTGGCCGCAGGACACCGACATGATCAAGAACATCTCCCGGGGCATGTCGCGGGACTGGCGGGATGTCGGTGAGGCGATGGATCAGCTACCGGAGTTTCACACGCTCACCGTAGGCCGGGGGAAACTGTCCGGCCCGATGGTGATCACGTCTGCGCCTGAGCTGTAGCCGGGGTGTAGCTGAACTTCCGCCCCGCCGCACCCGTCGCCGCCTTCGTGTATGAGCCGACGACCGGCAGCCGATTCACCTGCTGCACCGGCCCCGACAGGGCCTTCGCCGCGCCGCCCACCGCCACCAGCACCAGCCCCGGCAGCGCGACCAGGCCACCGCCCACCAGGAACGCCGCACCCAGCATCGCCCGCGCCTGCGACCGGGACAGCAGGCAGAACCCGCCCACATTACTGTACGACTCGCCGCCCTTGATGCCCTTGCTCACACCCTTGCCCAGCCCGAACGGCAAGTCGCCGAACGCCGACGACAGCGGGCCCAGGAAGATGTTCTGCAGCCCGCCGACACTCACCCCGCCCCAGCCGACGAGGCAGTCAGCCGACAGCTTCGCGGCGGCCTGCGCGGTGGCAGCCGTCAACGTGGCAGTCGGCGAACCCGAATAGGTTGTGTCCGGGGTGGTCTCCCCGTTCAGGTACGCCTTATAGGCGCCGCTGGTATAGGTGGTCCACGCGCCCAGCCCCTGGGATTCCAGCTTGTCCAGGGCGAACTGGGCGTTCGTCGCCGGATCGAACGGATTCCCCGCAGCCGGGTCACCCAGTATCTGCCACAGGCCAGTGGCACCGGACCGGTTCTGCACATCGGAGTTGCCGCCCGACTCGGCTTCCGCGATCGCGGCCATCAAAGCAGCCCACTGCTGGCTGGCGTACTTCGTGCCCTTCGCCGTCTGCTGCCACAGGCCCATGAGCTGCGCATACGAGTAGACCGTCACTGTTCCGCCGCCTTCTTAACCGCCCACAAGGTGGCCGCCTCGAAGCCGAGCCCGGCCAGCCCAGCCGCACCCACGACGATCCCCACCAGGGCGGTCGTGACCAGCACCGCCACCGCCACCGCCTCCACCAGCGACCGCGACGACACACCCTTGCCGCCGCCGCCAGGCGGCGCGGCCGAGCCTGCCGCCTCGGTCAGATGCCGGTACACCTGCGTGATCCCGGTCGGCCCGTAGCCGACGATCGGCGTATCCACCGTCCCCTGCGCGCTATCCAGCGCCGAACACATCTTGTCAGGGCCGGTGACGAAACCGATATGGCCGCCGGTCCCTTCACCGACCCACAAGACCAGGTCGCCAGGCTGCGGGTCCGTGGTGGGCACCGCGCCAGACCAGGCCGCGTACGAGGTGACGACCGGGCCGTGCGCGTTCGGCGGGAACCCCGGCTGACCCCACCGGCCACCCGGCAGCGCCATCCCCAGGTCATGGCCGAGCACGTAGCTCACGAAGCTGGAGCAGTCCCAGTCGCCCACAGACGAGGCGTTACCGCCGTAGACGTACCCGGCGCCCGCGTACTTCTCCGCGGCGGCGGCGATCTGCGCGCCCGTCACCTGGTCCATCAGGCCAGGCTAACGCCAGTGCCGGAACTGCCCGTATTCGACATGTCCGGCTGGTCCGCGGCCGAGCTGGCGGCAGTCTTGCTCTTCGAGGTGGGGAAGACGCTGCCCACCGGGACCGTCTCCGGGGTACCGGACGGCCACTCGTACGGGTGCAGGGGAGTGAACCACTCCCGCAGGGTGATGTTGTAACCCTTGACCAGGATCCAGCCCCACGAGCTGATGCCGTACCCGGCCCACAGGACAAGCGCGCCGATCGGGAACATCAGCCGGTGTCCCGCTCATACGCCCGCCGGGCCGCCTCGGCCACCTGCCACGCCCGCGCCGCCACCGTCGCCGCCAGCCGCTCGGCCGCCTTCGCCGCACGCATCCGCAGCTCCGCCGCCGCATCCGGGCTGGACATCTTCCGCTCAAGCCAGATCAGCAGCGGCAGCGCCACCGCCGCCGCGGCCATCGCCACCGCCTGACGGGCAGCCTCTTCCCTGGCCGCACCGCCAGGCGATGTCACGTCGGGCACGTCATCCACGTCAGCCACCCACCGGCCACTGCGCGCCCGCACCATGCATCTGCGGCTGCGTGCTGGCCGACCGCTGGCCCGCACGCAGCGCATGCATGTACATCAGGTGCATGATCCCCGCCGCCGTCAGGCCGCCGATCAGCGGCCACGGGGAACCCTCGATCTTGCTGGCGAACGCGGACAAGGCGATCACCTGCACGCCGCCGAGCCGGACATACTTCCACAACGTGTCGGCCCGGTCGCTGGCGAACAGCTCCGTCGTCTGCGGGGAACTGTTCGTCGAGCTGTACACGTCGTAGCCGACCGCGAGCCAGATGCCGAACAGGGCGGCCGGGCTGCCCACCCCGCCGCCGAGCATCAGGCCGCCAGCTTCGCCGCGGCGCTCTTCACGTCCTTGCCGAGCTGCCGGATGTAAGAGTAGTCGAGCCCGGGGAAGTGGTCGGCGTGATCGGCCACCCACTCCACGATCTCGTCGGCCAGCCGCACCACATGCCCGGTGTCGCCGCCCGACTCGGCCACCTTCCCGGCCTCCTCACCCAGCACCCGCGCCTTCTCCAGTGCGGGATGGTACGTGTAGTCCGGGTCGGCGTGGATAACCGGGTTCGCGTCCGCCTTCGCCTGCAGATGGTCACCGAGGGCCTGGGCGTAGCCGACGACCTCGGGCGCGTTGGCCTGCCGCTTCTCCGCCTCCATCGCGGTCACCTGCGACTGCAGTTGCTTGATCGCGGCCAGCAGTGCGGCCGGGTCTACCTCGGTCGCGGACGCGCCACCAGCGGCCACCTGCGCACCCAGTTCGGCATCGCTGGCCGGGCCGGTCACCTCAGGCTGCGGCGTGTCCGGGGTGACACCCGCCGCCGCGGCGGCCTGCCAGGCGGTCTGGCCCTCGCTGACCGGGCCGGTCTCATCGGTCTCACTCATCACAACTCCAATGTTTCACGTTGAACGATCATGGTCTGCCCGCGGCCCTGACCTGGCCCCAGCTACCCGGCGCGGTCGCAGGGATCGGCGCGCCGTCAGCGGCGAAGATCGGCGTCATCGACTGCACCCGCATCCCCTCCTCATGCACCTCCACCAGCGCCAGCGGCATCACCATCGGCGTAGCCCCAGTGCCATACGGATGATAAGTGCCCATCTGGCCGGCACTCCCGCACGCGGCGATCCGGTCACGCAGCGCCGTCATGACCGCCTCCGCATCGGCTTCGGGTGCAGACGCCCGATCATGCCCGTCGTCTGCCGCCTCGGCTCCAGATGCGTCGTCGGGTCCAGCGGATCCTCACCGTACGGGTACGGCAGCAGCTCACCCGTCGAGACGAACGACGGGCCGTCCGGATGCGGGTAGGTGACCATGCGGGCCGCCTTCGGCTCCTGACGGACCGTCACCTCTTCCGCGCGCGGCCGGCCAGCGCGGTCCTTCATCACCTCTTCCTCAGACACCTCACGATGCTGAGCGGGGTGCAGGTGATCCCGGGTGATGGTCACCGCTTCGGCCCTCCCCGGTCTACCGGGTGCGCACGGCCGCCGCCATGACCATGCCATTCCTTGATGATCTCGATGAACCGCTGGTTGCCGCCGCCGGGGGCCTGCGGCGACCCGGCCGCGGCCTTGGGTGGCTGCGTGCTGCCCGCCGTGCTGCCCGACGCAGCCTGCTGATGCTTGATCCACAGGTAGCCGCCGACCACCACCACCGCGCCGATCACCAGGTATGTGACGGGGATGCCTGCGATCTTCTTCCCGCCGCCCATCTCACCCTTCGGCTTGCTGGGGCGGGTCACCGGGTCAGCCATCGCCGCGTCCCGGCCACTTCGGCAGACGCGGCACCGACCTGATCTGCCGCTGCCCACGGCGGCCACGCGGCACCGACAACCTGGCCGACTTCGCCAGCCGCTCCGTCCGCTCCGACACCGCAGGCACCGGCAGCACCGTCGTCGGCCCCGGATGCACCGGGTCGTAGACGCGGATGGGCATCCCGGCGCCCGGCCGTTCAGCGATGAAATGCTGGAAGTACTGCTGCGGGTACCAGACCGGCGGCGCGTCCGTGGACCGGGCCGACCCCATCATCGCCTGGGCGGTCGGGTCATCCTGCCGGGAGGTGGCGAACCGGGGGGCGGGGACGGCGCGGGTGCCTGGCTGCCCATCCACCGCGTACTTGTACGACTGATGGCCCGACCCGGCGCGGTAGTCGAACAGGGGGGTGAACGCCGTGCACGCCAGCGCCGGGGGCACCCCCGGCACCGTATACCGCCAGGTGGGCATGTCAGAGCGCCCGCGCCAGCAGCCCAGCGACCAGCAGGCCGCCGCTGATGCCAAGCGCGATCGTGAGCACCTGGCCCCACTGGATGTTCATGCTGCCCTTCCCGTCAGGAGCTTGCTCTCCCCGGTGAGGAAGCCGAGGGTCGCACTGGTGGTCCGGTAGTGGGCCAGCAGGTCGGCGAAGATCAGGCCGCCGACAACCAGCGTGGCCAAGGTGAAAACGCGGCTCATGGCTGCGGCTCCTTCACGGCGGGATAAGTATGATCCATGAGGACACCGACGCCGACCAGGAAGATCGCACCGAGGATGACGACGATGGTTGCCTTACCTGGGGTCATGATGCCTTCCCTGCCGCGGCCGAGCCCACCGACTCGGCCCGCGCATAATTCCCGGTTTCTTCCTGCCCTTCGGCCTTCTGCGCCTGCCCAATCTGGGATTGCAGCCCGGCCGGGAGGGCGTTGAAGAACGCCGCCACGTCCAGGCCCCACGCGAGCGCAGTCACCACCGGCCGCGCCGGGGCGTACGACGCCGCCGCGCCCAAAGCCGCGAACAGGACGGTGATGCCCAGCAGCGCGCCAGGAGCCGGGGGCCGGTGCTGCGTGTGGATGATCCGCCACGCCACCAAAGCTTCCCCGGCCAGCCAGGCCGCCGCCAGGCCGCCCATCAGTGGCCGAGCTTGGACTTGCCGGTGTTGCCCATGCCACTGAAATGCTGGAACGCCCAGTAGGCGCCGACACCGAGGGCGAACGACATGAGGCTGAACTTCACTGAACTCTCCTAACGGGGCAGGCTCCACCAGATGAATATGAGTGCGGCCAGGGCGAGACCGCCGACGCTGAGCACACCAGTCGTGACCGGGTCGCCGCCGCTTCCGCCGCCGCTCGCCGTCGTCCCGAACCCGGCCGTCGCCGCAGTCGGCCCCTGCGGGCTGGCCTGAGCCGACGTGCCCTTCGTCCCCGGCCACGTGCCAAGGGCGAAATTCGCGTTGAGACCGGTGGACAGCACCTCACACCTCCGGCAGGCCGCGGACCAGCGCCCCGGACGGGACCACCTGGCCGACGATCGCATTCAGCGTCGCCGGGGAGTTGCTGATCGTGCCCCACGGATACCCGGCCACCTCGATCTGCGTCCCCGGGTTCGTGCTCAGGAACGTCTCACCGGTGTCGAGCAGGCCGAAGTCCCGCTGCGCCAGCGCCGTCTTACGCGAGAACGCGATCGTCCCGGTCGGCCGCACCGTCTGCACCGTCCCCGGCGCCGTCTGCGAAGACGCGGTCGCCCCGCCCACCTGCATGGCGATCGCCATGTCCTCGTAGATCGTGTTGATGTCCGAGTCGATCAGCGGCACACCGTCAACCAGCACCTTCGGGCGGGCAGGCCAGCCGTCCACCCGGGCGCCCGTGCTGTCACGCAGGTCCAGGATCAGCACGGTCAGGTAGCCGCCCAGCCGGGGCAACTGCACCGGCTGGCTCGAGCCGGTCGGGACCGGCGGGTTCGACGGCTGGTAAATCCACTGGCACGTCGTCCCGATACCAGGCGGGTCGGTGGGCGTGTTCGGAAGCCAGTAGAAGTCCGCATCCACCTGCTCCGACAAGGTCGGCAGCGTAGATGGCGCGGTGGAGAACAGGGTGGCGGCCGGGGCCAGGTTGATCTGCAGCACCGGCAGCAGCGCCGCATTCGCCCCGCTAATGACGCCGTACCCCTTGGCGAACTCGAACGGGAGCTGCGAGGAGTATACGAACGCGCCCGACGCGGCGGTGATCCCCGTCCAGATCGGGGACGCATGCGGGGACCGCATCTGGTCCGTGCCGAACTGGCCGCCATACAGCGGCACCAACTGGAGGATGTCATAGCCGGGGCCGGTGAGGAGCTGGGTGCCGAAGGCGTCCTTCATCTGGATGAGCTGGGCCAGCGATTCGGGGGCGTCCTGCCCGCCAGCGCCCGAGCTGATCACGCCACCCGTGCCCGCGTTCGTGACTGAGCTCCACTTGATCCGGTACGCCGAATTCCAGCCGGGCGAGGACACCATGGGGCGGCCCATGAACCCGCCGAACTGCTGATTGTCCACGTACATGGCGCGGCGGCCAGGTGGGGCGTGCCGGATGAACGGGCCACCCGCGGTCTCGTCGGTGGTCTGCGGCTGCGGGCGGCCAGCGACGGTGCCCTGAGTTGCTGTTCCTGCCACGGTATGGCCTTTCAGGCGACGGCTTCGATGACTTGCGCCGCCACGTTCGTGGCAGGCGTGGCCGAGGTGGCACGGTGCTTAGCCGCCCATATCTTGGCCATCTGGATCACCGGGTGAATCAGGACCACCGTCATGACGACGAGTTCCATCGTGCGCCGTGTCGGCATCGCGACTCCCTCAGCTTTGGCGGGTTCCCGCCACGGACCGGGTTTGCGCCCCACCCTACAGCCTGTCACCAGTGAGAACATAGGCCGATGGCGTATCGACGTGATCCGGTATCGGTGCTGTTCGATGCGGGCGCGCGGCGTCTGCTTGACCGGGCTTACGCGAAACCGGGCACGTGGGTGGGCACGAGGCTGGCCGACCCGGGCCCCCGGCACGCCGCCTACCTAGTGGCCCTCGGCATCAACCCGGCCGGGCCCGACGACGCATCCGTGGAAGGCGGCCAGGGCCTGAACGCCAAATCACGGTGGGCCCGCGGGTTCGTCCGCGCCATCTACTACCAGCACAAATGGTGGAGCTCGGGCGGCGGCCCCGGCTGGCGGGAGTCGAAACGGTCGGTCGCCCGGCACGCCGGGGCGCTCCAGATCGAGGTCGGCCGGCGCGTCCCCGTCCTCGGCGTCATCCCGGCAGGCCGGGCGGTCCGCATCCGCATCCGGGCGGGCGGGCAGGCCGCCACGAAAGCTGTTAAGAAACTCCCCGATCAGCGGCGCATCTATGACGACCGGGGCAGGCGGGCCGCGCGGGCGTCGGTGCCGGAACTACGGGACTGGGCCTAGCCGCTCATCGGTGGCGGGACGGGGGTTCGGCGGCGGGTCGTTCAGCGCCTCGTCGTCGGGGACGGGAATGTCGTGGGCGCGCAGCAGCGCCGCGAGGACCCGCTGATACCGCAGGCCATCGGTATGGGCCTGGTTGACGAGGTGCTCGACGTGGCCGAGTTTCCGCAGCGCGGGCCGGGCGACGATGAGGGTGCCGAGGAGGACGGCGAACGCGGAGAGCAGGCTGGCGGCGGCGGTGACGATCCCCGCGACCGAGGACGCCTGCAACGCGATCATCCGCCCATCGTAGCCGGGGGCATGACAGAGCCCCCGGCGGCGGGACAACCGGGGGCTGAGCCCGGGACGGGAATCGAACCCGCACGTCAGCCGCTTTTAAGGCGGCAGCCTCTGCCATTGGGCTACCCGGGCAAAGACAGAGCCCCGGCACCGAGGGGGACTCAGTTTATGCCGGGGCTCTTGCGGGCCGGGGGGGCACCCGCATAGGCTTACGCCCAGGTCGTCACGAGACCGAGCATATCAAACGGAAAGCTCCGGTGATACAGAAAATCGCCGCGAGTTTCATTTGATTACGGCTCGTAATCGGCGAATAACGGCCTGGCCGTACAGCGTGCTAGAAGGCCCGCCGCTTTGAGACTGGGACCTCCACGCCAGGCCGTGACAGGCAGCCGCCCAACCAGCGGCAACCGGGAACCAGCGGGCTGACTACCCGCGTTGCCGCCGAAAGGTGGCGGGTATCTGGAGGCAGGGTCTAGCTCCCCGGTGATCACGGGGGGCCGGGGGGGCCTGCCTCCAGAGGGATCGTCACCTACGCGCGCGAGAAAAATACGCGGCCAGCCGGTCAACCAGCTCCGACGCCTCCGCCCGCGACAAGTTGAACCGCTTCGTATACCGAGCCCGGCCGATCTGGATCAGGAACCAGCCGCCCTCATGCGGGGTGACGACGATCTGACCGGCGGGCACTTGCTGGCGGGGGTCGATGCTTCCCATAGCGCTCTCCTATCCTGCGCATCGTTGACGGTGAACCAAAACGCTTGCTAAGCGCATTGTATTCGCGTTAAACTGGTGGCACAAGCACAGAACCGAGGGGGTCACCATGACCGGCACTACCACCGACCTGGGCGCGGAGCTGCAAACCCAAGTCCAGGCCTGGGAACATCTCAAGCGGAACGCCTCACCCGCACTCGTCGCCGACGCGATCCTCGGCACCGAGACCGGCCCGCGCGAGCTGAAGGCGATCTTCGCGCAGAACCCGCCCAAGGTGTACGTGAAGCCGTGCGCAGGCTGCGGCCAGACGCTCCACTGGGTCACCGACGCCACCGCCGAAGACGGCGGCACCTGGTACCACGCCACCAGCTACGACCTGCTCAAATGCTGCGGGACCATCTGATGCACGACTACCATGAAGGCCACCCCGGCTACAGCGACAACCAGATACTCCACGACGGCTGCGAGGAGTGCGCCACCCGCGCCAAGCATGACGACCACGGCATCAGCAGCCTGGACAAAGGCCGATTCGCCAGGGCATGGGTGCGCGCCGCCCAATGGAACCGGGAAGGTCTCAGCGACCTGGCCACGGCCGAACGCCCGCTGCTGACCGTGCTCTGGTCAATCCAGCTACGGCTGGAAAACTACGGCGTCCCGATCGGGGAGTTGCCCGTGGGGAGTGACTTCTGATGGGCGCGCATTCGCGGCCGGACGCCGAGATCACCGACACCGAACAGTCCTACGCCATCACCCGTGGCCGCCAGCTCGTCGCCGAATATGACAGCCCGCTCGGCCCGGACGACTGGCCCGCCTGGGAAGGCTCGGCCGCCGCAATACTCAGGGAGCTGACCCGATGACCACCATCCGCCTCGCCAAAGGCAGCCACCCCGCCCCGGCCGAAGACTGCACCGACCCCGAAGGGTGCCTCTTCGAGCAGTACAACTGGCGGGCCCGGCAGACATGGACCGACGCGTGCCCCCCAGGCGTCTCCCCCGTCCTGCACAGTTTCGGCATGACGCTGAATGACCGGCTCCCCGATGACCAGCGGCAGGCGCTGGCCATCTATGTGCCCAACGGCACGTCGCCGCTGGCTGGCACCGCCAGCGACGGGAAGGATGAGGCCCGCGGGTATCTGGCGCTTGACTGGCTGGTCCGCACGTACACCCCGGCGTGGCTGGATCTGGCGGGGCTGGCCGCTGAGGCGGGTTCGCTTCGCGGCCTTGGCCGCATCGCTGACCGGGGGACTGCCCGCGCTGCTGGGCCGGTGGTCAGGATCGCCCGCGATAAGGCGGCCGCGGCCGCAGCCGGGCCCGCAGCCTGGGCCGCAGCCTGGGCCGCGGCCGCAGCCTGGGCCGCAGCCTGGCCCGCAGCCTGGCCCGCGCCCGCAGCCTGGGCCGCAGCCTGGCCCGCAGCCTGGGACGCGGCCGCAGCCTGGGCCGCAGCCTGGCCCCCAGCCAGGGACGCAGCCAGGGACGCGCTTAAGCCGACCGTCGAGCAGCTTCAGGGCAGCGCGGTCGCCTTGTATGCGGCGATGGTGGCGGCGTGACCGGTCCCGAGCACTACCAGCAGGCTGAGGCACTTCTCGAAGAGGCGGCCGACCCCAGCGATCACGGAGTCAGCGCACTCCACGCCCACATTGCCATGGCTCAGGTCCACGCCACCCTCGCACTCGTTGCCGCCGTGGAACTCGTGCCAGGAGCGATGCCGTGAACCCGTGCTGCCCGGTGTGCCCGGCCGGGACCGTGCTGGAGTACGACGGGGACGGCTGGTGGTGTCCCGTCGAGGAGCGCGCCCTGTCGGTGGCGATGGTGATCAACGACTGCGGAGGCGACGACTGATGGCCGATCATGAGGGCATGACATTGGCCCAGCAATGGCCCGGCGTCAATGATCATTCGCCTGTTTTCCCGCTCTACCGCGCCAAATGCTGGCCCTGTGGCTGGCATAGCGCCTGGTGCGACTCTCCAGAAGAGGTCACCCAAGAATGGCGCGCACATCAGGAGAACCCCGATGGCGTATGACTCGAAGTCGCTCGACGACTACATCGACGTGGCCGAACGGATCGCCGCCTTCTACGAGAAGTACCCGGACGGCAGCCTCCAGCCCGCCGATCCGCTGCACCCGTGGGAGCAGGTGATGATCGAGGGCCGCGACAAGGATGGCAAGCCGAACGCGCAGACGTTCGTCCTGTACACGGCCTGTGCATACCGCACTCCGCAGGATGCGCGGCCGGGTGTGGGCTGCGCCTGGGAGGTGTTCCCGGGCCGCACCCCATACACGCGGGGCTCGGAGATGATGAACGCCGAGACGTCCGCGTGGGGCAGGGCGATCGCCGCGCTGGGCATCGCCACCCGGAAGGGCATCGCGAGCCGCCAGGAGGTTGATCAGGCGCGGCAGCGTCAGGATGGCCTGCCCGCGAACGCGGACGGGTCGCTGTCCCGGTCCCGCACCACCGACGCCGAGAAGGACGCGGCCGGGGTGATGACCAGCGGCCAGCAGGCCGAGCACACCGCGTTGCAGCCGAAACGGGCCGACCAGCGGGCCCCCGCCGGACGGGCGGCCACGTCCGGCGCCGACGAATGGGCCACCACCGCTGGCCTGGAGGATAAGCCGGGGACGATCAGCCCGCAGCAGCGGAACGCCATGCATGCCGCGTTCGCCACGGCGGGCATCAACGACCGGGCGGCGCGGCTGGCGAAGACGGCCGAGGTGATCGGCCGGGAAGTGAAGTCGTCCAATGACCTGTCGTATGCGGAGGCGGGGAGACTGCTGGAATACCTGCACGGCTTCACCGCGGCGGGGGTGCGGCCAGCATGACCAACCTGGGGACGATCCGCCGCTACTGCCCGGAATGTGACGACTGGACCCCCTCCGTGATGGTGGGCAACGAGGAGTTGTGTGCCCGCTGCCCGATCCCGCCCGACGACGATGACGACGATGACGACGATGAGTGGTGGGAGGACGCGTGAACCCGCCGATTCAGTACCGGCCGCTGACCGTGGCCGAGCAGCAGCGCCGGTCGCGCGCCGGCCGGGCCGACCCCTCCCGCAATCTCGTCGGCGTCCCCGTCGAAACCCGCAACGGCCTCCCCCTCTTCCGCCCCTACCGTTACCGAGCTAAGGAGGCCACCCGTGACTGACACCCTGGCCGACCGGCAGGCCCGCGGCCGGTCCAACCGGCGCCGCGGCACCGAGTTCATGCGCCGCCTCGCCGCCTGGCTCCGCGACAACGGCGCCCCATACGCCGACCTCACCACCCGCGCCCACGCGTCCGACTTGACCGGCGTCGGGGATCTGGCGATCGAGGCGACCACGGAGCCGTGGGAGCGGATCGGCGGGAAGATGCGCCAGTCCGCTGATGATGCGGCCCGCCGTGGCCTGACGGAGTACTGCGTGGTGAAGTCGCGGCGGGGGTTTGGGGTGGGGGAGGCGTGGTTTGTGCAGCCGTGGGCTCAGGCGTGGCGGCAGCGGCTCGAGCTGGAGGAGCTGCGGAACCATGTGCTGGTGCTGCGGAAGGAGCTGCGTGAGCGTGACCGGGAAGGGGTGGCGCTGTGAACGAGACATTTCTCCACGAGATAACCCTGATTCATACCGCCTGCTGCAATTGTGGCGTCGTTTTCGGGCTGCCCTCCGTAATTGAGGAAAACCGCCGCAAGACTGGTGGGAACTTCTACTGCCCCAATGGCCATCCCATGGTCTATAAGAACGGCGAGTACGACAAGCTGAAGCGCCGTGCCCGCGACGCCGAGGCCCAGGTGATCCACGAGCGCGACCAGCGGCAGGCGGCCGAACGGTCGGCGGCGGCCACTCGCGGCCAGCTCACCAAGCTCAAGAACCGGGTAGCCAATGGCGTCTGTCCCTGCTGTCACCGGACTTTCAAGCAGCTCACGGCTCACATGGCCCGCAAGCACCCGGACTACCGGGAGGTCACGCCATGATCTTGCTCGTTGCGTTTGTGGCCGTGGCTGTGCTCGCCTACCTGACCGGGTGGGCCACCGGCCGCCGCGACCGCCGCCTGACCGTGGCCGACGCCGACCAGGCCGCCTATGACCGGCTCGAAGCCGCCCCCGTCCGCCAGCCCGACCCGGCGCGGGCGCCGGGGGAGGGGTGGGAGAAGTGCCTCACCGACCTGGAGGTGGCCGAGGTGTGCGCGGACCTGGAGGCGCGGGCGGATGCGTTCATCGCCCGGCTGCCCGAACTGGCCGGTGCCCGGTGAAAACCCCTGACCGGGTGATTCCCGGTGGCGCACCAATCGCCAAGAAAGTCGTAGCCGATCTGCTTTGCGGCGTGGAGGCCGCCGACCTGGCCGGTTATATCGTGGTCGGCTTCCGGAAAGATCATCAGGGCTTCTATATCTCCAGCAATGCCCGCGATCATGCCGCCGAGGCCCGCATCTTGCGCAACGTGGCGCGGACCCTGGAAACCTGGCGATGAGCCTGCCCCGGTCGGAGACGATCCCCCACCACGCCGAAATCGCCGCCCTCACCGACTGCATGGAACCCGAAGACCTGGCCGGGTACGTCCTGGTGGCCGTCCACCGGTCCGGCCGGATCCATGTGATCTCCAACTGCCGGACCCCGCGGGCTGAGGCGCGGGTGCTGCGGGATGCGATCGCCTGCATCGACGGCGACGGCATCCGCGAGGAAGGCGACTGATGGGCGAGCACCGGTTCCTCGTCGCGGTCGAAGTTGACGACTGGCCCGATAGCGACCCCGTTTACCACCGCACCGAGCGGGACTATGCATATGGTGCGCTTTGGGCGGCCAGCCTTCGCCAAGCGGCACACCTTGACGGATTCGCCGACCTGAAGGCGGATGCCAGCATTTCCTATGTAGATGAGGACCCAATATGAGCCTGTACCGCATGTTTGACGCCGCCTACCCGCCCACCATCGCCTATCCCGGATGCCAGGCCGCCGCCGGGTATATCGGCGGCAACACACCCCACGTGTGGACGGCCGAGGAATGGCAGCGGTTCGGTCACCTCTACCAGTTCCCCATTTACGTGGGCGCTGGCCGGGCCCTCGGCACCGACGACGGGAAGGCCGCCGCCGATGCGATGCATTCCATGGGCTGGCGGCCAGGTGACCCGAACCGGCGCGCCTGCGTGCTCGACATGGAAGATGATATTGCGAGCAACTATGTCAATGAGTTCGCCGCCGTGCTCTGGGAATCCGGCTATGAGACGCTGATCTATGAGAGCCTCGGCGCGCTCCAGTGTAATCCGTGCAAGGAGGGCGTCTGGCTGGCCGACTGGAATGGTGAGCCGGATATCCCCGCCTATGCGAGCGTGGTGGCGCATCAGTTCGCGGGGAATGTGGCGTGGGATGGGACGCAGGTGGACTTGTCGGTGGTGACGGGCGGGATGCTGGCGCACGGCGGGCAAGGGCCGCGGCGGTGACTCGCAGCAAGCAGATGCGCGCGGCACTGGCCGCCGAACGGTCGCGCCGGGCCAAGTACCGGCCGCCACGGCCCGACAACCGGGTGGCCGAGACGCGGGAATTGGCCCTTGGATTGGACGCCTGCTGGTGCCACGGCGAGCTGTGCGATGGTCACGGTCACTGGCCCG
>Ga0209007_1000326_pt1 | contig 22254 bp, 17 predicted proteins | sample JacPinW_OM1H0_O2_FD_187961 | JGI IMG/M metagenome (GOLD analysis project Ga0209007, IMG submission 187961) | Forest soil microbial communities from Algoma, Ontario, Canada - Jack Pine, Ontario site 1_JW_OM1H0_O2 (SPAdes) (version 2) | ecosystem: Environmental > Terrestrial > Soil > Boreal... | reverse complement strand
CGGACTGCTTGCCGATAGTGCCCACAGTGAACTGGGGTCGGCAATGACGCGCGTGTTGACGCAGCTTCGGCTGGTCAGATCAGAGCGCGAAGAGCAGGCCCGCTATTTTCAGACCCTCATCGCGCATGTCCCGGTCGCATTGATCTCTACTGACGAACGCGGCGGGGTCAAACTGCTCAACATGGCCGCGCGGCGGTTGTTTGGAACCGCGCTCACGGAAACGACGCAGTTCGCACGTCACGGCGAGGCGTTCTCTGTCGGCATGGATTCGATCCGACCGGGAACCGCCGCAATCCTGCGGATGGAGCGCCCAACGGGCACTCTGCAGCTCAAGGTGGCGGTGACTGAATTGGCGCTTGGCGGCATCCGCTATCGACTCATTTCGCTGCAGAATATTGAGAGTGAAATGAGCGCTCAGGAGATGGTCGCGTGGCAGACCGTCATTCGCGTCATGGCCCATGAGGTCATGAATTCTCTTACTCCTGTGTCATCGCTCGCGGCCACGGCTCACGATCTGGTAACCGGCGTGATCAAGCAGCTGCCGGCGGATGATCCACGCGCAGCCGCCCTGACAGACGCTGCGGAAGCCCTGGAAACAGTCACCCGGCGCAGCCAAGGACTATTACATTTCGTGCAAAATCACCGTCGCCTAACCAAACACCTGGTGACACAAATCGAGATTGCCCCGGTGCAGCGCATCTTCGCGCGACTGCAGCGCCTGCTCGCCGGCGACCTGGCGGCCCGCGACATTCATTTGACGACGGCCGTCGAGCCGGAAACACTCGAAATCGCTGCAGACATCGAATTGCTCGATCAGGCCCTCATCAATCTGGTCCGCAACGCGATCGAGGCGCTGCGCGATACGCCGGACGGCCGCATCGGCTTGTCCGCGCACCGTGATCCGGACGGTCGCGTGGCCATCGTGGTCGCGGACAATGGTCCCGGCATTGCCCCGGATCAGCGGGAGAAGATATTCGTGCCCTTTTTCACGACCAAGCGCCAAGGTAGCGGCGTCGGCCTGACACTCGTTCGCCAGATAGCCACGGCTCATGCTGCAACGGTCGACGTTTCGAGTACGCCTGGCGGCGGAGCTACCGTGAGCATGCGCTTTTAGACAGAATCCGCTAACCAGGCCCGTGGATATTCGAGAATAAGATCAATCTCGAGTCCAGACGGCATACCTTGCTGCTTGATTGCATATGTGCAATGGTCGATACGGATGTGTGGGTTAGCTGGCGTTTGCGGCTCAGGCCATGCAAATAGTGTGCTGCGACATTGTCTTGAAGGACGTTTTAGGCCGCTTATGGGGAGCGGCGCTCCTTGCAGAATATGAGGATCTATTGGGCCGCGAATCGATTTGGCGCCAGGCAAAACTAACGGCTGCGGAACGCGATGCCTTCTTGGACATATTTCTGTCGGTCTGCCAGTGGACACGAATTTACTACGCCTGGAGGCCCAATCTCGGCGATGAGGCTGACAATCATCTCGTGGAGCTGGCGGTCGCGGGGCAGGCCGACTATCTCGTGACGCGCAACGTGCGCGATCTGCGTGGTGGGGAGCTGAGATTTCCGTACATTTCTGTGGTTACGCCGACACAACTGTTGAAGGAGCAAACATGAGCGCTTTGATCATACGACTTCCAGAGGAAAAGCGGACGCGCCTTAAGTTGGTTGCGAAATCACGAAAGGTGAGCGTGACCAAGCTCATTGAGGAGATGGCCACGATTCTGTTGGCGGACTTCGACGCCGAAACTCGCTTCCAATTGCGTGCCGCGCGCGGTCGAGGGCGGATAACGGAGGGACGGGCGCTGCTGGACAAGGCGGCAGGGAAACGAGTTCGCGGGAAGCGCAATTGATTTTTGGTAGTGAAGAGGGGCTGACGTGCCCCTCACCGGCGTGAACCGGGGATAAGTCCCATATTTAGCGCCTGCCCCGACTTAGATCGCGGCGGCTGCCACGTTCATGTACGACCTTCGATAGACCCACAACCCCGCAATGGCGAGAGAAAATGCGACGCCGAACACCAGCGCGATCAGATCGATGCGCACACCCGCCCGAACGAGCAACGCGTACACACCGATCATGATGAGCATGGTCGCGTTCTCGCCCAAATTTTGGATGGCGATCGCGTGCCCGGTGCCAACGGTATTGTGGCCGCGCTCCTGCAGCAATGCATTCAACGGAACCACAAAGAAGCCACCCGCGGCGCCGATCAGCGCCAATACACCGAACGCGACCGGCAACGAGTGGACCACCGACATCACGCACACGGCCACGCCGATCAGCACACCGCTCGGCAGCGCCCGCTGCGCGCTCGATACCGTGACGAATTTGCCGGCGAGCGCGGCACCCAGCACGATGCCTACCGCCGTCATGGCATTAAGGTATGCCGGTGTACGATTGTTGAGGATACCCAGCGCAAACGGCACCCAGGCGATCAACAGGAATCGCATGGTCGAGCCGATGCCCCAAAACAGACAGGTCCCCGCGATCGAGAATCGCGCGTCACGCACCGCCATCAATGATCGGCACGCCCGCGCGAAGTCGCGCAGAACTGCCGGGATCGACAGCCGCTCCAATGGGTGCACGGGGGTCAGTTTGGGGACCGCAAGATTGGTCGCGGCCGCGAGGGCATAGCAGACTGCGACGAGCCACAATGCGCCTTGCACGTTCCAGTCTGCGAGCGTGCCTCCGGCAATGGCCCCCACCAAAATGGCGGCGATGGTGGAGGACTCGATGAGGCTGTTGGCTTTGACCAATTGCGCGGTTGTTGTGAGCTCCGAGAGTATTCCGTATTTTGCCGGCGAATACGCGGCCGCACCGATGCCGACGAAACCGTAGGCAAGAAAGGGATTCAAGCCAATGCAAATCCCGACGGCGCCGACGAACTTCAAGCCATTGGCGATCAGCATGGCCCGGCCCTTCGGCAGGCAGTCCGCCAGGGGTCCCGCGAACGGCGCGAGCACAATGTAGGCGGCGACAAAGAACTCCTGTAGCACTGGCTGAGTCCATTCCGCATAGTGATTGATCTTGAGCAGCGCGAGCGCGACGAACAGCAACGCATTATCGGCCAGTGCCGACAGAAACTGCGACGCCAGGACGGCTGCCATGCCGCGAGTCCACAGCGCCTCCGATTGCACTTGTGGCCCAGAGCTCACGGCACGGCAGCCGGAACCGTCATCGCCGGGTTCGCGCCGGCCTCGGCCAAGCTCTTTAACCTCACATAGTCCGTCTTGCCGGAACCCAACGCCGGGATCTCCTTCAAAGTCATAATGACGCGAGCCACCGCAAGCTCGGGAAGCCCCAAGATTTTTGCGGTCGCACTCAATTTCTCGCGCGTCAGCTCGCTCGCCGTTGTAAAGAGCACTATGGCTTCGCCTTTGGCAGCGTCCGGCCGCGTCGAAGCCGCATGACTAAAACCCGGCATCGCCTGCGTGGCGAGGCTTTCGACAACCTCGAGCGACACCATTTCGCCGGCAATTTTGGCGAAGCGCTTGACGCGGCCGCGGATGTGGACGAAGTCATCCTCATCGAGATAAACGATGTCGCCTGTGCTATGCCACCCAAACCCGAGGGAATTCGGCGGCTGAAGGACGCCGGGGCGATCGTAGGTCAAATAGCCTTTCATGATGTTGGGGCCCTTGACGTGGAGCACCCCGCCGGTGTCGATTCCGGGCACGGGCTCCAATTGGAATTCCATTCCAGGGACTAGCTGACCGACTGTGCGCAAACGGCACGACATCGGGGTGTTGACGGCCACGACTGGGGCGCACTCAGTGACGCCATAGCCCTCGAGCACGCGAATACCGAACTTCTCGATCCATAAAGTACGCACATCATCCGAAAGCTTTTCCGCACCCGACACCACGTAGCGCAATCGCCCGAAATCGTAGGGATGCGCAAACTTGCCGTAATTGCCCAGGAAGGTCGAGGTGCCGAACAGAACCGTACAATTGCGGTCGTACACCAGCTCGGGAATGATGCGGTAGTGAAGCGGACTTGGATACAAGAAGACTTTGCAGCCGGACACCAACGGCATGATCGCGCCGCAGGTAAGACCAAACGAATGGAACAAAGGCAATGCAATCATGAATTTGTCGAGCGGCGAGAAATCCGCGACCGAGCGTACCTGGGCGACATTGGAGAGGAGCGAGGCGTGCGAATGCACCACACCCTTCGGTTTTCCTTCGGAGCCCGACGTAAACAGAACGATGGCGGGATCGAAGGATCCTTGCGGCGCGAGCGCGGATCGCGGAAGTGCGTACTTCCACATCACCCGGAGCCGATCGGTCCAGGTGAATCGGCTCTTCAAGTCCTCCAGGTAGTACACCTCGATATCGGATAGCCGATCGATGACGGCCTGCAAGCGTGCCTTCTCGACGAAGGCGCGCGAGGTAACGACTTTGGTGATTTTGGCCGCGGTGCACGCCGCTTGAATTCCGTCGACGCCCGCCGTGTAGTTGAGCATCGCCGGTACCCGCCTGATGGCCGACAGGCCGAGAATCAGGCCCAGAGTCGGCGCGGCGTTGGGGGTCATCACGCCGATGATTTCATCTTCCTGCGTCATCGGCCGCAGAATGCGTGCCAGCGCGAGCGACATCTTAAGAATGGAGCCGTACGACTCCTCCTGCATCCGAATGTCCTCGACCAGGCGATAGTGGGAGCCGAAGGTCCGTTTCGCGTCCAGGAATGCTTCAAACAAAGTGCGTTGCGGCCGAGTCGCGACGATCATGTCAAGCAGGATCCGGCGCATGAGCTCGCCCGCGCGCCGTCGGCGCAGCTTGGCTGACGTCAGCTGCGGCATGGGGATACTTCGCCTGGGCTGAATGAAGATGCTGATTTTCGGGAATAATTTCAGCGGATAGATTCCCGCGAGACGTCCAAAGTAGCTTTGGCCCGCACCTTCGATTCGCACCGGCACGATCGTCGCGCCCGTCCTTGCTGCGACGAAGCCGGCCCCGTCGTAAACCTTCATGAGCGAGCCGGTTACCGTCAGGCGACCTTCCGGAAAGATCGCGACAGGCTCGCCGCTTTCCACCAATTTGCAAATCACCTTGATCGCCAGCGGACTTGTGGAATCCACGACTACATGCGGAATCAGAGTGAGCAAGCGCCGAAATAGCGAATTCTTAACCACCTCGGTGTGCACCACAAACGTCGCGCGCACCGGTAGAAAGAGAGCGAGCAGCAGGCCGTCTAGAAACGACTCATGATTCGCCACGATCAACGTGCGTTCATTGTGAAATGACGCCGGGTCTCCGGTGATGGAGAGGCGGAACACCAGACGCAGTACGCCTCGCAACGCCCGCTTGGTCAAAGAATCCGAACTGGAGGCGCTGCGCTGCATAGTGCTCTAATCCTTTAGAACCGCAGTCGACCACGGAATACGATCGGCAACTGCCAAGGAAGTCGCATTTTGGAACAAATGCCGTTCGGGAATGCCGCGCCGATGGCGGGCGGGAAACGTGCGCAACTCAGCGCATCGCGCGGCTCAGGCGCGGCCACTCAAACGCTCGGCAGTGATCATCGCTAAGAATCCGCCCGCGCAATAATTGAGCAACCTCAGACGCACCGCCTCCAAGTCTTTCGCCCGACAAAGGCCTTTCGATAACCGGTCGACCCGCTCTGTGCCGGAAAGCGCCAACATCATGGATCCGGCGAGGAAATTGTAGGCCCAGTAGAGTTCCTTCTTCGGGCTGCCCGGAAGCGCCGTCTGCAAAATATCAATCAACTCGAGCACGTTGTCATCGAAGTAGCGATGAATAATCTCACCGCCCCAGGGCGTATTGTCGATTTGTGCGACCAGCGCGAAATAGCTCTTCCAGCCCGCTTCGCCGTGCAGGGACAGGTTGATCATCGGGTTGATGAACGCAGCGATGGCACCCTCCACCGTGATCGCAGCGCTATTGACCACATAGGCGCGCAGCGAGTCGCGACGCGCCGAGACCAGCGGCCGCGCGCGACGCTCGAACACACCATCGAATAAACTGGATTTGCTCTTGAAGTGATAATAGATCAGTGCGACATCGACACTGGCGGCGTCCGCAACCTGCCGGGTCGTCACTCCGTAGAAACCCCGCTCGGCAAACAACGATTCGGCAGCATCGAGTAGGCGGCCGCGGGCTTTTACCCCATCGTCAGATTGTTTCGGACGGCCGCGCCCGGATTTCTTGCGGCCTTTCGCAGGCGCTTTAGGGTCGAGTTTGGTCACTACTCCCTCTGCTTTTAGTTGTTCGACACATCTCGGGCGAGCACTCGTTGTCGGCATAACTGCGCTTCGCGGGCCTATTGTGGCACTGCCATCGCGACTTGAATTCCTTTTTAAGGTACTAAATTTAACATTCGCTGAATAAATTGCTTCTTTCGCCAATTGCGAGGAGTGAACACACCGGGGTCGTTCTTGGCCCTGCGCCACGCGCACTTATACAGATCACCCGGCAATTGCCGTAAAAGCCTGCTGATATTTCACGGCAAGTCGGGCGGCGGCCGCGCGCTCGCAGGCGGATTTTGTCATGTTCGACAGCCAGAGGTTTCTTGACAAGGCTGAGTCTCTGGCATAATTTCAACGTTCGCTGAAATTTAAAGAGAGTCGAAATTTACGGCTCCGCTCCGTCGGTCTTGATTCGGACGGTCATCAATAGGGGGTTATATGGCTTCATTTCGCTCAATGCTCGCGGCGCTCACGGGCACCGCGGCGTCACTCTGCGCATCCTGGGCCGCGGCACAAGCCGTCGCAGCCGCAACCGGTGGGTCCAGCAGCGAACTTGCTGAAATCATCGTCACGGCAACCCGGCGCTCCGAGTCCATCCAGAATGTGCCGAGCAGCATCACAGCTCTGACCTCCAACACCTTGGACCAGATCAAGGCCCGCGATTTGAACGACTTCGCGGGGTTCGTGCCCGGTTTGAGCTTTGGCTCGACCGGCCCCAGCACAAACCTGCTGGTGATTCGCGGCATTACGACCGGATCGCAGCTGAGCAGCGCGACCGGCGTGTACCTGGATGACATCCCCTTGGGCGCCAGCACCTCGAACGGCGTGGGTTATCAAAGTTTGAACATCAACGCATTCGATCTGAATCGCATTGAAGTGCTGAACGGCCCGCAGGGCACGCTGTACGGGGCGACCTCGTTGGGCGGCACCATTAAGTACATTCCCAATTCACCGGATTTGAAATCCTTCGGCCTCGACGCCGGCGTGGAAGTCTCCTCCACCGAGCATGGCCATATCAATCACGCCTACACCGGCATGGTCAATATGCCCATCGCCGATGTCGCAGCGGTTCGCATCGACGGTTATCAGGTGTATGACTCAGGCTATGCGAAAGATCCGATCTACGGGCGGGACAACCAGGGATGGTCTCGGTCGGAGGGCGGCCGTGTCGCCTTGTTGCTGCAGCCCACGGATGACCTGGATATCCAGTTACGCGCGTCGACTCAGCACATTCCCAGTGAAAGCGCGGATGTCGGATTTCGCGATCCTAAGACTCACGAGCCGACCTACGGCACCTATGATCAGGCGTACCCGACGTTTCAGCCCTCTGATTACAGCCTGACGCTGTACTCCGCCGCGATCAACTACAACACGCCGTGGGCCAAATTCAGTTCCATCACGGGCCTGCAAACCAACAACGGCACGAGCTATACGGACAACAGCCTGACCTACGATGCGGCGCTCGCGGCGTTCGGCGCGGCCGGCGACCCGTGGAGCCTGTACGTCAATACCACGACCAAGAAATTTACCCAGGAGTTTCGCGTCGCTTCGCACGAAGACACGGTCTTCCAATGGTTGGCGGGCGCGTTCTTGAGCAACGAAAAGACCAGCGAGACGGTCGATCTGTTTGATAACGCAAATCCGGGCGGCACTTTTTTTGGGATCTCGCCTTTCACGAGTTTCTTGCCCAGCACCTACCGTGAATACGCGGCCTATGCGGACGCCAACATCTTTTTCACCAAACAACTGGAATTGGGATTGGGTGTGCGTTACAGCCGGCAAAAGCAGGCCTATGAAGAAACCGTGAGCGGCTTGCTCGCGACCGGCTCGGCCGCGGTCTTGACGCCGCCGGTGGCGACATCGGATCAAAGCGTGATGACTTATTTGATCAATCCGAAGTTTCATATCACCGACGATGTGATGGTGTATGCCCGCGCGGCCAGTGGCTTCCGACCCGGCGGCCCCAATTTCGTGCTGTCGCCCGGCCTTGGCAATCCCACCTACGATCCTGACCGGCTGTGGAGCTACGAGCTCGGTGAAAAGGCGACTTTTCTCGACAAGCGCGCGACGCTGAACTTCGATGTCTACGACATTTTGTGGAAAGACATCCAGGTCACGGTTAATGTCGGCGGCGTCAACCAGCTCGAGAATGCCGGCACGGCACGCGTCACCGGCGCCGAGATGGCATTCGACTATCGCATCACCGCGCCACTGACGCTCGGCGGTTCGGCCGCGTACACCAATGCCCGCCTGACTTCCACGCCGGCCGTGATCGATGTGACCACGCCCGGCGTTCGCCTGCCCTTATCGCCGCGTTTCAACTTCGCGCTGCTCGGCACCTACGACGTCGAGCTGCCCGGTGGTTACTCAGGCTCAGTCAATGTCACCGATCGATGGATTGGCGAGCGCAACGCAGGATTCGGCACGCCGATCAGTCAGCAGTACACCTTGGCGTCCTACAACATCACAGACCTGAACTTCTCGGTGCATGCACCGAATCACTTGGAATACGGTCTGTTTTTGCGCAACGTATTCGACAAGGCGGGTGAGGTCTCTGCAAACATCGTACCCCTGCAGTACAACCCCGCGGCACCGGTCCAAGTGTTTCTGGCGCAACCTCGAACGGTGGGCCTGTCGATCAATTATAAATATTGATGCCATGGAGTTTTGCAGCGCCGAGACGGCGAGCGGCCGAATTCAAGGACTGACCAGTTCAGGAGTTCGGCAGTTCAAAGGCGTCCCCTATGGGGCGTCCACCGCCGGGGCGAATCGCTTTCAGCGGCCGAAACCTGCGACGCCGTGGACGGGCGTGCGCGATAGCTTCGGTTACGCGACGGTCTCGCCCCAGGTTCCCTATGATGTCGGTCATGACTATGCGCGGCTGATCCAGTTTGATTTGAACGTAGCGCTCGGCGGAATGGGCGAGGACTGCCTGCATCTCAATATCTGGACACCCGGACTCGGCCGCCAGGATAAGCGCGCGGTGCTGTTTTGCATTCACGGCGGCGGCTTCGCGATTTGCTCGGGCAATCACCCGCTATACGACGGCACCAAGCTCGCGCAATGCGGCGATGTCGTGGTCGTCACCGTGACGCACCGCTTGTCGAGCTTTGGATATTTGAATCTTAAGGACCTTGATCCCTCGGGGCCTTGGGCCGACGCCAGCGCCGCGGGCATGCTGGATCTCGTCGCCGCGCTTACATGGGTGCGCGACAACATCGAGAACTTTGGCGGCGATCCTGGCTGTGTCACGATCTTTGGACAGTCAGGCGGCGGCTGGAAGGTGAGCACGCTGCTGTCGATGCCGGCGGCCCGGGGTCTATTTCATCGGGCGGCAATTCAGAGCGGATCACTGGTGTCGCATATGCCCCGGGAGGCTGCGGCGCAGGTTTCGCGCGCCTTCATTGGACACCTTGGCCTGACGCCGGCAACCCTCGACCGAATTCAAGAGCTGCCCTGGACACAAATTCTCGCGGCGCAAACCGCGATCGGCGCGCAGGCGTTTGCACCCATTGTCGAGGGTGCGCACATTCCCGTGCAGCCCTCGGACCCTCAGGTCGCATCGTTGTCCGACCACGTGCCGCTGATCATTTCCACCACCCTGGATGATGCCGGCCTGTTCTTTGATCGATTTGCCATGACGGAACAGGAACTCACCGATACCCTGTCGGCAAGCTACGGCGCCAAGGCGGCCTTGCTGCACGCTACATACCGCCAGTACTTTCCGGCCAAGTCGCCTTTCCTTTTGTACGCGCAGATCATTACCGATGCCGGTTTCCGGCGCTTCGCGCATGCGCAGGCCGAGGCAAAGGCGGCGCGTCAGTGTGCCGCGGTTTACACCTATTTATGGGAATGGACTTGCCCCGCGTACGATGGAAAGTTCGGCGCCGCGCATGCCATGGATGTCGCGGCGTCGATGCACAACGAGCGCGATGCCATTTTGGGCAGCGGCTCAGCCGAGGCACGTCGCATGTGCGACGCCTTGGCGTCGGCGCTTCTTGCCTTCGCCAAGACCGGCGATCCGAACAACGCGCAGATTCCCCGGTGGCCGCGCTTCGATGCATCGCAACGATCGACGCTGGTTTTCGACCGCAATACCCGGATAGAGCACGATCCTCACCGCGCACTGCGCGAGTTGTGGTTGGATATGCCGCCGGCCCTCAGCGTCTTAGGCTGAAGCAGTGCCGGGCCCTCACGCGTGACGGAATTGCGCAGCAAATCGGTGTTGGTCACCGGCGCGGACCGCGGCATCGGTAAAAGCATCGCCCTCGCCTTCGCAACGGCCGGCGCCCGCGTTGCAGCGCACGGCCTCATGGAGGCCAACGAGGCGTCACGGTTGATTGCGGAGTTGCAGGTAGGGGGAAGCCCCCAAGCCAAATACTTTGGCGGTGATTTGCGCGACGTCGATCAAATCGACGCCTTGATGGCACAGGTGTTCGCATGGGGCCACCTCGATATCCTCGTGAACAACGCGGGTATTCAACACACCGCGCCGATCACCTCGATCAGCGCCGAGGTGTGGAACGATATTCTCGCGGTCAATCTGTCGGCGGCGTTTCACACCATGCGCCATGCCTTACCGCGGATGGCCGAAGCCCACTTCGGGCGCGTGATCAACATCGCCTCCGTGCATGGCCTGGTGGCCTCTGTCAGCAAAGCGCCCTATGTCGCAGCCAAGTTCGGGCTCATCGGTCTGTCGAAAGTCGCGGCGCTCGAATATGCGCACATCGGCAGCGCCGACACCGGCGGCGTCACCATCAATTGCATCTGCCCCGGCTGGGTGGACACCGCATTGCTGGCGCCACAGATTGCCGAGCGGCGTCAAGAACTAGGGGTGTCCGCTGCGGCGGCCATCGACGCCATGCTGGCGGAAAAGCAGCCCTCGCACCGACTTTCCTCTCCTGCGGAGATTGCCCGTCTGGCGGTGTGGCTCTGCGCTCCCGATGCGCACAACATCACGGGCACCGCCATTCCGGTCGACGGCGGCTGGACCGCGCAGTAGCGTCCGGGACAATTTCAAAAAGCGATGATTCCGTGCCGCAACGCGTAGCGGGTAAGATCCGCGACGCTATGAAGTTGTAACTTGCGTAAGATATTGCGCCGATGCGCCTCCACGGTCGCAACCGCAATACCCATTTGTGCCGCAATCGCGGCACTGCGCTGACCCTCAGCAATGAGCTTTAACACCTCTTTCTCTCGTTTTCCCAAGGTGTTTGGTTGGGACAACTCGGCGCTCGGTGCGGCATCCTCCCAGAGTGTCATCACCGCGCTCGTGACTTCCGGAGATAGATAGCTCTTGCCGCTCGCCACCGCTCGCAGCGCGTGAATCAACTCGCGTCCCGACGCCGATTTCACCACATAGGCCTTGGCCCCCGCCTTGCTCATCGCGCGCACAAATTGCCGGTCCGTATAGCCGCTCAAGGCGATGATCTTCAATTCAGGATACAGACGCCGAAGCTCGCGCGCGACCTGTTCCCCATTCATCTCCGGCATCGCGATATCGAGAATTAGAATGTCAGGACGCAGACTTTCAATTCGTTCAAAGCACTCCTTGCCGTTGGAGGCCTCCCCTACCAGCTCAAATTCCGATGATTCCGCAATCAAGTGTCCGACCGCTTCGCGAATGAGCGGATGGTCATCGACCAGCATAATCCGGACAGGGTTCATGACCGTTTCAACGGGACCTGAATAACCGCGGTGGTACCGCGATTTCGTTCGCTTTTCAGCTGGAACGAGCCGCCGATGTACGTAATCCGCTCTTTTATCGTCGCAAGTCCCAGGCCTCCGACGGATCCAGATGACTGTGAGGCGGGCATCCCGCTGCCTTGATCGGTCACCGTGACCATCAGTTGATCATTGGCAGATCTTAACGCGATGTGCGCGCTCTTCACCTTGGCGTGGCGAGACACGTTGATCAGAAGTTCGCGCACAGCACGAAAAAGAATCGAAGCGGTAATGGAATCCAGGTGTTTGAGTTTTGCATCGTCGTCCAGCATGACTTCCAAATGATAGGTTTTTCGCATCTCCTCGCTCAGCCATTCGACCGCCGGGAGAAACCCCAATTGTTCCAACACGGGAGGATTCAGCTGCGCGGTCAAACTGCGCATTTCCCGCACCACACACTCGAGCAGCTGGGCGACTTCATTCAAGGCTGGATGCAGAGGGGTTGCCTTTTCCGAACTTCGCAGAGCGTCGAGCTTGATCGTGGCGGCGTTCAACTCCTGTCCCAATCCATCATGCAGGTCGCGCGCAATCGATTGCCGCTCCCGCACTTCGGCGAGCGCCAGTTCACGCGAAAGACGACCGAGTTCCTCGGTGCGCTCAACTACGCGCCTCTCGAGGTGCGCATTGGCGGCAACCTTCGCCTCGATCTGCTCTTGTGCCGCTCGCTTGGCCTCCGTGATGTCGGCGAAGGTGATCACGACGCCGGCGATCTGGTTTCCCTCGGCGCGATACGGGACGATACGTCGAAGGTACGCCCCTTTATAGTCGAGCTCCTGGGATTGCGGTGCCTGCGTTTGCAACACGGTCTGTGCCTGCCCAATCAAGGTGGAATCGATAGCCCCTAAACTCAAGTCCGCGATCGGTCGCCCGATATCGCTTGGCAGCAAATTGAATAGGCGATGAGCGGCGGGAGTGAACCACTTGATGCGAAACGCGCGGTCGAGACACAGGGTAGCGACTTCATTGGAGGCGAGTAGATTTCGCAGATCCGCATTGGCAATCTCCAGCTCGCTCACCTTGGTTTGCAGCTGCGCGTTGACTGTATTGAGCTCCTCATTGACGGACTGCAGTTCCTCTTTGGAGCTTTCCAGCTCCTCATTCATCGATTGCAGCTCTTCATTGATCGACATCGTCTCTTCGTGGGATGCGCGCAACTCCTCGTTCGATGTCTTCAATTGACCGACCGCGTTCTGCAGATCCTGTTGCGCGGCGCGTAACTCTCGTTGCAGTTTACTTCGCGGCAGGCGGGACGGGCCATTCACAAGCACCGCGGCGTGCGGGAAGCGCTCGATTAAGGCGTTGCGCGCGAGATTGGCGTGCAGGGCCGCACGTCCGGTTTCCAGGACCTTCGGTTCGCGGCTCGATGCCGGCGCGCGAGACTTGAGGGCCCCTGCCTGCCAGGAGATTCGAGCGCGGGGTGTGGTACCGACTCGCTGATAGATGTGCCATTTCTGCGAGAGGCTCTTGAAGAGGTTTTCGTGGACACCGACCGTTTCGGCGCCTCCCAAGAACAGATAGCCATTCGGGAGCAACGCGAAATGGCAGAGCAACAAGATGCGTTCTTGGGTCGTCGGTTCAATATAGATCAGCAGATTGCGGCATGTGACCAGATCAAGGCGCGAAAACGGCGGGTCGACCAACAAGTCGTGTGCGCCGAAAATGACACTCTCGCGCACCTGCGGAATGACTTCGTAGTGCTGGTCGTCCTTTGTCTCCTGAAAGTAGTGTGCCAAGAATTCAGGAGGCACCTGATTGCGAATGCCCAGGGGATAGCGGCCGGCGCGGGCATAATTTAACGATTCTTCGTTCGCATCGGTGCCAAATATCTGCACGGGGCAACGCTTTCGCAATTTTTTGAGCCGCGCCAAGATGAGGATGGCCAGCGTGTACGCCTCCTCGCCGGTACCGGCGCCGGCCACCCACGCCCGGATCGGCGCGCCAGCCTTCTTGGCGCCGATCAAGGGGCGCAGAACCGCAGTATCGAGTGCCTTCCAGGCTTGTGCATCTCGAAAGAACTCGGTCACGCCGATGAGCAAATCTTTGCGCAGCGCGGTGACTTCCCCAGCGTCGCGACGTAGGCGCCGGGTGTATTCGTCGATGTTTTTTAAATTGAGAAGCCCCATGCGTCGCTCGATGCGACGGGAGAGCATTGGCTCCTTGTAACCGCGAAAACTTTGGCCGTGCTCGGATTCCAAAATTCCAAGTATTTTCCCCACCGGATCGCCTGGCGGTCGGCGCGATGAAATCTTACTGGGCATACGCACATAAGCATGGCGCGCGTAGCTCACCAAGATGCGGGGCATTTTGGCGATGGGTAACACATGGGCGATAAGGCCTGTCGCCATCGCGCTTCTGGGCATGCCGTCAAATTGAGCAGTCTCGGGGGCCTGTACGAGCACAATGCCGCCATTGGCGACGATGTCTCTCAAGCCCAACGCGCCATCACTTCCGGTACCGGAGAGAATGATGCCAATCGCACGCTCGCGCCGATCCTCCCCCAACGAACGAAATAACTGATCCACCGGTAGGCGGTGCCCGCGGGCTTCGGTGGGCTTTGCGAGGCGGATGTGCCCCCCTTGAACTCGGATGTCTCGATCCGCGGGTGTCGTGTAAACGCAGTTAGGTTCCAAGAGCATGTCATCCTCGGCCGCGCGCACGCTCATGGCTGTGTGGCGCGAGAATAGCTCAGCGGACAGGCTGCGCGGAGAAGGGCTCAGGTGCTGAAGAATAATGAAGCTCAAACCGCTGTTGGCCGGTACAACGTGCAGAAATTCAATGAGTGCGTCGAAGCCCCCGGCGGACGCTCCGATAGCCACGACGCACGGGGACGCATCGACTTTGCCGCCCGGGCCGGCGGTGCGCGCGACGCTGCGCGGACGTTTGGATTTTATCGGCCGCCGCGGCTTGCGCGCGGCGCTCGTGGCGCTTCTCTTGTTGCCCATGGTGCCACAGTCTACGGCACCTCATACCCTACAGGGGGCCCGCTCTAGTCACTCACCACTCCTTCCGCACTTATATGCATGCACCCCCGTGCTGCGAACCAGTTCCTTAAGGATCCGGAAAACCGCATATTCAAGAGACCGAACTTTCCTTGCAGCGAGAGGCTCATCGCGCCCTCTGGGGAATTCGCGGTGTTAATGTGGTGGTCAAGCTCTTTTATCAAGGCGTTGCAATCGGACGGGTTAGCCGGCATCAGAACCGCAAATTGATTGTTCCCAAGTCTGCCGATAACCGAATTTCCTCGAAACACGTGACGCAAAATGTCGGCGGTGCGGGTCAGCAAAAGATCCCCGGCTTCAGACCCCAATGCATGTTTGATGAACTGCAAATGAGCAAGCTCGACCAACAGCCACATTGCCGAAGGCAAGTCCTGGCCTGAAACTCTCAGATTTTCCGCGGCCCGCAAGAAGCCCCGGGCATTGTAAAGCTGAGTCACCGGATCGCGGAACGACATAGAAATTTGTGCCTTGGCGTCGACCCTTGGCGGAGTAGGAGCTTTCGTCAACAAGTTACTTTTCATCATGCGGAGGGAGACGCGCATTGTTGGCGAACTTTAAGAAGCCGCCTTGTACAAAGTGGGAAAGATCTGGACTACTCGTTCGCTCTCCATCGCGCGAGCGGGGAAATCCGAAAGCGGCGCGATGATCGAACGCGGTCGCGAGATTAAAGGATCGCATCGAGCCCGCGGAGTCATTCCAGATAGATCCTGGCGTCTGAAGGCACTGCAGTCGATCGGGGTGCTTTTGCAGCACATCGCGAGCGAAGTCGAGCGGGGAATGGCGTGCATAGAGGGAGGCAAGTTTCGCGGAGTAAGGGTCCGGCCAGTCCTCGAGGATCACTTTTAAATCCAACACGAGCCCAGGCGCCACCCGCGAATACAGATCGACAAGCCGCGAAACGCGCCCAGCGAAGATTCCGCTGCTCCACAGGCTGCCGGCGCGAATCAATTCAGCGGCCCTCGCCTCGTCCGGCTTCTCAGTAAACTTAAGCACTGGTCGCATCCCGAAACCGGAATCGGGGGCTGGGGACAAATAGCCGAAACCGGAATCGGGTGCGATCGGTGACATGCCGAGCAGGGTGATTTTGTCGCTGCTTAAGACTCCCGGTGAGGTGGCCTGACGCATGATTTCCGTCAGCACCTCTTCATGCTCGACATAGTGATCGGAGGGAATACAGATGACTCCGGCCTCGGGGTCGGACTTGGCAATGACCAACAACGGTAATAAGACGCCGAGCCCGGTGCCGCGATCGCAGGGTTGGACCACAACATTGGTACGCTGCAATGCGACGAGTTCGGGTTCCCACCAGGACCGGTGGGCTTCAGTGACCACGGCGACAATCCGCTCGCGCGAACTGACTGCCAATGCGCGTTGTAGCGACAGGTGTAGCAGCGAGGGGCCACCATTGAGCGAGCCATACTGCGTTGGCGTCGAGGCGCCATGTGCGCTGGGCTTTAGGCGCGGTCCGTCGCCGCCGGCCAGCAGCACGGCCCAAACACTCCCCTGTTGGGTCCTCAAAGGACACCCTTCAAGGCCTGACAAAGTTTCGGCCGCGTCATAGGGGGAGATCGAGCGTATACGCGCGAAGGAGGTTGCGATATTCGGCGTTCGCAGTACTGAAATTACCTGGTTCTGTGTAATTTCAATTCCTGGAGCAAATTTTTCTCACCCAAATAGCACGCAGACATTGTCGGCATTTCAAATGTCGGCCCTTCCCTACTCATGTTACGCACGCTGCCTGACAGAAGGTCGAGCGCTGGCGGAATAGCCTCTACTTCCAACAAAAAAGCTACCCGTCCCCGCGAAGAGCCGGTCAAGGAATAGCCCATGTCGACTATCTTGAATCTCTCCCCATCCCACTTGAGCCGACCTCGGAAAACAATCGAAGCGCTTCTCGAGGGCTGCGGCGTTCGCATCAATGGCAGCAACCCATGGGACATCCGCATATTCGATGAGGATTTCTATGCGCGGGTTCTGCGGCAGGGATCTCTAGGCTTTGGTGAATCGTACATGGAGCGGTGGTGGGATGTAGAGGATCTCGAGGAACTCATCTACCGGCTGCTGAACGCGCATGTTGATGAACGGGTGCGCACAGGGCGTGATGCGCTCGCCTATATCAGCGCTGCGCTCTTTAACCGCCAGCGCCGTGCGCGCGCCTTCGCGGTGGGCGAGCGTCATTACGACCTCGGCAATGACTTGTACGAGGGCATGCTGGATTCTCGCATGATCTACAGTTGCGGCTATTGGCAGAATGCGCGCACGCTCGAAGAGGCGCAGCGCGCGAAACTCGATCTGGTCTTTCGAAAGCTTGACCTGAAACGCGGCCAACGCGTCCTGGATGTGGGATGCGGCTGGGGCGGCGCCCTCGAATACGCCGCGCGGGAATACGGCGTCGAGGGTGTCGGCATCACCATTTCCCGTGAGCAGGCTGACTATGCCCGCAACAAATGTGCCGGCCTGCCCATCGAGATACGGTTGCAAGACTATCGCGAGACGCACGGTGACTTCGATCATATTTATTCCATTGGGATGTTCGAGCACGTCGGACCGAAGAACTATCGCCGCTATTTGCAAACCCTGCGTCGCTGTCTGCGGTCCGGTGGACGCTTCTTGCTGCACACCATTGGCGCCAACAGTGCAAGCAAACGGCGGACTAACGATCCTTGGATTGAAAAATACATTTTTCCAAATTCAAAATTGCCGACGGAGCCGCAGATTGCGGCCGCCATCGAAGGAGTGTTCAGTATCGCCGGACGGCAGGCGATCGGCACTCACTACGTTCCCACCCTGCGGACCTGGCGGGCGAATTTCGAGCGGCATTGGCCGACGCTCAGAAAAACACGCGACGATGCCTTTTTTCGGATGTGGGAGTTTTACCTCAACTCGAGCGCCGCCACTTTCCGCGCTGCCAAGAACGATGTGTGGCAGTTCTTGCTGACTCCTGCCTGAGCCGCCGGCTGGCGGCTACGCCTTTGATGCGCCGGAGCCGGGCGAGTGCAGGATGCACGAGCAGCCCGGCCGGGCGAAGAAGCTCTAAATGCGAACCAATTTGATGATTGATTTCAGATCGTCAAAATCGGCGGGCTTTCGCGTGTAGAGGGGTGGGTGGCGGCGAGAGAACGCTCACCGCCACCCCTTGCCGAAACCGGAACGTCTTAGGTCAGGCCCGCCGCGGCCGCACAGGCGGGCGCCGGCTCATCGGTACGAAGCGCTGCACCCTGCGCGGTGATGAAGAACGCGGTCAGGTGTATGGCAGACGTTCCCAGCACGCGGAAATAATGGACTTTGCTGCCTTCCGTCCATGAATCACCCGCGCTGTAGGTCGTCTCCTTGCAATCCTCGTTGAACCATTGAATCGAACCAGAAACTAAGGTGACGGCGACCAGACCGGGATGTGAATGCCATCCGTTGACTCCACCAACACCGTAGGCGGCATCCTGATTCGACATCGTGGAAGGGCCTTCGCTGTTCAGATTGACCTCGAACCATTCGCCGCCGGGCGTTTTCCCAACACCATGCGTATGAATGTTGGATGGGTGCTGCCCTACGGAAAATAACGGGGAGGCGAGATTCACAATCGGGGTGGCAAAGGCAATGCTGACGATTGCGACAGCAACAGCCGCGGCGATGATCACTTTGTTTCTGGTCTTCATTTTCAATTCCTTCTGGCTAGGATATCGAGCAGTTTGCAGCACTCATTGGACAGCGGTGGCAACGAAGCCGTGACCGGTGCCGTTCGAGTCGATGAATAATCCGACGAATTGGTTGAGGGCATTGCCAATGTATGCAAATGTCGCCAAATTTCCTTGCCCAGGTGCTTGAAATGAATCGAGCGTGCCATTCGCGAATCGCACGAAGCCCGTCGGGTTGCCGTTGGGGTCAGCGGAGAACCCGGTAACCAATCCCCAAATGTTCACGGAAAATGGATACGTACCATTTGCATTGTCGGTACCGCCACCCGGTACCGTGAATTCGACAAATCTCCCCGCCGCATTTCGCACATAGCCGTGATAGCCATTGTTGGGGTCAGCGAATTCGCCGGTCATTTGACCTAAATCGTTCACCGCCTGCAAGAAGCCGGTGAAGGTTCCCAAGTCACCTCCGCCGGCTCCCGCGCCCGGCGCATCGACCGTCACCAACGTTCCGCCCGGGTAGCGCAGCAACGCGTGCCACGTGCCGGCCGTATCCAAATACTGACACCCTGCCTCACCCTCAATGTTGATGCTGGCGCACTGGGTGGCGAGAACCGTGCCTTCCGATATCCCCGGAGCGTCTATCGTAATGAAGGACCCGTTGGGTTCGCGGAGAAATCCGTGGTTGCCTCCGTTCGCATCCGCATAGACCCCCACGATGGCGCCCAGATCGTTGATGCCGTTCGGCTGCGTGGCGGAAAACGAAGAGGTCCCCGCCTTGGGGTCATCGATGATCATGAAATTGCCGTTGCGAGCACGGATAAACCCATGCTCGCTGCCGGCCGCGTCGAAGAAGTACCCCACGATCGTGCCTCCGTTATTGATCACCTGGGGCACTGTCAACTGACTGCCAGGGGGGTCGAAGCTCACAATGGCGCCATCGGCGGTTCGCAGGAATCCATGCTGCAGCTGCTCAGGACTCGCGTCGTTATAATTACCGATGATTTCACCGAAATCGTTGATAGCCTGGGGGAAGGTCCCAAGAGGCCCGGCGGCCGGTACGTCAATGGTCACCCAGTGCGTGATGTGATTGTCGACTCGGACCGACTGCGCAACGCCGGGCGTTCGTGCATCGCTTAAGGTCGCTGCGGCCGGATGCGCACCTTCGCCGTGAGGCACACGCAGCATTTTGTCTCCTTCCAGCCGCAAAGCGTCGAATGGAGGCGCGGCAAGGGCGCTTAAGCAAAAACAGCCAGCCAGAGTGCCTGCGGTCAGCAGAAGTTTGGTGTTCACGTCACATCCCTCTTTTTTATTACAACGCCTACGAATTTCACCGCGGCACGACGGGTCCGCTTAACATATCCATTAAATTCAGCACCGGTGGGCGCTTGGGCACTTCCCCAAGCAAAGGGTGGCGGCTTTCGTCTGCAAGGGTTATATAGATACGCGGTGATTGGCGCATGCCCCAAATAGGGTATTGGTGAGTGCGCCTAGGGAAAATTGGCCGCAATAAAATACTTAAAAGCCTAAGCGCGTTGCTTACGGAGGCCGGCACTCATGGACGAACAGGCTACTGTCGATAGAATCGTCGAGAAACTCTATGCCGGGACGCTTGATGGCGCCGCATGGAATGAGGCGATGGTCGGCATGGCCGATTTTCTGGGCTGTTCCGGCGGCATCTTGTTTGCTGCGAATCCAATCACACACTTCATATTAAGGGATGAAATTTCTCGGGGCGACCCTGCGCAATTTCGGGAATATCGTCAGCACTGGGTCGCTACGGATATGCGTATTGCCGCGGGAATAAATGCTCCCGTTGGCGTGCCCCAATATGAGCGGCAGTTGATCGCCAAGAATGTCTGGGAAAAAAGTGCGCTTCTGAATGAGTTTCTACTGCCATCCGATGCCCCTTTTATGCTGGCGACATGGTTGCACAAGTCGCCGCACAAATTGGTGGCCCTCACTTTTCAAGGATCTCGACATCGCGGGCCTTTTGATGAGAACGACGGTGCGAAACTGAAGCGCCTAATTCCACACGTACAGCGAGCACTTGAGATCCGTGACCGACTAGAAGCCAGTGAGCTTCGCGCCAGCACACTGTCTGCAGTGGTCGAAAACTCTCGTATTGGCATCATCATTCTGGATGAGAAGGGTCGTATTCAGGAAGCCACCGGCTTAGCGGAACAATTGTTGAAAGTGGAATCTGGAATGCGTCGCGCGAGTGACCAAACTCTATGGTTACGCGAACCAGCGGGGTCGCAGCTACGGCAATGGGTCATGACCGGGCTTCCGCCCAAGAGCAATTGCAGCGGATTTCTCAGCGTGCCGAGAGACAATGGTCTTGCGAGCGTGTCTCTAGTGGTAGCACCCATGCCACCTTTGCCGACGTCATGGACGGGAGCAGATCGTCGCTGGCTCATTTTTGTGTTTGATCCCGAGCAGCGCGTGGCACCGGCGGCGGGATTGATTTCGCGGGATCTTGGTATTTCAGCACGGGAAGCAGAAATTGCCGTGTTGTTGTCAATGGGTCGTCACTTGCCGAGTGTCGCAATGAGCCTGGGTATCAGCAGGCAGACCGCTCGGGTCCATTTGAAACACATTTTTGAGAAAACCGGGGCTCATTCGCAGAGCGATCTGGTTCGGCGGGTGTTACTCAGTCCGGCGATGCATTTTGGAGTGAAGCATTGAAGGAGTGACAAAAGAATTTTGCAGATCAGTTTCATCGTTGGTTTTGTCTACTTCGCGTACAGCGTGCGCAGGCCTCGCACCACTGAAGTTCCCATCACGTCCGTGTGTCCCATTCCCGGGTGGAACTCGATCGTCATCTTGAGCCCGGGGTACCGCCGGCTGGAAAGCACTCCGGCCAGATGTGACATGCCGCTGACGATTTCTCCCATTCCCTCGAGCATCGGATCTGCGGCCTCGAGCCCGCCTGCCGCGAGATAGATGCCGACGGCAAGATCTTTGTGGGTTTTCGCGTAGGCGGCTTCCTGCCTAAAGATCTCGCCGCGACCGTACGCCATCGCGGGACTGGAGATGATGTACCTGGTAAACGGCGTGTTCGGCTGAAAGATCGCCCAGGACGTGAAGAACCCACCGGCGGAGAGACCGAAGAGGCCGAGCTGAGCGGTGTCGATCGGGAACTTGGCGGCCAGCAGCGGAATCATTTCGGTCGCGATCGCCGTTAGAAACGTTCCCGATCCACCGGTGCATCGACCCTCCGGCGACTTGAACTGTTTGCAATAGCTCTCGACGGCCTGGCCGAACTTGTCTTGGCGATCCCAGCCCGGCGGCGAGAACTCGTAGATGCGCCGCCGGGTGTGCTCTTCTTCACCCTCTTGCAGGGAAGTTCCGACGCTGATGATGAACAGTGGCGTGATCGCGCCCTCAAGCGTTTGCGCCTGCTCGTAGACGTTGCGGAAGGTGAAATCCCCGTCCGTCACGATCAGCGCCGGATACTTCTTTCCATCTCCCGCCTTATAGCCCTGCGGTAAGCCGACGTTGACGGAAAAGCGGAGGCCCATGGAGGGCGACTGGAACGTGAAGGACTCGATGTCGCGGTTCGGGACCGGACGCGACTGAAGCTGCGCCTGCGCGCTGATGGAGGCGAAGGCAAGCAGGAAACCCGCGGTGATAGTTGCTGTTTTCATGGTGGTCCGAGGTTTGGGGGAAGTGCGCGTCGGTCATAC
>Ga0209007_1000325_pt1 | contig 22359 bp, 24 predicted proteins | sample JacPinW_OM1H0_O2_FD_187961 | JGI IMG/M metagenome (GOLD analysis project Ga0209007, IMG submission 187961) | Forest soil microbial communities from Algoma, Ontario, Canada - Jack Pine, Ontario site 1_JW_OM1H0_O2 (SPAdes) (version 2) | ecosystem: Environmental > Terrestrial > Soil > Boreal... | reverse complement strand
GCCCGCATCGGCGAGCGACATGCCATGCTGTGCCGCGCCGATGATGGTGCCGCCGAACAAGTTGATGAATACGATCAGGATGCCGGCGATGGCATCGCCACGAACGAATTTGCTGGCGCCGTCCATGGCGCCGTAGAAATCGCCTTCCTCGCGCACTTCCTGGCGGCGGATGATGGCATCGGCCTGCGTGATGATTCCCGCGTTCAAATCCGCATCAATCGCCATTTGCCTGCCGGGCATGGCATCCAAGGTGAAGCGCGCGCTGACCTCGGAGATGCGTCCGGCGCCCTTGGTGATCACGACGAAATTGATGATCACCAGCACCGTGAACACCACCATGCCCACCGCGTAGTTGCCGCCGACGACGAAATGCCCGAAAGCGGCAATGACATGGCCCGCGGCCTGTGCGCCGGTGTGGCCATTGATGAGCACAATGCGCGTCGAGGCGACGTTGAGCCCCAGCCGCAGCAGCGTCGCGCCCAAGAGCACGGTCGGGAAGGTCGCAAATTCGAGCGCCCGCCGCACGTAGATCACCGCCAACAGGATCATCAGCGACAGCGTGATATTGAAGGTAAAAAAGACATCCAAGAGGAATGCCGGCAGCGGCAGCACCATCATGGCGAGCACCACCATCACCAGCAGCGGCACTCCCAGACCGTTGCGGGCGAATTCGCCGACCGTGGCTACGGCTGTGCGCGTGCTCATGCGTCTAGGTACTCATCGCCGACTTTGGGATTGGGCTTGACGACCCGCGCGGCGACGGTCGGATTCAGTGTGCGCACGCGGAAGATGTACGAGAGCACTTGTGCCACCGCGACATACAGTCCGTTCGGGATCTCCTTGTTCAGGTCGGTCGAGCGATACAGCGCACGCGCCAAGCGCGGCGCCTCGAATACCGGCACGCGGTGTTCCTCGGCAATGCGCCGGATGTTGTGCGCGACCAGATCGATGCCTTTCGCCAACACCACCGGCGCGCGCATTTTCTTCGGGTCGTACTTCAGCGCCACGGCAAAGTGCGTCGGGTTGACGATCACGACATCGGCCGCGGGGACCTTGTGCATCATGCGGCGGCGCGCCAGGGTCTGCTGCATTTGCCGAATGCGCTGCTTCGTTTCCGGCCGTCCGTCCAATTCCTTGGACTCATCCCGCAGCTCTTGCCGCGTCATGCGCAGCTGGCGCCTGAATTGGAACAATTGCAGCGGCACATCCACGACGGCCACCAACGCAAGCGAAGCGCACAACCAGACGAACGCCCAACACATCAGTCCGGCGCCGTGCAACACCGCCGCGCGCGGCGCCATGCGCCCGAGCGCCAGCACATCGCGGAAAATCCAGCTGACGATTCCCGCGCACACGGCGCCCACCACAAAGCACTTCAGCAACGCCTTCGCCAATTCGGAGACGCCACGCAGTCCAAACAGCCGCTGCAGTCCCGACAGGGGACTCAAGCGGGTGAAGTCCGGTGCGAGCGCCTGCGTGCTGAAATTCCAGCCGCCCAAAGCCACCGAGGCCAGCAGCACCATGACGATGAGCGTGCCGAATACCGGCAGGATCGCGGTGACCGCGCTCACGCATGCCTCGCCCAAGGACGCGGTCATCGACTCGGTGCTGCGCAACGCGTCGGCGTCGATCGACAGTGAATGCCGCATCATCAATTCCAGGCGCGCGGCAATCGTGCCGCCGATCGCGACCAGCGCCGCGCTGCCGCCGATCATGGTGGCGAAATTGGTGAGTTCCCGCGAACGCGGCAATTGGCCGCGCTCGCGCGCTTCTTGCAGACGGCGTTGCGAAGGTTCTTCGGTACGTTCGCCGCCCGACTCGGATTCGGCCATCAGGGCACCGCCGTGGCGGGAGTGCCGACCAAACTCGAGGCGGCCTGCAGCGCGCTGTTAATAAGAGCGGCAATGCCCGACATGATGCCGTCGAGCCCCGCGAGCAGCACCAAGAAGCCGCTCATAAGGGTAATCGTGAAACCGATTCCGAATAAATTGAGCTGCGGCGCGGCGCGCGTCACCACGCCGAGCGCAAGGTTGACGATCACCAGCGCGATGACGGCCGGCAGCGCGATCAGCAGTCCGGTTTCAAAGACATGCGCGCCCCAGAGCACCAGCGTCAGGAGAAAGCCTTGGTCCAAATGCGCGCCGATGGGCAGCGTATGAAAGCTCTGCGCCAGGACACCGAGCAGCATCAGGTGTCCGTTGATCGCCAGATACGTCAGTGTGCCGCAAATCATGAACAGCTGGCCGAGCACCGGAACTTGCGCACCGTGCTGCGGATCGACCAGGGTGGCGAACCCCAAGCCCATGGTGAGCGAGATGCTTTGGCCGGCGAAGACCAACGCCTCGAAAGCCACCTGCACCATCAAACCGATGGCGACGCCAATGAGCAGTTCCAGAACGGCGGCGAGCATTCCGGTCGCCGAAAAAATCGACAGGCCCACAGGCACTTGGATCAGCGGGCCCAGCAGGAACGCCAGGCCCAAGGTCACGACGATCTTCACCATCGTCGGCACCACGGTCTCGCTCGCCACGGGAGCGGCGAGCATGAAGCCGCCGATGCGCAACGCCGGCCACCACATTCGGCTCACCCACATCGACACATCCGAGACGTTCAGGGTCAAGGGCTGCATGCGTTAGCCGACCATCGCCGGGATGCTGGCGTAAATGTCGTGCGTGAAATCGATCAGCACGCGCAGAATCCAGGGCCCGGCAACGAACAAGGTGAGGACCAGCATCAGTAGCTTGGGGATGAAACTCAACGTGGACTCGTTGATCTGCGTGGCTGCCTGCAGCATGCCGATCACCAACCCGGTGATCAGCGCGATCAAGAGCAGCGGCGCCGAAATCAACGAGGTGACCATCAGGGTCTTGTGCGCCAGATCCATGACGTTTTCGGGCGTCATTGGTGAAAGCTCGACGCCAGGGTGCCGATGATCAAGGTCCATCCATCGACCACCACGAATAGCATGATCTTAAAGGGCAACGAGACCAAGACCGGCGACAGCATCATCATGCCCATCGACATCAACACACTCGCCACCACCAGATCGATCACCAGGAACGGGATGAAAATCATGAAGCCGATCTGAAAGGCGGTCTTCAACTCGCTGGTGAGGAACGTTGGCACCAAGACCGACAGCGGCACGTCATCGGCGCTCGCGAATTGCGGCTTGCCGGAGAGTTTCGAGAACAGCTGCAAATCATTTTCGCGGGTCTGCGCCAACATGAACTTCTTCAAGGGCGCGACCGTGCGGTCGATGGCCACTTCTCCGGCGAGCTGGCCATCCATGTAAGGCTTGATCCCAGACGCATAGGACTGTTCGAGGGTGGCGCCCATCACGAAGAAAGTCAGGAACAGCGCGAGGCCGGTGAGCACTTGATTGGACGGCGTGGTCGCCATGCCGAGCGCCTGGCGCAGTATCGACAGCACGATGATGATTCGCGTGAACGCCGTCATGGCCAGCAATATGGCCGGCAGCAGCGTCAGCAAAGTCATCAGAATCAGGATCTGAAAAGTCAGCGAGTAGGTCTGCACGCCGTCGGCCGCCGACTTCAAGGCAATGGCGGGCAGCGCCGCTTGCGCACCCGCGCTTAGCGGCAGCAATGCGGCGAGCGCTGCCCCGATCAGCCGGTAACGATGCCGATGCAGCGCCTGAATCACGGTGCGCCGCCCGGTCGCTTCATCATGTCGCGTAAGCGCTCGGCGAATGCCGGTGCGCGGCCGGAGGCCTTGAGCTGGATCGGCGCGCTCAACGGCGTCAAGGCGACGATGCCGCCGGCGCCGACGCCGAGCAGAACTTGCGCCTCGCCGATGCGGATCAGCAGCACGCGTTCGCGCGGCCCCACGCTCAACTGGTCGAGAATTTCGCTGTCGACGGAGCCGCGCGGCGCGTTCAGTTTGAAACGCTTCAAGACCCAGCCGATCGCCAGAATCAGCGCGACGATGGCAATCAGACTCAAGGTGAGCTGAGTCAGGCTGCCGATCGACAACGGCGAGGCGGGTTGCGCCATCGCGGTCATTTGGCGTGCTCCATCCTTTCCGTCTCGCTCACCACGTCGGTGAGCCGAATGCCGAATTTTTCGTTGACCACGACCACTTCGCCGCGCGCGATGCGCACACCATTGACCAGCACGTCGAGCGGCTCGCCGGCCAGGCGATCGAGTTCCACGACGGCGCCCGGCGCCAACTGCAGCAGGTCGCGCACCGACATCTTCGCGCGGCCCACTTCGAGGGCCAGGGTCACGGAGACATCGAGAATCAGCTGCAAATTCATTTCCTGGCCGGCCGCGCCGCCGGCGTTCGGACTCAAGTCGCTGAACTGCGCGCGCGCGACGGCAGACTTCGGATCGGGCGGACTCATACGGGGACTCCTGGAAGAATTTTGAGGGCGTTGTGCCCTTGCGAGATGCCGAAGCGCCCGCGGTACAGCGGCACATCGCCGGCCAACAAGGTGACGTGCTGGGGCGCGTCAATGGGAATGATGTCGCCGGGCGAGAGGCTCACCAATTCCCGCAAGCTGATTTTGGCTTGCGCAAGAACGGCTCGCGTATCGAGCTGCGCGTCCTTGAGTGCGCTCGTGAGCACGGGCGCCCACGCTTCTTGCTTGCGAACCGGCGCAGTTCCACCCTCGCCGGAGAGCGCCTCGCGGATGGGACTGAGCAAGGCGTCCGGCAACAGCCAGTCGATACGGCCGCTGCGCGCGGCGAACTCCACCGTAAAGCGGGCGACGATAACCGACTCGAGCGCGCCACCCAACTGCACCAGCCGGGGATTGGTCTCCTGTTTCACCAGTTCCAATTCCACCGGCGACACCGGAGCCCAAGCCGCGGCCAAATCCGCCGCGAAGCTGCGCAGCATCAAATTCAAGAATCGTTGTGCCGCGGGCGCGACCGCGGCCTGCGGATCGCCGTTGGCGCGGCCCGAGCCGCCGAAGAAGCCGTCCAACAAGGTCAGCAGCAACGCCGGTTCGACGCTGACATAGGCGAATCCGGGCAATGGCTTGAGGCGCACCACGGCGATCGTGGCGGGCACGGGCAAGGAAGCTTGCAGGTCGGCGCTCTTGACCGAATCCAGCGAATCGAAATGCAAGCTGACGTCTCGCCCGAGCAATCCGGCCAGCGAAGCGCCGGCGCGATCGCCGAAATTCTTGTTGATCGCTTCCAGCAGGGGCAACTGCGTCCGATTGATGCGCTGTGCGGCGAAATCGTAGGGCCGCGGCGCCGCAGCTTCCTTGCCGTTTTTTTCGAGCAGTGCCGCTACTTCTTCATTGGAGATACGTGCCTGGTTTTCCTCCATTACTGCACCACAAAGCTGGTGAACAGCACGTCGTCGACGTCGGGGCCGCCTTCCTTCTTCTGCACTGCGCGGACCTCGGCGAGCGCTTCGTCGCGCAGCTTTTCCTTGCCTTCGCGCGACATCATCGTCTGGTAGTTGCGATTGCTCATCAGCAGCAGCAAATTGTTGCGGATCAAGGGAATGTTCTTTTGCACGCTCTCGATGGCCTTTTCGTCGTGCGCCATGATCTCCATGGTGATTTGCAGGAAGCGGACCGCCGAGCCGTCCTCGAAATTCACGACCAGGGGTGGATCGATGGCGTAATAGAGCGACGGCTTGCCGGTGCCGCCGCCTTCCGCGCCTTTGGACCCGGCGGCCACCGGCACGATGGCGGTGATCTTGCCGTCCTTGTCCAGCCTAAGATCTGGCAGCGGATGCAATTTAGCGTTGATGAAGCCGCCGAGCACCACGGCAACGAGGGTGAGCACGAAAATGCCCATCCCATTCATCAAGGTGCCCATGAAGCCGCCTGATTTTTTCGGCGGCGGAGGAGGAGCGTCGTCAGCTTCGTCGGCCATTGTTCGATTCCAAAGCGCGGGCACATGCCGCAACCGAGGAATCGAGCAAGTTCTATGCCAGAAGATTTCTAGAGAGCTTTCTCCATAATATTCAGCGAGTTACATAAAGTGGCGGCACCGGGGCCGCCACTTTGAAACGCCGATATATTGACGCTTACCAGATACTCACGCGCTGGTCCGGCGGCAAATACATCTTGTCGCCGGGCTTTAAGCCGAACGCCGCATAGAATCCGGGCTGATTTCGCAGCGGCGCGGTACCGCGCACCGCCGGGGGCGAGTGTGGATCGGTTTTAATGCGCTGGATCGCCTCGGCCTCGCGCACTTTGCCGCGCCAGACCTGTACCCAGCCCAGGTAGAGACGCTGATCGCCGCTCAGTCCGTCGATCACCGGCGCCTCATGGCCCGCCAGGGATATCCGGTAGGCCTTGTAGGCGATCGCCAAGCCGGAATTATCCCCGATGTTTTCCCCCAACGTGAGCGCGCCATTGACGTGATAATCCGGCACCGGCTCATAGAGGTTGTACTGCGCCACCAGCGCTTTGGTCTTTTCGGCAAACTTGTCGTGGTCGGCCTTGGTGAACCAGTCGTGCAAATTGCCATCGGCATCGAATTGACTGCCCTGATCATCGAATCCGTGGCTCATCTCATGGCCGATGACGCCGCCGATGCCGCCATAATTCACCGCATCGTCGGCGCCCGCGTCGAAGAATGGCGGCTGCAGGATCGCCGCCGGGAATGTGATCTCATTGCGCGTGGGATTGTAGGATGCATTGATGGTCTGCGGGCGCATGCCCCACTCACCGTGATCGACCGGCTTGCCTAATTTGGCGAGGTTGCGCCGATATTCGAACACATTGGCGCGAACCACGTTTCCGAGCAGGTCGTCGCGCGAAATCTTGAGCGCGCTGTAGTCGCGCCAGCGATCCGGATAGCCAATCTTGGGCTGCATCTTTGCCAGCTTGGCCTGAGCGCCGACTTTCGTTTCCGCGCTCATCCAGTCCAGCGTATCGATATCACGGCGGTACGCCTCCAGTAAATTCTGCACCAAAGCCTGCATGCGTGCCTTGTTCTGCGGCGGGAAATATTTAGCGACATAGAGCTTGCCCAGCGCCTCGCCCATGCTGCCGTCGAGCAAGGCGATGCCGCGCTTCCAGCGCGGCTGATTCTCCGGCACGCCGCGCAACACCCCGGACATGAACGCAAAGCGTTCATCGACAAAGGGGGTTGACAGGTATGGCGCAAAGGTCGACAGCACTCGCCACTTGAAGTAGGCCTTCCACACCGGCAGCGGCGTGCCGTTGATCACTTTGCCGAGACTGGTGAAATAGGTCGGTTGGCGCACGACCACATAGTCGACCTTGCCTTCGATGCCGGAGGCGTGGATATACCGCTGCCAGTCGTATCCCGGCATCAGCGCGGGCAGCTCAGAGAGCGCCGTCTTGTTGTAGGTCTTGATCGGATCGCGCTGTTCCACCCGGGTCCACTGAATTTTCGCCAGCGACGTTTCCAGGTCGAGAATCGCCGCGGCGTCGTGCGCGGCTTTCGCCTGCCCGGCCATGCCCAGCATTTTTTCGATGTGCGCCAGATAGGCGACGCGTGCTTCCTTGAGCTTGGCATCGTCCTTCAAGTAGTAGTCGCGATCCGGCATTCCCAAGCCGCCCTGAGACAGGATGACGGCGTTCAGCGTGGAATTTCTTGAATCCAGATTGACCTGAAGATTGAAGGGCGCGCCCGCGCCGATCTCGATCAAATGCGCCATCGCACCCGGGATGGCATTCATATCTTTGATTGCATCGATCCCCGCAAATTCCGCCAGCAGCGGCTTCAAGCTCAAGGCCGCCAGTTGCTCCTCGTTCATATAGCTGGCGTAGAAATCCGCGAGCTTCTTCGCATCCGGATCCTCGCCGGGCGCCTGGTCGAGGGCATCGACGATGGCGCGCAGCTGCTCTTCGGTCTTATCCTGGACGATCGTGAACGAGCCCACGAGCGCTTTGTCGGGAGGCAACTGGTAATTGCGCAGCCATTTGCCGTTCAGGTATTGGTATATATCGTCTTGAGGGCGAACCGAGGAGTCGACATATTGCAGGTCGATGCCCGAGTGCAGCGTCGGGTGGGGCGCGGTCGCAGCCGTTTGCGGCGGGGTTTGATTGCTGACGCAAGCCGCCAGGGCGGCGATGCAGATCACAGTGGCACAGGACTTCAACATCATCTCTCCTCAAAATTTCAATGAAACCTTCAAACCCGGGCCCGCATCATCGAGCACTAGGTGCGCGCCGTGCAATTTCGTGACCGCCGCGACCAGCGAGAGGCCCAATCCAGATCCCGGAAAGTCCCGCGCTTCGTCCAAGCGCACGCGGCGGCCGAGTACGACCTCGCGTTTATCCGCGGGAATGCCCGGCCCATTATCCTCGACAATGACTTGCGGCGCGCTGCCTGATCCGTCCAGGGCCACGCGTATGTGGCCGCCGTCCGGCGTGAATTTAATCGCGTTGTCGAGCAAATTCGCCAGCGCCTGAGCCAGCAACTGCCGGTTGCCCAGCACATGCGCCCCGGGCGCGACGGAACTCTCGAGCGCAATGCCGCGCTCCTCGCTCACCGGCGCGTACAGCTCGACCACGCTGCCGACCAACTCCGACAGGTCTACCTGTTCCCGCGCCACGGTACCGGTCTCGGCCAGTGCGATGCGCAGCAGCGCATCCAGGGTGCTGCGCATGCGATCGACTTCGACGGTCACCTGCTCGAGCACGCGCCGCTCGGCCGACCCGTGGGTCAGCGTGCTCATGGCCCCCTCCGCGCTGGCCTGCAGGCGATTCAGCGGCGTGCGCAGGTCATGGGCGGCGCTGTCAAGAACGGTACGCATGCCGAGAGTCAGCTGCTCGATCTTATCGAGCATGGTGTTGATCTCGCGCGCCAGGGTGTTGATCTCATCGTCGGCGTCCCGGACCGGTAGGCGCTGCGACAAGTCGCCGCGCATGATTTGCGTGGCCACCGCGGAAATGGCGCCGGCCTGCGCCAGAATGCGCCGGCCCATCCAGAAGCCGCCGCCCAGGCCCAGCAGCAAGGTCAACACCACGGCGGCGATCAGGCCGCGCATCATGAGACTCTTCACGTCCTGGCGCTCCTGCACATCGTGCCCGACCAGCATTTGGTAGCCGCCGGGCAGGGCAAAATAGCGGGCCCGCATTTCGTGCTCGCGCGTCTCGTCGCCGAACGGCACCGCCACCTTGAACAGAAACCATTTTTCCTTGGTGTCGATTTTTGGCCACGCCGGGACATTCCCCGCCACCGGACGCAGCTGCGGATCGACCATGAGATAAACCGCGCCGCGTACATCCTGATCTTGCGAGCGCTGCTCGACCAATTCGATGAAGTCGCTGCGCGACAGCACCAGCATTTGCTCACGCAGACCCTGCACTTCCGCTTCGATCAGATTGTCGGTGCTGCCGTCGACGACGCGCGAGACCGCAAAATCCACGGCATAGATGAGCGCCGCCGCGCCGATCGCGAACACGATCGAATAGACGATGGCGATACGGAAGGGTGAGGTATCGAGAACACCGAGAAAACGTTGGTCAGGACCCATCTATGGCCTAAGGTCGCACCGCTATTCGTCTTCGCGCAGGCTGTAGCCCGCGCCGCGGACGGTGTGCAGCAGAGGCTTGTCGAAATCTTTGTCGATCGCCTGACGCAAACGGCTGATGTGCACGTCGATCACATTGGTCTGCGGATCAAAATGATAATCCCACACGCCCTCGAGCAGCATGGTGCGGGTCACCACCTGGCCGCTATGACGCATCATGAACTCGAGCAGCTGAAACTCGCGCGCGGTCAACTCGATTTTCTTGCCGTTGCGCATGACACGCCGGGTCATGCGGTCGAGTTCCAAGTCCGCCAATTTCAGCTTGGTGCTTGCCTCCGCATTGCCCGTATCGCCGCGACGCGCCAGCGCGTCGATGCGCGCCAGCAGCTCGGCCATATGATAGGGCTTCGTGAGGTAATCATCGCCGCCGGCGCGCAATCCGGTAATCCGGTCATCCACGTCCCCGAGCGCGCTCAAAATGAGGACCGGCATCTTTCGGCCCGTGGCCCGCAGCGACTGCACCAGCGCCAGACCGTCCATCTTCGGCAGCATGCGATCGACGATCGCCAGATCCACGGCGATCGAGGAGGCCATGTGCAGGCCCTCAAGACCGTTGCCCGCGACGTCCACCGTATGGCCGGCTTCGCGCAACGCCTTCGCCAGGTAGTCGCGTGCAACCTCGTCGTCTTCCACAATCAAGATGTGCATGGCTCGGTATCTTAGACTAGGATGCCCTCGCCCGGGTTCACTCGATAGGACCCCAACCGAAGCGAAGTGTATGCCCGAGATTGCCATGATGAGGGTTGCGCGCCGGCGCGCGACCCTTCCGGCATTCCTTGCGGCAGCCTTCTTTACCCCGCTGGCTCTCGCCAAAGACGCGCCGTTGTGGGAGTTCGGGCTCGGCGCGGGTGCGATCGCCTTCCAGGATTATCGGGGCTCGGATACCACGCATGCCTACCCCCTGCCGGTTCCTTACATCGTCTATAACGGCAAATTCCTGAAGGCGGACCGCGACGGCGTGCGCGGCACCCTGTTCAATCAAAATTGGCTCGAGATCAATTTGAGTTTCAACCTGACCACGCCGGTGCGCAGCGATCGCGAGCGCAGCGGTATGCCGGATTTGCGTTCCACCGTGGAGATGGGACCCTCCTTTGATTTCCACTTGTTTCGCAGCGATGATCGCAAGATCAAGCTGGACCTGCGCATGCCGGTGCGCGCCGTGGCGACGGTTGAATCTTCGCCGCGCATCATCGGTTGGACTTTCAGCCCCAGATTGAATGTGGATCTTAGGGATCCTTTCGGACTCCCCGGTTGGAATCTTGGATTATTGGCAGGCCCGCTGTTCGCGGATCGCCGCTATCATGATTATTTCTATTCGGTCGCCCCGCAGTTTGCGACGGCAACGCGCCCGGAATATTCAGCCGCGGGCGGCTACGCCGGCACGCAGACGTTGGCCGCCTTCTCGAAACGCTATCCGAAGTATTGGGTGGGCGCCTACATGCGGTACGACACGCTGGCCGGCGCGGCTTTTGTTGACAGTCCCCTGGTTCAGCGCAAAAGCTATTGGACTGGCGGATTTGGTTTCGCTTGGATGCTCGCAAAATCATCGCAGGTCGTGCAGATACCGGACTGATACCGACGATGCCGCGTTTCTTAAAAATTCTTTACGAATATTTCGCGCTCTACAGTTCGTTGACGCTTCTGGGCCTGATCTGCCTGACCTGGTCGGTATTCGCGCTGCCGCTCTATTTCATCTTGCCCGCGCGCCTCGGCACGGCGGTCGGCCGCCGCGGCATCATGGCGGGCTTCCGCCTCTATTCCTGGTCGCTGTCGATCACGGGAACCTACCGGCTGGACCTGAGGGCCGTCGACACCTTGAAGGGCGGCCCGCCGGTGATATTGGCGCCGAACCATCCCGCGCTGATCGACGCGCTGTTGATACTGACCCGGCACCCGAATCTGGTGTGCGTGATGAAGTCTGCCTTGATGAAAAATGTGTTCTTAGGCTCAGGATCCAGGCTGGCGCGCTATGTGCGCAACGACTCGTCCAGGCAAATGGTCAAGGAGTCCGTGGCGCATTTGCAGGCCGGCGGCGTTTTGCTGCTGTTCCCCGAGGGCACCCGCACCACCCGGTTTCCGATCAATCCCTTGGTGGGCAGCGTCGGGCTCATCTCGAAACATGCCAATGTGCCGGTGCAAACGCTCATTATCGAGACCGATTCGCCCTTCTTGAGCAAGGGCTGGCCCCTGTTCAAGCGGCCGGAACTGCCCATCACCTATAAAGTCCGGCTGGGCCAGCGCTTCGATCCGCCGAAGGATGTCCCCGCCTTCACGGCAGAACTCGATCGCTACTACCGACAGGCCCTGCAAGGCGCGCCGCAGTCCCGCTGGCTCAAACACGAGTCATGACGCCATCGAGCACCCACCTCGTGCTCATTCCGAGCTTCAACCCCGGCGCGAAGGTTTTTTCAACCGTGCGTGCCGCCCTCGATCAATGGGCGCCGGTGTGGGTTGTCGTCGACGGCAGCACTGATCATTCCGAACTCAAGCTGGCGGAAATGGCGGCGGCGGAGCCGAATCTTCGAGTCTGGTTGCTCCCCAAGAATGGCGGCAAGGGCGCGGCCGTCCTGTTCGGCGTGCGGGAGGCCCAAGCCTTGGGATTCACCCATGTGCTGACCCTCGATTCTGACGGCCAGCACCCCGCGGCCAGCATCCGGGAGTTCATGCAGGCGTCCTTGGCATCTCCCGATTCCATGGTGCTGGGAGAACCGGTGTTTGACGAAAGCGCCCCCAGCCTGCGCGTCAGGGGCAGGAAAATATCCAACTGGTGGGCGAACCTTGAGACGCTCTGGGCCGGCATTCACGACTCGCTGTTTGGGTTTCGTGTCTACCCCATCGGCGCCCTCATCGGCGTGATGCGCCGACAGCTTTGGATGCGCCGTTTCGACTTCGATGTGGAAGCAGCGGTGCGTTTGAGCTGGCGCGGCGTGCGGCCCATCAATCTACCGGCGCCCGTGCGCTACTTTAGGCTGGAGGACGGCGGGGTATCGCATTTTCGTTACGGGCGGGACAATGTGCTGCTCACTTGGATGCATTTCCGGCTATTTTTTGGTTTTCTGCTGCGCCTGCCGCTGCTGGTGGCCCGGCGCTTGAAACTTGTCCTACAGCACCGTGAGTTTGAGCGCCCACCGTAAACGACGCCCCCAGGCCATGCGGCGAGCTGCTCAAATTCACAGTACCGAGGTCCAGTGAGTTGCCGCTCCCGCCCGCACCTATATAATGCCGTTACATAAAACTCTAATCGAAAGCCTAAATCTATGTCCGACAAAGCGTCGCTCATGCTCCAGCCGGCGCCGCTGACCGATGTCGGTCTCCAGCGGGAACTTGCCGCGCTGTTCGTGCAAGCCCTCAATCTCGAGGTCAAGCCGCAGGATATCGATCCTGACGCGCCCTTGTATGGCGAGGGGCTGGGGCTGGACTCCATCGATATCTTGGAGGTGGCGCTGATCGTCTCCAAGCAATACGGCATCCACTTGCGGGCCGACAGCCAGGAGAATCAGCAGATCTTCCGTTCTTTGAGGCATTTAGCAGAGTACATTGCGGCACAGAGAACCAAGTAACCATGGCTACGGGGCGTAGAGCGCAGCTTGCTGCCGTCCTCGTGGTTCTAGTCGCCTACTCGGTACTGTCGCACTACAGCAATCTCAATCCCCAAGCGTACGATTTACGCACCCTGCTCGCGCTTGCGCCCATGCTGACTCTGGGACTGGTTCTGCTCTGGCGCTGGAGCAGCCCGCTCATGGCGCTGTTGGCAGCCGTGGCGACGGCATTTTTGCTGCACGCCTTCTGGCCGCTGTTCGCGCATAATTTTTCCATCGTGTACCTGGTCCAGCAGGCTGGCTTTTATTCCATCTTGGCCTTCACTTTCGGCCGATCGCTGCGCACAGGCAGCGTGCCCCTGTGCACTCAGCTCGCCGACAAAGTTCACGGTCCGCTGAGTGCGCTCGAGCTGCGTTACACGCGAAAGGTCACACTCGCGTGGGCCATTTTCTTTTTAGTCAACGTGGCGGCGACCTTCCTGTTATTTGCCTTCGCGCCCCTGCGCGTCTGGTCGGCGTTCGTGAATTTCTGCTCGCTGCCGCTGATGCTGCTCATGTTCGCCGCGGAATATGCGGTCCGCCGCCATGCATTGCCTCAAGTTCGGCGCAGCAGCGGATTGATCGACACGCTGCGCGTATATTTTGCGGATTCGCATCACAAATGACGGACACGATCGCGCTGCTGTCGCACACCTCACCCACGGCGATTGTCGCCTATCGATCGGGACTTGCGGTGACTGTGCGGCAATTTCTTGACGAGGCGAGACACGTGGCGCAGAGGTTGCCCAAGGGCAAACACGTGTTGAATGTCTGCGCCGACCGCTATCAATTCACCGTCGGATTGGCGGCCTGTCTGATGTCGGAGCGCGTCAGCTTGTTGCCCTCGACGCACACGCCGCAGGTGATCGCGCAGCTCGCTGCCTTTGCTCCCGACGCGTTTTGTTTGACCGACGACAAGCGCTGCGACATCGATTTGGCCAGGGCCTATTACCCGGATCTGGCGCGCCCCGCACCCGCTCTGGCAGCGGCGCGCTTCGAAGTGCCGCGCATTGCCGCCTCGCAGCTCGCGGCGATCGTCTTTACTTCCGGCTCGACCGGCACGCCGGTGCCATACAAAAAGACCTGGGGCTTGCTGGCACGCTGCGTTCAGAACGGCGCGCCGCAGTTGGGCTTATCGGATGGCAGAAGCCATGTCCTCGTGGGCACGGTACCCGGCCAGCACATGTACGGCTTCGAATCCACGGTGCTGCTGGCGCTGTTGGGCGGCAACGCCTTGAGCGCGGAGCGGCCCTTCTATCCGGCCGACGTCGCCGCCGCAATCCAGAGAGTGCCCCGTCCGCGCGTGTTGGTCACCACGCCGATCCACCTGCGCACCTTACTCAGCTCCGAGGTTGAGTTCCCGCCGCTGGATCTGGTGATGTCGGCAACTGCGCCGTTGAGCCGCGACTTGGCGCGTGAGGTCGAGGAGAAGTACCGGGCTCCCTTGCTGGAAATTTACGGCTCAACCGAGACCGGCCAGATTGCCATGCGGCGCACGGCTGAGACGGAGGCTTGGCGCCTTTGGCCCGGCGTTCGCTTGAGCGTCTCGAACGATCAGGTCGTGGCGCAAGGCGGTCACATCGAACAACTGACGCCGCTGTGCGATGTCATCGAGATCACCGGCGAAAAAGAGTTTTTGCTGCACGGCCGATCGGTCGATTTGGTGAATGTCGCGGGCAAGCGCAGCTCATTTGGCTACTTGAATACACAGCTCAACGCCATTCCGGGGGTGATCGACGGAGCGTTCTTTCTGCGCGACGAAATGTCGGGTTCCACAGGCGTGACGCGGCTCGGCGCGGTAGTCGTGGCGCCGGGACTGACCGTGGCAGCCTTGACGGAGCAGCTGCGCCAGCTGATCGATCCGGTGTTTCTGCCGCGACCCTTGTTGATCGTGGATGAGCTGCCGCGCAACGCGACCGGCAAGCTGCCGCAACAGGCTTTGCAAGGATTCGCCGACGAGCAATTGCGGATCAGCGAATCGCAATGAAAATGCAAAGTACACTCGACATTGCCGCCGACCACCCGTCGTTCGCGGGTCATTTCCCGGCCTTTCCGGTGCTGCCGGGCGCAATACTGCTGGACGAGATGCTCACGGCCATCGAGCTGGCGCGGGGAATCGACCTTAAATCGTGGCATATCTCATCGGCGAAATTTCTCGATGCCGTTCGGCCGCGCGACCATCTCATCCTGGAGCACGAGGCGCCCGGGCCGGGATTGATTCATTTCACGATCCGCGTCGATGATCGCAAAGTAGCCAGCGGCACGCTGCATGAATCCTAGATCCGCAAACCTTCTCGACCGCAGCCCCAAGGCGGCCGAATGGGTCAGACATCGCGAGCGCGGCAGCCTCTGGTTGTTGAGAGTCATGGCGTTTCTTTCCTTGCGCTGCGGACGCGGCGCCAGCCGCATCATTCTGTACTGCATCGCCGCGTACTTCTTCCTGTTCGGACCGAGTGCCCGGCGCCATTCGCTGCAGTATTTGCGTCTCGCCCTCGGCAGGGCGCCGACGGCGCGCGATCGGTTCCTGCAAATCTTGAGCTTCGCGACCACCATTCACGATCGGGTCTACCTCATCAACGGCCAATTCGAAAAATTCAACATCTCGGTCGAAGGCGAAGAGCTGGTGTTGGCGCATGAGCCGGCCGGCCGCGGCGCCTTGTTGCTCGGCGCGCATATGGGCAGCTTCGAGGTGATGCATTCCTTGAGTCGGCGACAGGCGGGATTGCGCGTCGCGATGGCGATGTACGAAGAGAATGCACACAAAATTAGCGGTATCCTCGCCGCCATCAATCCGAACTGGATTGCGGACATCATTGCCCTCGGCCAAATCGATGCAATGCTCACGATCGCCGAGCGGCTGGATCAGGGCGCCTATGTCGGCGTGCTCGCCGATCGCACCTTGGGAGAAGAGTCCGCGCAGGCTGTTACATTCCTGGGACGAGAAGCGTACGTGCCCACCGGGCCCATGCGCGCGGCCGCCATCTTACGTTGCCCCGTATTCTTCATGGCCGGCCTGTACCGCGGCAAGAATAACTACCATGTGGTATTCGAACGGGTCGCGGACTTTTCCGCGATGAGCGTCGGCAGCCGCGATCTCGCGGTGCGCGCTGCGATCGAACGCTATGCCGCGGTGCTCGAGCGCTACTGCCGCAGCGACCCTTACAACTGGTTCAATTTTTTTGATTTTTGGCGCCGGCCGGTGAGCGGCGGGGGCAAGTAATGCAACGCGTCCTGTCATTTATTGTCCTGTGCATCTTGAGCGTCAGCGGCAATACCCTGGTGCGTGCCGCGCCCGCGGATTTGCGCGACCTCGATCAAGTCATGGCCATGCTCGCCATGCGCCAGCATGGCCGAGTCGAGTTCATTGAACAGCAATTTCTGGCCGTCTTGAGTCATCCGACCGAATCCTCCGGTGAGTTGCGCTACGACGCACCGGATCGGCTCGAAAAGCGCACGCTCAAGCCGCGCGCCGAGACTCTGGTGCTGACCGGCGAGACGTTGACGGTGGAACGCGCGCATAGTCGCCGCGCGATGGATTTGCATGCTTACCCCCAGGTGCTGCCCTTCGTCGAAAGCATTCGCGCCACGCTGGCGGGCGATCGCAAGGCACTCGAGCGATTGTTTCGGCTGGATTTTGTGGGCAACGTGTCGCGCTGGACCTTGACGCTCGTGCCGCTCGAGTCAAAGGTCAAGCAATCCGTCAGCCAGGTACGCATCGAAGGCGCCGGGGACCAATTGTTGAAGGTGGAAATTCGCCAGCCCGACGGTGACCGATCGTTGATGACGCTGCGGCCATCCACCTTGCCATGAATGTGCGCCGCGCTCGTGCGCTCGTCGTTTGGCTCGGCTGCGTCGCGTTTGCAATCGTCGTCGTCGCGCGCGCCCATTACAGCACCGATCTGTCGGCTTTCTTACCGGCCCATCCCACGCCCACGCAGCAACTTCTGGTCGATCAGCTGCGCGACGGCCCAGCGTCGCGCCTTATTCTCATCGCGATCGAGCAAGGAGACCCAGCCTCGCGGGCGCGCGTTTCGTTAGGCCTGGTGGAGCGCCTGCGCAAGGATGCCCAATTCACCAGTATCAATAACGGCGAGGCCGTCGCCGGGCAACGGGATCGCGAATTCTTGTTTCAGCATCGCTATCTGCTCAGCGAAGCGGTGAATTCTCAGCGCTTTACCGCGGCCGGCCTGAGCGCCGCCATCCGGGAAACGATCGACAATCTGGCCTCGCCCGCTGGTCTGTTATTCAAGTCCCTGTTGCCGCGCGATCCCACCGGCGAGTTGCTGAACATCATCGATCAGCTGGGAAGTTCGCCCCAACCCGAGAGCCGCGATGGCGTTTGGGTCTCCGGCGACGCGAGCCGCGCGCTGGCCGTCGCGCAGACTGCGGCAAGCGGATCAGACAGCGATGCTCAAAGCCGCGCAATCGATGCGATTCGCGCGTCATTCGCCGCCGCGGCAACCGATTCGGCGCAAGCCGGCGCAAAGAGTGTGCAATTGCGCTTGAGCGGACCAGGCGTTTTTGCGGTCGCGGCCCGCGCCAAAATCGAACGCGCTGCCATACGCCTATCCATTGCCAGCAGCATTCTCGTGGTAACCCTGCTGCTGCTCGTCTATCGATCGTTGCCGGCGCTCGGATTGGGACTTTTGCCCGTCGCCACCGGTGCGCTGGTCGGCATCGCCTCGGTGGCGCTGGGATTCGGCGCCGTGCATGGCATCACCTTGGGATTCGGCATTACCTTGATCGGTGAATCGGTCGACTACTCGATCTATTTTTTTGTTCAATCGCGCCAGGCGCATAGTGGCGCCGCCGCCCGCGGCTGGCAGCAGCTGTGGTGGCCCACGATACGGCTTGGCATGCTGACATCCGTGTGCGGATTCGCTTCGCTGCTGCCGTCGGGATTTCCCGGACTCAAGCAACTGGGGCTCTACTCCATCAGCGGCCTGATCGCGGCTGCCTTGGTGACTCGCTATTTATTGCCGGCACTGTTGCCGGCAGGCTTCACGATTCGCGATGTACGGCCGCTCGGGCTGCGCGTGGGCGGGCTATTGCGGCGGGCGCAACCCCTGAGTGGCCGCGCCATTTTGTTATGCGGCGCTGTTCTCGTGATGATCGCCTTGGCCGTGCTGTATCACGATCGAGAATCTCTTTGGAATCGCGAATTGTCGGCATTGAGTCCGATATCGGCCGATGAACAGAACTACGATGCGAAGTTGCGTGCCGACCTGGGCGCCGCGGATGTCCGCGATCTGGTGATTGTCTCAGGACCGGACATGGAATCGATCCTGCGTGGCGCCGAACATGCCGCCCGCGCCTTGCAGTCATTGGTGGACGAAAAAGTCATCGGCGGCTTCGAGAGCCCTGCGGCCTACCTGCCGAGCATGGCCACGCAGGAGAGCCGGCGCAGCAGCTTGCCGAGCGCGGCGGAGTTGCGCGCCAATCTAAATCAGGCCGTTGCGGGACTGCCGCTGCGTGCCGATCGGTTGCAACCCTTTCTCGAAGACATCGAGGCGACCCGGCACGCGGCCCTGGTGACACCGCGCGATTTGGCGGGCACGTCCTTGAGCGCCGGTTTCGATGCGCTGGTTCTTCATCAGAGGGATCAGTGGAACGCACTCCTGCCGCTGCGCAGCGCCGCAGCGGGCGGAGAAATCGACTTGAACCGGGTCGTGGCCGCGCTCAAGGACAACCACGTGGACGAGGCGCGGGTGCTCGATCTCAAGCAGGAATCCGACGCGCTGTACGACAACTACTTGTCGGAGGCCATCCATTTCTCACTGGCGGGTTTCCTCGCGTTGACGGTGCTGCTGCTGATCGCGCTGCGTTCGCCGCTGCGCGTGGCGCGCGTACTGGCGCCGTTGGTGCTGGCCGTGCTCACCGTTGCCGCGGGGCTTGCCCTGGCGGGCGTGCAATTGAGCATTCTGCACCTCGTGGGAATGTTGCTGATCGTCGCCGTGGGTTCGAACTACGCGCTGTTCTTTGACCGTCAAGCGAACTCGGAGGAGGCCGGCGACGAAGCCCTCACCCTCGCGGCGCTCACTATCGCCAATGCCAGCACGGTCATCGGCTTCGGGCTTCTATCCTTCTCCCAGGTTCCGGTGCTGGTCGCACTCGGCACCACCGTGGCACCCGGCACATTTCTCGCGCTGCTGTTCGCGGCAATCGGCGCATCAGCGGTACGACGCGCCCATGCGTAGTATTTTTTGCGCCGCCCTCGCAGGCGCGAGGGCGCCGACGCAGATGATATGGCTGCCCGGCGCCTACCACTCCGCGCAGGATTTCCTGGATCAAGGCTTTGGCCGCGCCGCCGCGCAGCGGCATGTCCCCCTCGATCTGCGCTTTGTCGATCTGGAGATGCAGCATCTCGATGATCGGGATGCCTTTCAGCGGCTGCGATCCGAGATTGTCTTGCCGGCGCGGGATTCAGGCGCCGCAGTTTGGCTGGCGGGCATCTCGCTGGGTGGTTTGGTTGCGCTCGACTATGCCAGCACCCATATAGGCGAGTTGGACGGAGTGTGCCTGCTCGCGCCCTACCTCGGAAACCGCATGCTGATGAAGGAAATCGCCGCCTCTGGGCTCGCCGGCTGGGAACCCGGCGAACTTGTAGAATCGGACACGGAACGCCGAATATGGCGCTACATCAAGACGCGAGCCGACTTGGCGAAGCTGTTCCTGGGCTACGGGAAGGATGATCGATTCTCTGCGGCGCACGAGATGCTGGCCGCGGCGTTGCCGGCAGACTGCGTCGAAGTCGTCGCCGGCGGTCATGAGTGGCGTCCCTGGCTGAAGCTTTGGGAGAAATTTTTGGATTCGCATTTCAAATGAGTCAAGAGAACGGCCTTTGGCGGCCCTCGCCTTTGTTGGTCGCCTCAGCCGCCGTGCACTTGGGCGCGGCGGCGGCGTTGATTGCGCGGCCTCGTGCGTGGCCCTGGACCTTGAGCGCGCTGCTCGCCAATCATGTGGTGCTGGCGGCGGCGGGACTTTGGCCGCGAAGCCACCTGTTGGGCGCGAATTGGACCCGCCTGCCGGAACGCGGCGATTTGGCGCCGCGCGGCGTCGCGATCACGATCGATGATGGGCCGGATCCTGAGGTCACACCGCGGGTGCTCGAGCAGCTCGAGGGTTACGAAGCCCGCGCCAGCTTTTTTTGCATCGGCGAACGCGTGCTGCGCTACCCTGACCTTGCACAAGAAATCGTGCGCCGCGGACACGTTATTGAGAATCACAGTCAGCGCCATCGCCACAATTTTTCACTGCTGGGTCCGGGCGCAATGAGCTCGGAAGTATCGCAGGCACAAGAGAGCATCTATCGCGTGACGGGAAGCAGCCCGCAATTTTTTCGCGCGCCCGCGGGCCTGCGCAATCCCTTTCTCGATCCGGTGCTCACTCGCCTGAAGCTGCGTCTTGCCAGCTGGACGCGCCGCGGCTTCGATACCGTGAGCGCGGATGCGGAAGCGGTGTTCCGGCGGCTGGCCAATCCGCTTCAGGCAGGCGATATATTGTTGCTGCATGATGGCCACGCTGCGCGCACCCGCCGCGGTCAGGCGGTGATTCTGGACGTGTTGCCGCGGCTGCTCGACGCGCTGAGAGCCCGGGGGCTGAAGTCCGTCACGTTGCGCTCGGCGTTGTCGTGAAGCCCATGCAACCCCTGCTGCTCGCGGAGTTCACGGCCACCAGTTGCATTGGCACGGGTCTGGCGCCGACGCTGGCCAGCTTGGTCGGGCAACGCAGCGGCCTGAAGCGCTGCGACTTTGAAACCGTCAAGATCGATACGCATATCGGCGAGGTGCCGGGCGTCGATGCACAGCGGCTGCCCGCGCAGCTGCGCATATTCGACTGCCGCAACAATCGCCTGGCCGAGCTAGCCCTGCGGCAAGATGGCTTCTTCGATGCGGTGGAGGCTGCGGCTGCGCGCTTGGGTCGGCGCCGCATCGGTGTGTTTGTCGGCACCAGCACGGCGGGCATCATGCAGACCGAATTGGCTTACCGCGAACGCGATCCGGTCAGCGGCGCGCTGCCGGCGGCTTTCGAATACGGTACCACCCATAACTCATTCTCGGTGGCGGATTACGTTCGGCGGCGATGCCGCCTCGAGGGGCCGGCCGTGGCCGTCTCTTCCGCGTGCGCATCGAGCGCCAAGGTGTTCGGCGCCGCGAGACGCATGATCGAAGCGGGTCTCATTGATGCAGCCCTGGTCGGCGGAACCGATTCGCTGTGTCTCACGACCCTGTATGGATTCCATTCGCTGCAGCTGTCCTCCCCCACCCCCTGCCGGCCGTTTGATGTCGCTCGCGATGGCATCTCCATCGGTGAAGCCGCCGCCTTCGCACTGATCGAGCGGGCATCGGAGCAGGCCGACGGCGACTCTATTCTTCTTCACGGCGTGGGCGAGTCGAGCGATGCCTATCATATGTCGGCGCCGCACCCCGAAGGCTTGGGCGCAAAACTCGCCATGCAAGCGGCGCTAGATGCTGCGTCGCTGGAACCTGCAGACATCGACTACATCAATTTGCACGGCACCGGCACGCCGAGCAACGATCGCTCGGAAAGCCAGGCCGTCACCAGCATTTTCGGTCCGACGACGCCTTGCAGCTCGACCAAGGGTGCGACCGGCCATGCGTTGGGCGCCGCCGGCGCGCTCGAGGCGGTCATCAGCGCACTCGCCATCCGCAATGGCTTGATGCCGGGCGGCGTCCAGACGACCCGGGTCGACCCGACTCTCACGGCGCACTATATTAAAGAGAATCGGCGCGCACCCTTGAGATACGTGCTCAGCAATTCCTTCGGCTTCGGCGGAGCCAACTGCAGTTTGATTTTTGGCCGCGCCGGATGAAGTTGTCCGGATATATCGGCGGGATCGGCGTGTTGGGCCCTGGTCTCAACGATTGGCCGCAGGCGGCCGCCGTGCTGTCGGGTCAGCAGCCTTACGTGGCCGCGCCCACGGTGTTGCCGGTTCCCGCCATGTTGCCGCCCGCCGAACGCCGGCGTACGGGCAGAGTGGTGAAAGTGGCCCTGGCCGTGGCATTGGAAGCGACCTCGAGAGCCGGTGCGAATCCCGCGCACCTGCCCAGCGTGTTTTCTTCCTCCGGAAGCGACGGTCACATCTGCCACGAAATCTGCCAGGCGTTGGCGCTCGCCACGCGGGAAGTCTCGCCGACACGCTTCTCGAATTCGGTCCACAACGTCGCGGCCGGTTACTGGAGCATCGCCACCGGATCGATGACGGAGTCGAATGTGCTGTGCGCCTTCGACGCCAGCTTCGTGGCGGGATTGTTGGATGCCATGACCC
>Ga0209007_1000324_pt1 | contig 22378 bp, 13 predicted proteins | sample JacPinW_OM1H0_O2_FD_187961 | JGI IMG/M metagenome (GOLD analysis project Ga0209007, IMG submission 187961) | Forest soil microbial communities from Algoma, Ontario, Canada - Jack Pine, Ontario site 1_JW_OM1H0_O2 (SPAdes) (version 2) | ecosystem: Environmental > Terrestrial > Soil > Boreal... | reverse complement strand
CCCGGCGCCCGCGGGAATGCTCGCGGTGCGCGATTTCGGCGTGCTGCAATATTTTCCCAATCCGGACGCGCTGGTCCGATCTCATACGGCAATCTATGAATTGACCGGCGAGTCGGTTCGCATGCTGCTGTCCGCCAGCCATTTGCGGCGGCACTAAGCGGCCTGTGATATCGACCGGCTCAAGCAATCGTCAGGCGTGCTCTACATCAGCCGGTCGAAATCACAGGCCCGACGTCCTACCGATAGCGCCCCATCAATTTGTCCAGCGCCGCACTCCCCGGTGACAGCTTTTCGAACGGGATGCTATTGAGCGGCACCTTCGCCGTACGATTCAAGTTGTGAAATTCGGTGTTGTCCGCCTCATTGATGTGGATGAGCCCGGTCACGTATTCATTTTGCTTGAGTTTGTTCTCGATATAGTTGTACGCGGCGGTACGGTCGGTCGGATCATAAGTCGGGTCGAGCTTGCGCAGCACGACGCGGCTGCCGTCATGCAAACTGACGGGAATGGCCTCGCCGGCGGGATAGTCCACCGCAATTTCTTCAGCCCGCGGGACGAAGTCGGCTTCGACCGCCGCGTGATAGTGCTCGCGGGTGAAGCCATAGCTTTTGGTCGAGCCCTCATGATCGTTGAAGGTGACGCACGGCGAGAGCACATCGATCAGGGCAAAGCCGTTGTGGCGCATGCCGGCTTGGATCAGCGGCACGAGCTGCGCCTTGTCGCCCGAGAAGCTGCGCGCGACGAAGGTCGCGCCCAACGACAACGCCAGCAACACCGGGTCGATGGGCGGCGAGGCGTTGGTCTCGCCGCGTTTCGCCTTGCTGCCGATATCCGCGGATGCCGAAAACTGCCCCTTGGTGAGGCCGTAGACCCCGTTGTTCTCGATGAGATACAGCATGTTGACGTTGCGGCGAATGACATGCACCAGTTGGCCGATGCCAATGGAGAGCGAATCGCCGTCGCCCGACACGCCGACATAGGTGAGGCCACGATTGGCGGCATTCGCGCCGCTGGCGATCGACGGCATGCGGCCATGCACGGAGTTGAAGCCATGCGAGCCGCTGACAAAATAAGCCGTGGTCTTCGATGAACAACCGATGCCGGACAGTTTGACCAGCTGTTCCGGCTGCAGGGACAGTCCCCAACATGCCTCGACCAGGGCCGCGGTGACGGAATCGTGGCCGCAGCCGGCGCACAGGGTCGACATGCTGCCTTCGTATTGGCGGCGCGTCAGCCCCAATTCGTTCGTGGGCAGCGAGGGGTGGGCGACTTTCGGTTTGTTGATGTATGACATAGGGAACTCGTGTTAGCGCGGCACCGCACTCAATCGCGGCGCCTCCGCGAGCTTGGCGCGGATCTCATCGACGATGGGCTGCGCTGAAATGGGCAGCCCGCTATAACTCAAAATGGAGAATAACTTGGCCTTCTCCACCGCGGTCTCCAGGACCAGCAAGGATCGGAGCTGCGCATCCCGGTTTTGTTCCACCACGAAGATGGTCGCGTGCGATTTCAAAAACGCCTCCACTTCGCTGTTGAAGGGAAATGATTTCACGCGCAGATAATCCACTTCGATTTTCTGATGCGTGAGGACATCGAGCGCTTCGCGAATCGCGCCATCGCAACTACCGATGCTCACGATGCCGACGGCGCTGTTGCCCTTGCCGATCAACGCCGGCTTCGGCGTGTATTTGGAGGCGTTGCCGAATTTACGCTTCAGACGGTCGAGCACGACCTGGTATTCAGCGGAATCCTCGGTGTACCCGCCGTATTGGTTGTGGCCCGAGCCGCGCGTGAAGTAGGCCCCCTTTGGAGATGTCCCGGGCAACGTGCGGTACGGAATCGCATCATCATCGCGATCCAGATATCGATAGAATTTTTCCAGGCCCTCGATTTCCTGCTTCGACAGCACCTTGCCGCGGTCCGGCTTGTACGCGTCGTCCCATTTCAAGTCCGGGCACATCCAATCGTTCATGCCGATGTCCAGATCGGACAGCACGAAAACCGGGGTCTGCAGGCGTTCGGCAATATCGAAGGCCTGCACCGCCATGTAGAAACATTCTTCCGGGTTTGCCGGAAACAGCAGCACATGCCGGGTATCGCCGTGCGAGGCGTAAGCGCACAGCAAGACATCCCCTTGTTGCGTGCGCGTCGGCATGCCGGTGGAAGGCCCGACCCGTTGCACGTCGAAAATCACGCACGGCACCTCGGCGTAGTACGCCAGGCCGATGAACTCATTCATCAGCGAGATTCCCGGCCCGCTGGTGGGTGTAAACGCCCGCGCACCATTCCACGAGGCCCCCAGCACCATGCCCACCGACGCCAATTCGTCTTCCGCCTGCAGGACCGCGAAATTTCTCTCGCCGGTCGCTGCATCGACGCGGTAGCGCTCGCAAAACCCCTTGAACGCATCCATCAACGAGGTTGAAGGGGTGATCGGATACCACGCGCCGACCGTTGCGCCCGCAAAGACGCAGCCGAGGCCGGCGGCCGTATTGCCGTCGATCATGATGTGGCCGGCGGTCTTCTGCATGTGCTCGACGCGCAGCGGCAGCGGTGAACTCAGATTCTCCTTGACGTAGTCATACCCCAGGCGCAGCGCCTTGGTGTTCGAGTCGAGCAGCTTCGGCTTCTTGCCGTAGCTCTCGCTCAGCAACCCGCTGATCACATCGAGGTCGACGTCGAGCAGCGCGGCCAGCACGCCCGCATAGGCGATGTTCTTCAAGAGAATGCGATTGCGCACGCCGTCAAAATTCTCATTCACCAGCTTGGCGAGCGGCACCGCAATGACGGTGATGTCACCGCGCTGCAAAAGCGCGCTGCGCGGCCAAGTCGAGTCATAAATCAAATATCCGCCGGAACGCAGCTCGCGAATGTCCTTGGAGTAGGTTTCGGCGTTCATTGCGACCATGATGTCGACGTGGCTGGCGCGCGCCGCATAGCCATCGCGGGTCACCCGGATTTCATACCACGTCGGCAATCCCTGAATATTCGAGGGAAAATAATTCTTGCCGGTAACCGGCACCCCCATGCGGAAGATCGCCTTCATGATCAGCGAATTGGCGCTGGCGGATCCCGTGCCGTTGACGTTGGCGAACTTCACCACGAAATCGTTTACGCGGTTGGCTTCGGCAATCAGGCTGGGCATGCGCGAACCTCCTCATCGATCGCAAGCGGAATGCGAATGGTCGACTTCTGCATGTCCCAGGCAGCCGTCGGACAGCGCTCCGCACACAGGCCGCAATGCACGCAAACATCTTCGTCCTTGACCATGACTCGCGCGGTTTGCGGCAACGCCGCCGAGACGTACAACGCCTGGGTCGGATTCGTGGCAGGTGCCGTCAGGCGGCCGCGCAATTCGGACTCCGCGCCGTTCGGCGCGATGGTGAGGCAATCCACCGGACAAATGTCGATGCAGGCATCGCACTCGATGCACAGCTTCGCGGTGAACACGGTCTGCACGTCGCAATTCAAGCAGCGCTGCACCTCGAGCGCGGCCTCTTCGGCGGTGAACCCCAGCTCGACCTCGATGTTGATTTTCTTGAAGCGCTCGACCAATCCCACATGCGGCATGAGGCGGCGCTCGACGCCGTTATATTCGTTCTTGTAAGCCCATTCGTGCATGCCCATCTTGCGGCTGGACAAGGTCACGCCCCGCGGCAGACGCTCCTCGATGGATTCGTCGTGGCAAAATTTATGGATGGAAATCGCGGCCTGGTGGCCGTGTTCGACCGACCAAATGATGTTCTTCGGACCGAAGGCCGCATCGCCGCCGAAGAAAACTTCCGGCCGGGTCGATTGAAATGTTCGCGCATCGACCTTGGGAACATGCCATTTGTCGAGTTCGATGCCGATGCCCTTCTCGATCCAGGGAAAGGCGTTTTCCTGGCCGATGGCAAGAATGACGTCATCGCAGGGAAAGAACACGTCGCCGAGCGACCGGGTGGCAGTGATGTCGCCGTTCGCGATGTCGTATTCCAATTTCTCGAACATCATGCCGGTCAGCTTGCCGCCCTCGACGACGAACGCCTTCGGCGCGTGGTTGATGACGATTTCGACTTTCTCCGCCTCGGCGTCTTCGAGCTCCCACTCGGAAGCCTTGAAGAATTGACGCGGCTTGCGCGCCATGACTTTGACGTTTTTTGCGCCGAGCCGCAGCGAACTGCGGCAGCAATCCATGGCGGTATTGCCGACGCCGATGATCAACACTTTCTCGCCCACCTTGTCGATGTGGCCGAACGCGATGGACTCGAGCCAGGTAATGCCGATGTGGATGCGGTCGGTGTCGTGCCGGCCGGGCAGCTCGAGCTCCTTGCCTTTGGGCGCACCTGAACCGACGAATACGGCGTCGAACTCTTCGGCGTCCAACAACTGCTTCATGCTCTTGATGGGCGAATTCAGGCGCAGGTCCGCGCCCATGTCGACGATGTAGCCGATTTCTTCATCGAGCACATTCGCCGGAAGCCTGAATGCCGGAATATTGGTGCGCATCAGTCCGCCGGGCACGGCGTACTGTTCGAAGATGGTGATGTCATAGCCCAAGGGCAACAAGTCATTGGCCACGGTGAGCGAAGCCGGACCCGCGCCGATGCAGGCGATTCGCTTACCGTTTTTTTCCCGCGGTGCTTTGGGCAGCAGCGCGGTGATGTCGTCGCGATTGTCGGACGCGACGCGCTTCAATCTGCAGATGGCGACCGGCTTCTCTTCGATGCGGCCGCGGCGGCAGGCAGGTTCGCAAGGTCGGTCGCAAACGCGCCCCAAGATTCCTGGGAACACGTTCGATTCGCGGTTCACCATGTAGGCTTGCGTGAACTCGCCTTGAGCAATCAGACGGATGTACTCGGGAACGTCGGTGTGCGCCGGACAGGCCCACTGGCAATCTACAACCCGATGAAAGTAATCAGGCTTGGAAGTATCGGTCGGCTCCATGTTTCCTCTTAATTCTATCCCCAAAAGCCAATAGAGAAGTATAACGGTCGGGTCGCGCTTACACTGCGCGCGGCTACCGTTTTTTGATAAGCTATTGAAATCAATCAATTTTTCAAAGAGTCCGCACCATGAAACCGCAGCCTGATTCGCCCTCCCGCGGCGGATTCAAGCTGCTGCGCATTCTCATCCTGCTGCTGGTGTTGCTGATCGTGGCGATGACCACGTGGCAGGACCGCTATCGCAGCACGCGGTGGCGGGTGCCGTTGTACGTCGCCATCTACCCCATCGCGGCCGACGAGAGTCCCGTCACTTTAAGTTATGTGGCGGCACTCGAGGCCGATCGCTTCAAGCCGGTCGATCGATTTTTCATGCGGGAAGCAGAGCGTTACGAGCTGAATGCGCGCGAGCCCGTCAGGACGCGGCTCAGAAGCGAATTGCACAATCGGCCGCCGCAGCGCGCGCCGAATGACGGCATGCTGGCAACGGCCTGGTGGAGCCTGAAGCTTAGGTTTTGGGCGTGGCGGGCGAGCGGCCACGTGAATGAACCGGAGGACATCCGGATGTTCGTGCTGTATCACGATCCTGCTCTGACGCCGCAAGTACCCCATTCACTGGGGTTGACCAAAGGGCTCATCGGCGTGGTCTATGCCTTCGCAACGCCTGAAATGGACGGCGAAAATGACGTGGTGATTGCGCACGAATTGCTGCACACCGTCGGTGCCAGCGATAAATACCTGCCCGGCACCGATGCGCCCCGATTTCCCGACGGCTACGGCGATCCCAACCAAGTGCCGCTCTATCCGCAGCGCTACGCGGAGATCATGGCCGGGCGCAGAATGCTGAGCGCCGACCGCTGGCAACAGGCAGCAAGTCTTGACGAGGTGCTCGTCGGCACCGCCACCGCGCTCGAAATCCGCTGGCGTTAGCGGCGAGCGCGCTCAACCCAAGGCGGCGATCACCGGGCCGTGCATGGCTCCGTTGGTGGCCAGCACCGTCGTCGATTTGAGCGTGATGGGCGCGCCGTTCAATTCGGTGAACCGGCCTCCCGCTTCATTCACAATGGCCACGCACGCCGCAACATCGAGAATGTTGACGTCCGTTTCAATCACCGCGTCGATCTTCCCCGACGCCAACAAATGATAGTGCAGAAAGTCGCCGTAGCCGCGAATGCGGCTCAAGCCGGCGATCATCGCGCCATAGCGCGTCCACTGCGGGCCGGTGGCGAGGCTCTTCATATTGCCGCAGGACAGATGCGCCGACTCAAGGGTGGAGACGTTGCTGACCGTGATCGGCTTATCGTTGAGGAATGCGCCGCGGCCGCGCTGCGCATAGGCCACTTCGCCGTAGATCGGTGCACTCGAGACGCCCAACACAATTTCACCTTTGTGCATGAGGGCGATTTGCGTGGACCACATGGGGTACTCGCGCACAAAGGCCTTGGTGCCGTCGATGGGATCCACTATCCACAGGTATTCCGCATCCTGGCGATGCAATCCGGTTTCCTCGCCGAAAAAGCCGTGCGTGGGAAAGCGCGCTTCGATGATTTCGCGAATCGCCAATTCGCAGCGTACATCGGCTTCGGTCACCGGGGATTTGTCGGCCTTGATGCGGATTTCAATATTGCGCTGATACAATGAGCGCGCAATGAGCGCGGCCTTTTCGGCGGCGTCCAGCGCCGCCTGCAGTTCGGGGGAATGAGTCATGGAGCGCTATTGAATCATGGGCAACCGTCTTAGCAAAATTTATACCCGCACCGGCGATGACGGCAGCACCGGCCTCGGCGATGGCTCGCGCGTGGCCAAAGAGAACTTGCGCGTCGAGGCCTACGGCACGGTCGATGAAACCAATTCCGCGTTGGGTGTTGTCCTTGGGAATGCCGTGCTGCCCACCGAAATCCGCCGCGCCTTGACCGAGATTCAGCACGATCTATTCGATCTGGGCGGAGAGTTATGCATTCCCGGCCATATCATGATCAAGCCGGCGCATGTCGATCGGCTCGAGTCGGTGTTGGATGCGCTCAACGAAAACCTGCCGCCGCTCAAGGAATTCATTCTGCCCGGCGGCGGTCCCGCGGCGGCCGCCTGCCATCTGGCGCGCGCCATTTGCCGGCGCGCGGAGCGTCGCTGTTGGTCTCTGGCGCGTGTGGAAAGCGTCTCCGCGGACGCGCTTAAATATCTGAATCGGCTATCGGACCTGTTGTTCGTCATGGCTCGCGTGCTGGCGCGCGCTGCCGATGGCGAAGTGGTTTGGCGCCGCAGCGCGCTGCCCTAAACGCCATCGCCTCGACCGGCGCTCGCCTCAGCCAACGGTCACCTCAGCCGACATTCGCGGCCGGCAGATGCGAATGCAGCCATTCGGCGTGCCAACGTTCCAAATCCTCGAGCGCCAGGGGCCGGCAGAACAGGAACCCCTGAACCTGATTGGCGTGCCGCGACTTCAAGTAATGCCATTGCTCTTCGGTTTCCACGCCCTCCGCAACGGTATCCAATCCCAGGCTCTTGGCCATCGCGATGATGGCGTCGACCAGCGGCGCGTTTCCCCCGCTCTTCGAGACGATGTCGCGCACGAATACGCGATCGATCTTCAGCGTATCGATCGGAAAGTGCCTCAGGTACGACAAGGAACTGTAGCCGGTGCCGAAGTCATCCAAGGCGGTCGCGACGCCCAATTCCTTCAGCGCTTTGACCGCCTTGCTGACCACGGCGGAATATTCAATGAGCGCGCCTTCTGTAAATTCCAGCTCGATCATGCGCGGCTCGATCCCGGCAGCATGGATGGCGCGCGACACGCGCTCGGGCAGGCTGCCATCGCGAAACTGCACACCGGAGACGTTCACGGCGACCTGCCAGCGGCAATCACCGCCATCGCGCCACCGGCGCGCCTGGGCGCAGGCCTCGCGCAGCACCCAGTCGCCGATCTCGACGATCAAGCCGCTCTGTTCCGCCAGCGGAATGAACTCGTCGGGCGAGACGAAACCGCGCTGCGGATGCCACCAGCGCAGCAACGCTTCGACGGCTTCCACACGCATGCCCTCGACGGCCAAACGGGGCTGGTAGTGCAGCGTGAACTCGCCGCGCTCCAGCGCCTTGCGCAAATCGGCCTCCATGGACAGGTGCTTGGCGGCGCGCGCGCTGATTGATTTCTTGAAAAATTCCAACCGGCCGTGGCCGGCCTTCTTGCCGTGATGCATCGCGGCGTCGGCATTCTTGATCAATGCTTCGGCGCTCGGTGCATCGCCCGGATACAGGCTGACGCCGATCGTCGCCGACAGCGGTATCTCCTGCTGCGCAAACACGAATGGCCGCGCCAAGGCGAGCTGCACACGCTGCGCCACGACCTGGACGCTGTCGGTGGTCGCGATCCCTGGCAACGCGAGCGCGAATTCGTCGCCGCCGGTGCGCGCCACCCAATCGTTGATGTCGTTCAGCGAACCGTCGTTCTGCAGGGTGCGCTCGGTATCCCGCAAGCACAGCTGCAGGCGATGGGCGATCTCCTTCAGCAGGCTATCCCCGACCGCCTGACCTTGGGTATCGTTGATGCGCGAGAAGTTGTCGACATCGATCATCAACACGGCGATGCCGCGTTGCCGTGGATTGGCCCACTCCACCTGCTGTTCCAAAATCTGCACTAAACGCTGCCGGTTGGGCAATCCCGTCAGCGGATCGTAGTAAGCCAGATAGCGTACCCGCGCTTCGCTCTCCCGCAATTGGTCCTGGGTCTCTTTCGCGCGCACCAGGAACTTGACGCGCTCCGCCAGCAACATCGGATTGATTCCCTTCGAAGTGAAGTCCGTGGCGCCGGCGTTGTAGGCGCTTTGCACCGACTGCATATCGTCCAAGCTGGTCTGCATCAAAATCGGTACGTGGCGCGAATTTGGGCTCGCCCGCAACTCGCGGCAGACATCGAAGCCGCTCATGCCGGGCATGACCACATCCAGAACCACGCAGTCGGCCGGGTGGAGCTGAAACTCGGCAATCGCACTCCTGCCATCGGCGGCCGTGGTCACCCGGAAGCCTGCCACCTCCAGCGCGCTGCCCACGAGCAACCGCGCACCCGGATCGTCGTCGACGACCAGCACGGTTGCCATGGAGTGAGTCTGATTGTCTGTTTGCTTCATCGGATCCTCTAGGCTGCGCTCGCCGAGCGCTCCTGCATCAACGCATTGCAAAAATCTTGATATTCCCGGCGAATCCTCTGTACCGACGGCGCCGCCCGGGCGACACCGCCTTCGCGCAGCAAAGCCTCGCACTCCTTGGTGAGCGTGGCCAGCCGCAGTCCGCCGAGATTCGCCGTGCTGGATTTGAAAGTGTGCAGGGCCACCTGCAGAGCCTCCACCTCGTTCTTCGCAGCTGCCTGTTCAATGGCGGTGATGATGGGCGGCGAGTGCTGCGTGTACAGTTCAATCATCGAATCGAGCAGCGCCGGCCGCGCCAGGGCCGCGATATTTCGCAACACACTGGGATCGATCAACGGCAGCAGCGCGCCTTCGCGCCGCTCGGACTCCGGCAACACGTGCAACGCCAGCCAGCGCTTCAGCAGCGCCGCCAGCTGCTGCTGCGAGAACGGCTTGCTCAAGAAATCATCCATACCTGCGGCAAGACACCGTTCGCGGTCGCCCTCCATCGCGTTGGCCGTCAACGCGATGATGGGCAGCCGCGCGCCGCCCGCGTTCTGTTCGCGCCTGCGCAGTTCCGCCGTCGCCGTCAATCCATCCATCACCGGCATTTGGCAATCCATCAGCACCGCATCGTATGCGTCGTTGTTCATCTCTTCGAGCGCCAGCCAGCCGTTCTCCGCCGCGTGAGCAACACAGCCTAGGCTTTCCAGCATTCCGACCGCTACCTCCCGGTTCACAGGATTGTCTTCGACCAGCAGAATCTTTGGCACGAAGGTGCGTCCCGCGGTGGCCGGCAATGCCGAACGGATGGCGGTTTCTTCCAGTCCCGCCTCGGGCGCCGCGATCATGGCCCGAGTCACGCAATTCAGCAGCTGCGAACGGCGCAGGGGTTTGGTGAGAATCGCTGCGAACAGCTGCACAGTGGCCGAGTTGCTCTCGTGGTGATCCCGGGTCGTGAGCATGATGAGGCGTATCGCCGCCAGCCGCTGATCCTCGCGGATGCGTTTGGCCAGTTCGATGCCGTTCATCCCCGGCATTTGATCGTCCAGCAGCGCGAAATCGAATCGCGGCCCTTCGTCCGTATTGAGCACGGCGAGCGCGTCCGCGCTGGATTCCTTCGCGACGACCTCCACACCCCAGGAACTCAAGTGCCGCGCGAGGATTTCGCGATTGCTGCTGTTGTCATCGACGATGAGCGCTTGCAATCCCACCAGTCGCATCCGCGGCAAGCGGGTAAACGTTGGGGAAGCCTCGACCACCGGCGGCAGCCGAACTTCGAACCAGAATACCGAACCGCGCCCGACCACGCTGTCGACGCCGATTTGACCGCCCATCAGCGTCGCAAGCTCGCGGCAGATGGCCAACCCCAAGCCCGTGCCGCCGTATTTCCGCGTAGTAAACGAGTCGGCCTGGCTGAAGGCATTGAAAATGTCGCTCTGCGCTTCGGCCGAGATGCCGATGCCCGTGTCGATCACTTCGAATCGCAGCAGATCATCGTCGGCCAAGAGCTTGACCCGCACGATCACTTCTCCGGCATCGGTGAACTTGATGGCGTTGCCCACCAGGTTGATCAGAATCTGGCGCAGCCGCATCGGATCGCTGCGCACTTTGGCAGGCACATCGAGCCCGACATCGCATGCCAGCTCGAGTCCCTTGGCGTGGGCGCGCGCCGCGCAAATCTCGATTGCCTGCTCCACGGTTTCACGCAGGCCAAACTCGATGCGTTCAAGTTCGAGTTTGCCCGCCTCGACCTTTGAGAAGTCGAGGATGTCGTTGATGATCTGCAGCAGCGCGCCGGCCGAATGATGGATGGTTTGCGACAAGTGCCGTTGCCGCGGCGTCAGTTCGGTTGCCTGCAGCAATTCCGACATGCCCATGACGCCGTTCATCGGCGTGCGGATTTCGTGGCTCATGCGCGCGAGAAATTCGCTCTTGGCGCTGCTGGCTCGCTCCGCCGCCTCTTTGGCGCGCGTGGCCTCATCGATGACGAGCTGTAGCTCGCGATTTGCGTTGCCCAGATTTTCCGTGCGATCCGCGACCTGCTGCTCGAGGAATTGACGATATTTTTCCAGGCGCGAATCGCGATGGCGGATCTGCCCGAGCATTTGGTTGAAGCCGTCGATCAGCGTTCCGATCTCGTCCTCGGAGCTGCGCTCGACGCGCAGGCTGTAGTCCTCCTCGGCGGAGACGCGCTGCATGGTGTGCGCCAGGTTCACGATGGGGCCGGAGATTTGTCTTTGCAGCCCCGCCGCCAGCCAATAGGAGATCATGACGGCCGCGGCGATGGCCGCGAGGCTGATCAAGGCATAGTCGCGCCAGTACGGGTACAGCGATGCCGGCGGCACGAGAATATGCACGTAGCCGAGCACCGCGCCTTCATGCTCGGCCGGCGCCGTGACTTGGAATTGGTTGAGATGTACGCGGACCGGAGCGCTTGGACCCAGAAACACGCCGTCCGAGGCGCGATCGTAGGTCGCGATTTTCCGTCCGTCGGGTAGATACACTTCCGCGATGTCCACCATCGGCTCGTCGTGCATGGCGGTCAAAGCGCGGATGGCGGCTGCGGTATCGCCGCGGCCGAGCGCCTCGATTCCGCTGACCCCCGCCGTGCGTCCGATGGCCGCGGCACGCTGTTGCATGTCCGCCCGCAGATGCAACAGGTTGGTCGCAACATGCATGGCGATCGCGATCGCGAAAGCCGCCATGGCGGGAACCATTATCACCACACGCAACTTGCGTTCGATCGGGAGGTCCGCGAACCATCGAAACAATAGCCCTCCCCCCCACCGAATTGGTGTGGATTACGACTCACCTAACTGTCGGCTTAGGGGCGAAAATCTGCTGAAGTGGAACGTGATCAGGTTCACGTTGCACGGAGAGCCGGGGTTTTCCCTAAGGAGCCTGTCCGGAGATTCCGCGTGAGCCGCGTTGGCGAGCCGTGCCGATACAGCGGCGAGCGCGTTCCCAATCGAAGGCGGGCCCCGGGTCGGTCTTCCGGCCGGGCGAAATGTCGCTATGCCCTACCACTCGGTCCGCGGACAGTCGAGGGTATGCATCACAGAGGGCGGCCACGATGTCGGCGAGCGCGCCGTATTGGGCGGCTTCGTAGTCCAGCGTATCCACCCCTTCGAGTTCCACACCGATGGAGAAATCGTTGCAAGCCGTACGCCCGTTGTAGCTGGATTGACCCGCATGCCAGGCCCGATCCGTGAATTTGACAAATTGCGTCAGGCCGCCGTCGCGCGCCACGAGCAGGTGCGAAGACACACGCAACTCGCCGACTTCGGCAAAATAGGGATGCAAATCGAGCGGCAATGTATTCGTGAACAGGCGCTCTATCCATGGGCCGCCGAATTCCCCGGGCGGCATGCTGATGCCGTGCACGACTATCAAATCCGCTTCGATACCCGCAGGGCGCGCATCGTAATTAGGCGACGCGACGTGCCGGGCGCCTCGCATCAATCCGCTTTCGATATCCACTTGCACGTGCTGTCCTTATCCGTATCCGAAGGCCTTGGAGCCTCGCTCAGCCGGGCTGGTGGCTAGCATATGCGACAATCGTCGGCATATGAATGCCACCTTCAGCCAAGGGCAAATTTCGTGCGGCTGACCCGCGTGTTCGTCGAGGGCGAGTTGCAGTCCGGCAGCCTCGTGGAATTGCCCCGCGAAACCGGCGCACATCTGGCGAAGGTCCTGCGGGCGCGCAGCGGCGACGAAGTCGTGCTTTTCAATGGCGACGGACGCGAATTCACCGGCGTCATCGAGAAGGTGCAAGGCTCGCGCGTCAGCGCCTCGATCGGTGCTGCGCGTTCCAAGGACCGGGAATCGCCTTTCCAGCTCACGCTCGTGCAATGCGTGCCGCGCGGCGATCGCATGGACTTCATCGTGCAAAAGGCCACGGAACTCGGCGTCGTGCGCATCGTGCCGGTCTTGAGCCAGCGCAGTGTGGTGCGGCTCGATGAGAGTCAGTCGGTTTCGAAACAAGCGCATTGGCGCGCGGTCGCGGTGAGTGCCTGCGAGCAATGTGGCCGCAACCGCGTGCCGAGCGTGGACACGCCTCTGCCGCTGCTCAACTACCTCGGCGCCTTGGCCGCGCACACAACGGAGGACGATGCCCTGCGCCTGGTGTTGGAGCCCGAGCGTGAGCAGCGGACAGAGCACGGTGCCCGCTCGATCGACATCGCATCTTCGCAGTCGGCCTCGCGCGCACAGATCGCGATCGGTCCGGAGGGAGGATTCGCGCCGGAAGAGCTCGAGGCATTTGACTTATCGGCATTCTCCCGCGTAGGGCTGGGTCCGCGCGTGCTGCGCACCGAAACGGCGGCCATTGCGGCAATCGTCGTTCTACAGGCGCGCTTCGGCGATATGTCAGCTGTTTCCCACGATTCGTCGCGAAGCGCAGACTCTTGATGGGGCTGCCCCCTAAGGTTATAAACAATCGGTAAGCGGTTCGCAGGGATGCCTATGAAGTGGAAAATTTCCCTCGTCCTGGTGGCGCAATTGTCGCTGCTGCTCGGATGCGGCGGTGGGCACGGCGGCGCTGGCGGCGCGGTTGCTCCGGCAATTACGGCCCAGCCCACCAACCAACGCGTGGTCGTCGGTACCCCGGCGACCTTTACCGTCACGGCAACCGGTTCCGCCCCACTCGGCTACCAATGGCAGAAAGGGGGGGCGCCGATCTCGGGCGCCACCGCGTCGAGCTACACCACACCTGCCACGACCTTGGTTGATGATGGCTCGAGCTTTCAGGTCGTCGTTTCCAATTCAGCGGGCAGCGTCACCAGCAACAGCGTGATGCTGACGGTGGCTGCGGGCACGGCGGTGACGCGCGGCGTGGATGTCACCACCTTCAAGAACGACTTGAACCGCAGCGGCCAGAATCTCGCGGAATCGGCGCTGACGCTCACGAATGTGGCCTCATCGACATTCGGCCTGCTGCGTCTGCTGCCCGTGGATGGTCTGGTCGACGCACAGCCGCTATACCTATCGGCGCTGAGCGCGGCGGGGGGCACGTTCAATACGGTTTTTGTCGCCACCGAGCACGATTCGGTCTACGCCTTCGATTCGGATTCGGGCGCGATCCTCTGGCATGTGTCGCTGCTCGGCACCGGCGAGACGACGAGCGATACTCGCGGCTGCGGTCAGGTCTCGCCCGAAATCGGCGTCACGTCGACGCCGGTGATCGATCGCACTGCCGGCGCGCACGGAACGATATATGTCGTGGCCATGACCAAAGACAGCAGCTCGAATTATCATCACCGCCTGCACGCGCTCGATGTCGCCACCGGTGCCGAGCTCTTGAACGGTCCGGTCGAAATCAGCGCGTCATTTCCCGCCACCGGCACCGCGACATCCTCGTTCGATCCCAAGAGCTACGAAGAGCGCGCTGCGCTGCTGCTCTCGAACGGGACGATCTATACCAGCTGGACGTCGCACTGCGACGACGCGCCGTATGGCGGCTGGATCATCAGCTTTGCGCAAAGCACGCTGGCGCGCAACGGTGCCCTCAACATTGCGGCCAACAGCTCCGCGGGGCCCTCGATCTGGATGGCCGGCGACGGTCCGGCGGTGGACGCGTCGGGCAATATTTATTTTCTCTCGGCGAATGGCGCATTCGAGACGACACTGGACGCGAAAGGCTTTCCCAGCGGTCAGGATTTCGGCAATTCATTCCTCAAGATCTCGAGCGCCGCCGCGGGCTTGAGTGTCCTGGACTTTTTCACCATGTCGAACGAGGTGGCCGAGTCGAATGCCGACCAAGATTTGGGCTCCGGCGGCGAGATGCTGCTGCCGGACCTGACCGATTCCACCAATACCGTTCGCCATCTCATGGTGGGTGCCGGCAAGGATGGGAATATCTACGTGGTCGATCGAGACAACATGGGGAAGTTCAGCGCGAGCAGCAACAACAACTATCAAACGCTCAATGGCGCTTTGCCGGGCGGCATCTTCTCGACGCCGGCTTATTTCAACGGCACGGTCTACTACGGCGACATATCCGGCACATTGAAGGCATTTGTGGTTTCAAGCGCCAAGCTCGCCGCCGCGCCGCAATCGCAGTCCACCACGCAATTCGTTTATCCGGGTACCTCGCCGAGCGTGTCGGCCAACGGCACCGCCAACGCCATCGTCTGGGCTCACGAGAACGCGAATCCGGGCGTCCTGCACGCTTACGATGCAACCAATCTCGCGCACGAGCTGTACAACAGCAACCAGGCCGCGGCGAGTCGGGATCAGTTCGGCGCCGGCAACAAATACATCACGCCGGCCATCGCCGATGGCAAGGTATTCGTGGGGACGACTAACGCAGTCGCGGTGTTTGGGCTGCTGCACTAGAGCTCGGCGCTACTGCATCACCGAAGTCTCTTCCGCAATCATTTGCTCGAGCCGTTCCAGATCCGGTATCAGCGGCGTCTCGTTGACCATCCGGACCTGGCAAATCACGGGCGAGCGTTCCGGAAAGCTGCGCGACGGATCGGGCCGCACGACATCGGCATTGACGCGCACCAGCTGCGGAAATCCTTGAGTCAGCATTCCGAAATAGCCGGCCTTCACCTGACCGCCGGCGGCATGAAAAATCACGATGCGTGTTCGGGTCGAAATGCTCGGCAGCGGCTGTCCGAATGCGCCTTCGAAAGACACGACCGGTACATTGCGTCCGCTCCAGCTCACGACGCCCACGTACCAGGGCGGCGCGTTGGTCATTTCCGCGGGTGCTTGATAGCCGATGACCTCGGCGACGCAGGCGCGCGGCACGATCAATCGTTCCCCCGCCAGAGGCACCAGCAAGCTGTAGAGCTCGTCGCGTAGTTCGGACATAGGACCTAGTAGCCTCTCCTACCGGGCGAGGGCGCTGCGGCGATTGACCAGCGGCTCGATGGCATCGAGCAGCTGGCTTTCTTGATAGGGCTTGCCGAGATAATCGTCCACGCCAAGCTCGATGGCTCGCGCGCGATGCTTTTCACTGACACGTGACGTGATCATCACGATCGGAATGTGCTTCAGGCGCGGATCGTTGCGCACGTGGGCAGCCACCTCGTAGCCGTCCATGCGCGGCATTTCGATATCCAGCAGGATGATGTCCGGCAGGTTCTCTTGCAGCAGCGATACCGCGTCGACGCCGTCCTTCGCGGTCAGCACGCGCATGCCATTGCGTTCCAGCAGGCGCTGCGTCACGCGGCGCACTGTAATCGAGTCGTCCACGACCAGTGCGAAGGTGCGCCGGTCGCGTTGATCGAGCACAACCGTTTCGGTGGGGCGCGCACGCCATTCCGAGCGCACCAAGGAACCCATGTCGAGAATGAGAACGATGCGGCCGTCGCCCAAGATCGTTGCGCCCGCGATGCCGCGGATCGCCGATATCTGCGGACCCAGGGACTTCACGACAATTTCGCGGCTGCCGACCAATTCGTCGGTCACCAGGGCGGTCGAGTGCTCGCCCGCGCGGATCAGCACGACCGACATGGATACATCCGAATCGGGCAGGCGCGTGGCGCCCAAGCCGACGAATGAGCCCAGGTGTTGAAAGCGGTATTTCTGGCCGCCGTATTCGAACAACGGCGCATCTTTGCCCAAGTGTCGGGCGACGATATTCCTCGGCAGGCGCACCACCCCTTCCACCGTCGCCAGCGGCAGGGCGTAGGTTTCCTCCGCGACTCGTACGATCAATGCCTGGCTGATGGCCAAGGTGAACGGCAGACGAATGGTGAACCGCGATCCCTTGCCGTAGGTCGAGTCGATGAACAAGCCGCCGCCCAGCTTTTTGACTTCGGTCGCGACGACATCCATGCCGACGCCGCGGCCCGCGGCCTGCGTGACGTGACCGGCGGTGCTGAAGCCCGGCTCCAATATGAGCTGCACGGCCTCCTCATCGGTGAGTTTCGCATGAGCATCGATCAAGCCGAGCGCGATCGCCTTCTCGCGGATCAGCTTGACGTTGATGCCGGCGCCATCATCGGCCACGATGATGACGATTTCCGCGCCATCGCGCTCCAAGCTGATTGAAATTCGGCCCACATCGGGTTTGCCGAGCTGCGCGCGCCTGTCCGGCGGCTCGATGCCGTGCACGACGGAATTGCGCAGCATGTGCTCCAACGGCGCAACCATCCGCTCCAGCATCTGCCGATCGAGTTCCGCGGCGGCGCCTTGCACCGCCAGCTCCGCCCGTTTGCCGGTATCGTTCGCTGCCTGCCGCACCAGTCGCGTCAAGCGCTGCACGTGGCGCTGGAAGGGCACCATGCGCGTGCGCATCAAACTGTTTTGCAGCTCGGTGATGACCCGCGCCTGCTGCGTCAACAGGCTTTGCGCCTCGCGCGTCAAAGTCTCCAGCAATCCCTGAATACTGGCGACGTCGCCCGAAGTCTCGGCAAGCGCGCGCGAGAACTGCTGCAACGCGGAGTAGCGGTCCAATTCGAGTGGATCGAAATCATCCCGCCGCGGTTCGATACCCTGGTGCCGGTGCAATACTTGCGCTTCGGTCTCCATCTCCAGGCCGCGCAATTGCTCCTTCAGGCGCGTGACGGTTCGCGCCAGCTCGGCCAGATTGAAATCAATCGAATTGACTTGTTGATCCAGGCGGGCGCGAAAGATGCTGACCTCGCCGGCATTGTTGAGCATCGTGTCGAGCAGTTCGGCATCCACGCGCGCCATTTCCACCCGCTCCACGGGGGGCGCCTCGCGGCCCGGCAATACCGGCGCGCTGCTCAATTCCAGGCTTGAGGCGGCCTCCTCGCTCGGCACAGCCGGCTCCAGCGAAGATTCCAGCGCAACCGCGCGTGCAGGCGGTGCGGCCGGTGCGCGGGCTGCCGGGGCTTGCGCCACGGCGGCCGTTGGCGGCGCCGGCGCGGGCCCGGTGGGCGCCGCTGCGATGGGTGCCGGTGCGGCGGCGGGTGCGGTTGCCGCGCTCGCGGTTGCTGCGCTCGCGGGCGCCGCGGCTGCCAGCGCCACGGCGGGCTCATTCGCGAGCCCTCGTATTTGCGCAATCAGGCCGCGCGCCTCGCCGGGCAGCGTACCGTTGCTGACCAGATCGCGCATGCGCGAGAGTTCATCCAAGCTGGCTTGCATGACGGCATGCGCATGGTCGTCGCCCGCGACCTCGCCGCTGTCGATCTGCAGCACCAAGGTCTCGAGCTCGTGACTCAGGTCGCCCATGGCGCTGACGCCCGCCATTCGAGCCCCGCCTTTGAGCGTGTGCAGCTGACGCTGTAGCTCGGCGACCGGTTGCTTGTCCTTGCGATCTTTATTCCAAACAGTCAGCGAGCCCTGAGCGGCTTCCAGCAGCTCGGTCGCTTCCTCGCTGTAGATGTTCGCTATCTCGTGATCGAATTCTTCCGCAGGCGGCCGCTCGTGCTGTGGCGCCGGCTGGACGGCCGCGGGCGTTGCAACGGGCGCGGGTGTGGCAACGGCTGCGGGTATAGCAACGGCCGCCGGCGCCGCGGCCTCTGCCAGCGCGGGCACCATGGCCGAGGCGCTGGTATCGCGCGCGGCGTTGGCGATCATGCGGTCCACTTCGGCTTCGAGATCTCGGAGTCGCGCCAGCAGCTCCGGCTGATCGGAGAAAAATCCGGTTGCTTCATTGATATGGGAGAGCACGTTTTCGATGGCGCGCACCGACTGCTCGAGCGTGGCCAGGCCCGTATCCGACAGGCCATGTCCGCTGTCGAAGACTTTGCGCATGACATGGTTCAGCGGTTCGGTGATGCGAATGCCATGGCGTGCCTCCGCCATCTTCGAACTGCCGCTCAAGGTGTGGATGGCCCGGTACACCGATTCGGGCAGATCGTGAGGTGCGGGCTGGCCTGAGCGCTTGCGCAAGTACTCGCGGATTTCCGTCAAATGACTCGAGGTTTCCTTGGCGTAGATGTCGTGCAGCGTGGCGTCCATGGGCGGCTTTGGCGCCGTCGTGGCCCCGGCCCAGCTCGTCGTTGCGCTGTTTGCATCGGATCCGGCGCGATCCTCGGGCGCAACATTGATCTTGGCCTGCTCAGGATCACGGCCATCGGCATAGGCAAACGCGCGGGTCATCAGCGCCTCGGTCGGCGCGCTGCCGGGCCGCCCGGTCTCCAGCTGTTCCACCAATTGCGGCAGGGCGGCGACTGAGTTGCGCAGCAAGGACATCATTCCAGGGGTGCGCGACAGGGTCTTATCGATGATCCGATTCAGCAGATTCTCGATCGACCAGGCAAATTCGGCGATCCCGCGGGCGCCGACCATGCGGCCGCTGCCCTTCAAGGTATGGAAGCTGCGGCGCAGGGAAGACAGCGCTTCCAGATCCATGGGATTCTGGTCCCACAGCGGGAAGGCTTTCTGCACCGAAGCGATTTCTTCCTTGGCTTCCTCGATGAACAGTTCAACGAATTGCGGATCGACCGCCTCGGGCTCTGGCACGACGATCAGAGGATTGGTTGCCGCATGCGCGCGCTTGGTGCGCTCCATCGCAATGGTTTCCGATGGATCCAGCTTCATCGTCTTGGCAGCTTCGCTGCTGGTGAGATTCAAGTTCGGCACGCGCGAGAGCGTGTCATCCTCCGCGAGCGTCTTGAGGCAGGTTTCGGCGTTGTCCAGCATGTACCAAGGGTCGGTGCGCCCGTTCTGCAGCGTCTCCATGTAGTACTCGATGCTGACGATGGCATCGGCCACTCGCTCCAGGCGGATCGCATCCGGGGGCGGCGCGCCCGGCTCGATGAGCATGCGGACTTGCTTGCCGATGGCGTCCATCAGCTCCACCGCCCGGCCCTTGCCGAGCATCAGCAGTCCCGCGGTTATGCCGCGCAACAACTGCGGCACATTGTCGAGTCCCTGCGCCGAGAATTCGTTGGGTTTCTGTACCGCGGCCGAAACCGCTTCCTTGATGCGCGCCAGGTTGACGATGCATTCGCGCAGCACCGCCTCGCTGACCTGCCTGAATTCCTGGTCTTGATCGCGCGGAATATCCGCGGCGGAATCGGCCGACTGGACGGGCAGGATCAGCCGTACCAGCTGATCGTCAAGGCTGTCCTCCACCGACAGCAGAACGCCGGCAACTCTGACCAGCGAATCCTCGGGCGGCGGCTTGCCGTCTTGAATGATTTGCGACAGCGCCTGGATTTCATCCTGCACGCGCTGACGCAGCTCGCCTAAGCCCAGCACGCCGAGCGTGTCGCTGATCTTTTTCAGCAGATCGAGCTGCGGCAGCAGCTCGGCGCTTTGGCCGCCGCCGCGGCGCACGAAGATATCGAGGACATCCTTGACCTTGGACAGATCCTCCTTGATCGCCGCCGCGACCGTGCGCATCAGCTTGACGCTGGGCGCCGAGAGGCTTTCCCGCTCCTGCTCAATGGTGTCATCCACCGGCAGAAGCTCGGCGAGCTTGAACGAAGCGCGCACGGCGGAAATACGTCCGCCGCTGGTGGTTGCACGCGCGACGTAGTACAGCAGGTTATTCAGCAGATCGATCGGCGGATCTTCGCAGTAGCGCGCTTCGCCGAGTTCATATAGCGCCTTGATCTGCCGGTCGGCCTGACCGAGCAAGCGCTTCAACGTCGCGCTGCCTTCCAATCCGTTGGCGCGCACCGCTTCCAAGATGGCGCCCACGACCCACCACAGCTGGAACACCGGCTGCGTGGTTGCAACCTGCTCCAGCTTTTCGGTGACTTTCGCCAGAATTTCCAGATTCTGCACGGTGCGTTCGCCGCGGATGTAGCCGAGCAAGCCGATTTGGAAACGCGGCCGCAGGCGCCGCGCCCATTGCGCCACCGAAATCGATTGTTCGCCCTGCGTCAGGGACTGCGGCGCGGCGTTCTGATCGGACTTCAGGTTCAGCAACAGCAGCGTGCCCTCGGACAGCAAGGGGCTGCCGCGCACCGAGCGCAAGTCGTTGAGCAGCGGCAGCAGCACCAGCGCCAGATCCCGGCCGCCGGACAAAACGCGTTCGAGATACGTGGGCAGCTGCACCATCGCGCGCATCAGGGCATCGAGGCCGTCGATCTGTCGTTTCTGGTCGTTGCCGGAACTCAGCAAATAGCGCGTGACGTGTTCCATTTCCTCGGCGAGCAGCGCGGCGCCGTACACCTCGACCAGGCGCAGCACGCCGTGGGCCGAGTGCAGCTGATCTGCGCATTTTTCCAGCAGAACGCGCTGATCCGGTCGTTCCGCATACGCCTCGAGCGAGGCGCGCGCATCGTTCAATGTCGCCGCGAGTTCCTTGGCGACTATGTGCAGGGTTTGGGAGCTGATATCAGTCATGCCGGAACCGTCGGGAGCCTAAGCTCCGATGCCGCTCGCCTTGCGCATTTTTCCGGCGGGCGCAGCAGGGGCGGCGGGAGCGTGCGGAGCCGCGGGTTCCTTCAACGCGGGCAACTTGCCCGATGTTGCGGCGGTTCCGAAATCCGGCAGGCGGAATCCCGCCACGGACTTGCGCAGCTGCGCCGACAGCGCCGCGAGTTTGGCGATGGAAGTGGAGGTCGCGGTCGAACCTTCCGCGGTCTGCGATGAAATCTCGCGCACTACTTGCATGTTTTTTGAAATGTTGCCGGACACGGCGGCTTGCTGGCGCGCACTGGCGGAAATGTTCTGCACCAAGCTCGCAATTTGATTCGAGACCTGTTCGATTTCCTCGAGCGCGGCGCCGGCGTTCTCCGCCAACAGCGCGCCGCCGACGACATCCGTCGTGCTGCGTTCCATGGACACCACGGCTTCGTTGGTATCGGTTTGAATCGTGCGCACCAGCACTTCGATCTGCTTGGTCGCGTTCGCGGCCCGCTCCGCGAGTCTTTGCACCTCATCGGCCACCACGGCAAAACCGCGCCCTGCCTCGCCCGCCATGGAGGCTTGAATCGAGGCATTCAGGGCCAGAATATTGGTCTGCTCGGCAATGTCGTTGATCAGTTCGACGATGTTGCCGATCTCCTGGGAGCTTTCGCCGAGGCGCTTGATGCGCTTGCTGGTTTCCTGGATGGTTTCGCGGATGGCATTCATGCCGTCGATGGTGCGCCGGACCGCATCGCCGCCCTTGTGCGCGACATCGACCGAATGCCGCGCGACATCCGAGCAGCGTTCGGAATTGCCCGATACCTCTTCGATCGAAGCGGCCATGTCGGCCATGGATTCGCTGGCCGCGGAGATCTGCCGCGATTGCGCGCTGCTGGCCTTCGCCATGTGGGCCGCCACGCCTTGCGTCTGTTTGGCGGCGCCATCCAGCTGAATGGCGCTGTCATTGATGGTGGTGACCAGTTCGCGCAGCGCCTCGATGGCATAGTTGATCGAATCGGCGATCGCGCCGGTGATATCTTCGGTGACGGTCGCCTGCACCGTCAGATCCCCATCCGCGAGGCTCGACAGCTCATCCAGCAAGCGCA
>Ga0209007_1000323_pt1 | contig 22404 bp, 19 predicted proteins | sample JacPinW_OM1H0_O2_FD_187961 | JGI IMG/M metagenome (GOLD analysis project Ga0209007, IMG submission 187961) | Forest soil microbial communities from Algoma, Ontario, Canada - Jack Pine, Ontario site 1_JW_OM1H0_O2 (SPAdes) (version 2) | ecosystem: Environmental > Terrestrial > Soil > Boreal... | reverse complement strand
TAAAGCAGTCTCAAGCCGCCGGAATAAACAGATGCTCGCACCGGTTGCACTGAAACCCATTCTGCTTCATCGCCGGCGGCACATCTGCAAACTTCGACTTCGTCTTCGCCTTCAGCCATTTCCGGCCCGCCCATCCCGCATACAGCACGGCGCAAAACGCGATGATCCCCAGATACGTGTTGAACATTCCGAACACGATCCCGAAAATGATCGCGAAAAACACGCTCGCCACCGGAATCCAGATATTCGCCGCGTATGCCACGCCGAACTTCGCGCCCATTTCCATCAATCCGCCCTTGTTCATCACCAGGCTCAACTTTTGCGTGTCCGGGCTGCTGCAATTCGGGCAATTCAGGTTCATGGTTTTTCTCCATCCTTTCAGATTTTCGATCGGGCCCCGAGCTCCGTAGAAAACCCCACATCCCCTTGCGGGATCCACGGGCACCACCCGTTGCCCGTGAACCGATCCCGGTGCTACAGTTCTTTGGGTAGTACGGGTAGCCGCTCATCCCTCGCCGAGAAGCACAGAGATCGCGGCTGTCACTACGCATTGCGCGAAGGAAATGAAAAAACCGTCATGACCGGGAAGGATTCCCGATGGAGCGCTAGGAAGGACGCAATCGACCCGGGCCAAACCCCTAGTGACCGGCACTCGGCCAAAGATCGCAAGGCGCTAGACCTTTTATTTAGTTCAACTTACGAGGAGCTGCGCCGCCTGGCCTCCTCGGTGCGCCGCGGCGACCCCAGCGCCACTTTGAATCCCACCGCGCTCGTCAACGAAGCCTGGATCAAGCTCGCGAAGTCTCCCGAGATCGCTTCCACCTCGCGCCTGCATTTCAAGCGTATCGCCGCCCGCGCCATGCGTCAGCTGCTGGTCGAAGCAGCGCGCCGCCGCAATGCCGGAAAACGCGGAGCCGGTGCGGAAATTACCGTCACCTTCGACGCCGCCGACGAAAAAGCTCCCAGTGGCCGCGAAGATCTGCTGGCTCTCGATCGCGCACTCGACGAGCTCGCCCAAATGAACGAGCGCCAGGCCGTGATGGTCGAAAGCCGCTTCTTCGGCGGTCTCGATATTCCCGAAACCGCGCGGCTGCTTGACGTTTCCGAAGCCACGGTCCTACGCGACTGGCGCGCCGCCAAGGCCTGGCTCGCCAACGAGCTTCGTCGGGCCGAGTGATCCGCGTCCAGAGCCTGTCCCGAAATTTTTGCGCGTAGTGTTACACTCGCGGCCATCCGTCCCCGGGGTCAGCCGGAGCAAAAATGGACAGCACGCGCTGGAATCGAATCCAGGCCGTATTTCACGAAGCTGCCGATCTACCCAGATCGGAGCATCGCGCCTATCTGCGCCTCGCCTGCGAGGGTGACGAATCGCTAATCGCCGAGGTCGAAGCTCTGCTCAGCGAAGACGCGCAGGGTTCCTCGCTGCTCGATCGCGACGTTGCCGTCGTCGCCCACGAAATTCTCGGCGATTCGGCCGCGCAGCAGCAGCCTCCGTTCCAGAATTTCGGCCCGTATCGAATCATCCGCCTGCTCGGAGAAGGAGGGATGGGCGTCGTCTATCTTGCCGAGCGCGAAGACCTCGGCAGCCAGGTTGCCATCAAGCTCCTCCGCGACGCATGGCTTTCTCCTGCTCGCCGCGGCCGCTTCGCCATCGAGCAGCGCACTCTTGCGCAGCTCAATCATCGCTCGATTGCCCGCCTCTACGATGCGGACGCGTCGCCAGACGGAACTCCATTCTTTGTCATGGAGTATGTCGAAGGCGTCCCGCTCACGGATTTTTGTGAAGCGAGCGCTTACAGCATCCCCGAACGCCTGCGTCTGTTCCGCACCGTTTGCGAAGCCGTGCAGTACGCGCACCAGCGCGCCGTGATTCATCGCGATTTAAAACCTTCGAATATTTTGGTCAAGCCCGATGGCAGCGTCCGCCTACTCGATTTCGGCATCGCCAAGCACATTGAAAATCTCGGCGAATCCGTGGACCAAACGATGACCGGTCTCCGGCTGATGACTCCCGCCTACGCCGCGCCCGAACAAATCCGCGGCGAACAGGTCGGGATCCAGTCCGACGTCTACTCGCTCGGTGTCATCCTCTACCAGCTGCTCGCAGGACGCCTTCCATTCGACCTGCTCAATCGCACTCCAATCCAGGCCGAAAAAATCGTCACCGAAACGGCTCCCGCAAAACCATCCGCAGCCGCCGCGGAAAAAATCGCTGCTCTTGTGGAGTCAGGCTCGCGGGCGAAAGCGGCCGCCAATCGCGCGCAATGGGCCGATCTCGATGTCCTGTGCCTCAAGGCCATGCACAAGGACGCCCGCCGCCGCTACCAATCCGCCGAAGCGCTCATCCGCGATATCGATCATTATCTGAATGGCGAGCCCCTGGAAGCCCGGCCGGACACGCCGGGCTACCGCCTGCGCAAATTCCTGACCCGCAATCGCGACGCCATGCTCTCCGCCGGCACGATTCTCGTAATGCTCGTCGCGCTTGTGATCTTTTTCACCGTCCGTCTCGCCATCGCACGCAACGCCGCCCTCGCCGAAGCCGCCCGCACCCAGCGTATCCAGCGGTTCATGACCAATCTCTTCCAGGGCGGCGACGAATCCGCCGGCCCGGCCGACAATCTTCGCGTCGTCACGTTGCTCGATCGCGGTGTCCAGCAAGCCCGCAATCTCGACGCCGATCCAGCCGTGCAAGCCGAGCTCTACGCGACGCTCGGCAATATCTACGAACAGCTCGGCAAGCTCGATCAGGCCGACTCACTCCTGAATTCCGCACTCGAAGAACGCAAGCGAATCTACGGCCCCGACAACGCCGAAGTCGCCGAGAGCCTCGTAGCCCTCGGCCTACTGCGCGACGACCAAGCCCGCCTCGCCGACGCCGAAAAGCTCGTCAGCGACGGCCTCGCCATGACCATGCACCACGCACAGCCTGATAGCCCGGCCGTCGCCCGCGCCACCACTGCCCTCGGAAAAGTGCAGGACGATCGCGGCTCCTACGACGCCGCAATCAAAACACTCGACGACTCCGCAAAAACGCAATCCGCGAAAAACACCGTAACGCCCGAGCTAGCCTCCAGCCTGTACGAGCTCGCCAACGCCCATTTCTACGCGGGCCACTACGATCAATCGCAGGAGCTCAACGAACGCCTCCTGCCGATGTACAAGCAGATCTACGGCGATCGCCACCCGAGGGTCGCGGACGTCCTCGTCAATCTCGGCGCAATCAAATACGATCTCGGCCATTACAGCGAAGCCGAAGCCTACGACCGCCAGGCACTCGACATCGTTCAGGATTGGTACGGCAAGGACAATCCAGAAACCGCCGAGGACCTAACCGTGCTCGCCCGCGCGCTCGTCAAAGAGCAGAAATACGCGGAAGCCAACGATCTGCTCCAGCATTCGCTCGCAATCAAAGAGCGCGTGTACGGCAACGTCCACCCCAGCGTCGCATCATCGCTCAACGAATTGGGCAGCCTGGCGCTTCAAATGAATAAATACGCGGACGCCGAGCGGGATTTCACGCAAATGGCCGCCATCTACCGCTCGATTTACGGTGAGCATCACTATCTGTTCGCCACCGCGCTCTCCAATCTCGCCAGTGTCTACACCGCTCAGAAAGAATGGGCCCGCGCTGAAGAAATTTTCCGCCAAGTCATCCCCATCTACACCGAAACGCAGTCCGAGGACCACATCAACACCGGCATCGCACGAATCAAGCTCGGCCGCACGCTCCTGCGCCAGCAGCAATACGCCGAAGCCGAAACAGAAACCCGAGCCGGCTACGAAATCCTCGTGAAAAAAATGGACCCCAACGTAAGCTGGCTCGCAAACGCCCGCAAAGACCTAATCGAGGAATACGACGCGCTCAAGCGCCCCGCCGACGCCGCAAAATTCCGCGCCGAACAAGCCAATGCGACATCGCCGAAGTAGAGCTTCGCTCTGTAGAGGCGCTGCCTTGCATAAAGTAAAAAAGGTTACAGAGTTTATGTTGGAATCGGAATCGACGCGTCTTGGATGAGCGGGGCAGGTGCGACAAATTCCGCGCTTCACTCGCGCTCTGCATGAATGTAATGCCGCACCGAAGGCGCCTCCAGCGCAAAACTCAACACCCGCTCCTCAAGCTCGCGATCCGCCACGGTAAACCGGTCATGCTGCCGTTCATGCTCTGCCCAAGAATTCACCAAGAACGTCTCGAGATAAACATGCGCCGACTGCACATCGTAAAAAATCCCCCAGCGCGTTGCCCCGTCCCTCCGCCGAATCCGCTGATAGCGATACATCGTCCGTAGAAACTCCGCCGACTTCGCCGGATCGATCAGATATCGAACCGTAACCAGCACCGGCCCTAAGTCCGGATCCTGATGCTCGAATATCCCCGGCTTCGCCCAATGATTCCAAGAGCTCAAATCGACAGCCGTATTCGGCAACCGCATCGGAAATTGCAGCAGAATCGTCGCCCCGATCCCCACGCCCGAAATCATCAACGCCAGCCGCGCGCCGGTATGCGCCGCGGCCAATCCCCAAATCGTGCTGCCCAGCGCTACGCTCCCCTGGAAAACGAAAAGATACGCCGCCAGTACCCGCGCCCGAACCCATTCCGGCGCCAGATTCTGCACCATGGTATTGAACGTCGAAAGAAACACCGTCCACGCCGCACCGCCGAAAAGCAACAAGCCGCAAAGAATCACCAGATGGTGCAGTGCCCCCGTGCAGATCAAAATCGTGCCATAGACGGCCGTCGCCACGGAAATCACCGCCTCGGTCGAGACGATCCTCGTCGCGCTCTGCAGCGCCACCGCTCCGAGCACTGCGCCCACGCCGAAGAACCCCAGCAAGAATCCATAGCCCAGCGGGCTCTTACTCAGCTCCTTGGCGACCGTCGGCAGCAGCGCCCAAAAAGAGCTCGCGAAAAAAATCACAAAGCCCGAGCGCGCCATCAACGTGCGCAATCCCGGCGAATAACGCACGTAGCGGATCGCCGCCATGCTCGCCGCGCCCAGCGTCTCCGCCGGCAGGCTGCTCTTCCGCGCCGACCGCTTCCACCTGAAGATCACGAAGATCACGCCGAGAAACGAAACCGCGTTCAGCACGAACGCGACCACCACGCCCGCGGCTGCCACGATCAATCCCGCAAGTCCCGGTCCCGTCGCCCGCGCCAGGTTGAACTCGATGCCGTTCAGCGCCAGCGCCGGCTGCAGATCTTCTTTCTTCACCAGCTCGGGAAAAATCGCGCGCCACGTCGGCGATTCCACCGCATCGCCCAGCGAGAGCGCCAGCGTCAGCAACAGCAATAGCCACGGCGTCATGCGCCCCGAGAACGTAACCGCCGCCAGCGCCACCGCCACCAGAAACATATAAATTTCCGTGCAAAGGATCAGCTTTCGCCGGTCGAAAATGTCGCCGATCGATCCCGCCGGCAGCGCCAGCAGAAAAAATGGCAGCGCCGAAGCTGTCTGAATCAGCGCGACGTAAGTCGCGCTGCTCGTCAGCGTGGTCATTAGCCACGCCGCACCCACGGTCTGCATGAACGTGCCGATATCGGAGGCCAAATCGGCAATCAGCAAATTGCGAAACAAGGGGATCCGCAGGGGATGCCACGCGCTCAGGGGAGATTTTGCCGCGGCCCTGGCAGCGGTCGGAGCCGCACCAGGACGTTTGCTATCGTCGGGCATAACCCTGCGACTCTACATCAACGCCCGCCGCCCCGCGCAATCGCGAAATGGGGATTTCTCGATAGCCGTCGGAAAGTTTCGGTGTATCGTGAACCACCGGGAAATTGCCCGCATCTTCCGCTGATGGGTCTGTATTAGACTGTCGGCCACCACACGATGAATCCCGCCAAGAAGCAACGGCTCCGTGAACCTCGTTGGCCCGCCCTCGTTGGCATGTTGGCCGCCTCCGGTGTCTACTGGGCGCTTCCCGAGCCTCTGTCGGTTGGTCCGAGCTGGCTCCTTTCGGCAATTATCGTCCTGCTGGTGATTCCCCTGGGCATCTCGAACTGGCGCGGCGATCACAACGTCGCCCGCCTTCTCTCCTTTCTCGCCAACGGAATTATCACCATCGCGATGATCGCCTCGCTCGCGCATTTGGTGCAGGGAATTCCCAAGCATCTGGAAACCCCGACCGCGCTCCTGCGTTCCGCGCTTTCGCTCTGGCTCGCCAACGTTCTTGTTTTCGCTTTGTGGTACTGGAAACTCGACGCGGGAGGCCCGGTGTCCCGCGAGGCTCCCAATGGCATGGATAAGGGTTCGTTTCTGTTTCCGCAGATGTCCCGGCCCAACGCCGATCCGTGCTGGGTCCCGAACTTCGTGGACTATCTCTTCTTCGCTTTCAACACCAGCACGGCCTTTTCGCCGACCGACACGGCCGTCCTCGGCCGCTGGGCGAAATTAGCCGTCATGACGCAGTCGCTCATTTCTCTCGCGATTATCGCGCTGCTCGCCGCCCGCGCCGTCAACATCCTTTGAACCAATAAACCAGCGCTGCGGCGCCGCCCGCCCGTTCAGCACAACCGTGAACGGCTCGGCGTTCTGCGTCTCGGCTACCAGGAACAGGAAGCGCTTGCCATCCGGGGAAGGACTCCAAGAGATGCTTTTCGGTGTCTGAAAAAAGAATGTAAGAGCAACTCCCAACCCGAAAAAGTCGTTGCCGCGCACGGTGGCGAAAGGGAACGCACGACTCCCCTTTGCCACCGTGCCGTAACAGCGCATCCGGTCGGAATGCTCTGGCGGGGTCGTGAAGTTTGCGTGGCGGACTGTATGGAATTTGGCCCCCCGAACCGTACGATTCGCGAAGCTTTAAATTTCAGTTTCCAATTGTTCGTCGGACGAAAACAGTCCAGGATCGCTCACTGTTGCGCCGTAATCGTACTGGTTCCGGGGTTGGCCTAAGGCCTAGTTCCTGGCCCGTACGAATTCGCGCCGGGCAGGACTCGAAACGGTTTGTGCTTGCCCCAACGGTAGATTGCGAAGTCTCGGTCGAGCGTCAGAATGTCCTCCGTACCAAACTCATCCGCCAATCGAATCAAGCAAGCATCCGCAAGATCGATTTTCCGGTCCTTATACTTTCGCATTACTTGCTTGACACCAGCAGTATCTCGAGAAAGCTGAAAGGGAAGCTGGAAAATCCCAGCCGCAATGTTCTCAATCACGGCCTCCGACGCGCCGGACAAGCTCCGCAGCAGATAGCAACTCTCTGCGATAACAGCCTCGCAAGTAACGAGCGGCGCCTCCACTTCTCGAACCGTCCGAGCACAAATTTTGTGAAAATTCTCGCTGCGGTCCAGCAGGGCAACAATGAAACCTGTATCGAGCAGGACCGGCTTCATCGCCCAAAGTTCCGAAGATGTTTCTTGTTCGATCCTAGGTCGGATACCCCGGATTTAAACTTGCCCAAGCCGATAACGCCTGCCTTCTTTCGCCTCAAGTAACTCGCTTCCAGTACCCGCAAGCCCTCGCGCACAACTTGCGAAGGAGTCCAGCCTAGTTCTCGCATCAGAACCGCGAGCCTCTTTCGCGATCGATCGTCCAGCCTAGCTTGAATTGCGGATCGCATGCGCTAATTGTAGCACAAAGGCTATTTTGTATGACATCGAAAGTCGCGCGGCCGTGCGATCCCTGGCGCACGGCCTGGGCGCGACATTTTTTGGAAATCCGGGCGGCAGGAGAATTTTCGAGGGTCGAAAAAAAACCACCTTCGATTGTGTGCCGCTGTGTCGCCGCGAGTGACGTCAACCGCCAGGCTCCTCACCAGCGGACACCATCGTGGCGCGATACTAGGTAGTATTGCGGGCGGGCGATTGCGACCGAAGCCCGTCACCTTGGGCAAGCTAGCGATCAGGCTCGGGGTCGGCTTCTGGCTTCCCAAGCAAGAGTTCAAAGTCCACTCGAACTTGGCATCCACATCCGCGCACGGCGGTGAAACGAACGCAAAGATTTGGCTCCTTGACACGTACGATTTGCGAACCTTCGGATTCGAGTTTTCCATTCAGTTCCGGAAGCAAAGAGTCTGCTCAAAGTAGGGCCCTTCCGGTAGCGTTTGGGTCCTATTCGGTTCAACCGCACAGACGAGGAGCGTGTCCGGCAGCGTTCATCAGCTGTTAGATTCCCACAGATTGCAGGTCGTTGACTTGATTTGAGACGAATCCTAAGATGTTGTGCCAATGCCGGTTCCTGATCCCCTCGTCGGCAAGGTCGTGTCCCATTATCGTATCGTCGAGAAACTCGGCGGCGGCGGTATGGGCGTCGTATACAGAGCCGAGGACACCACGCTGGGCCGCTCGGTCGCGCTGAAATTCCTCCCTGCGGAAGTGTCGAACGACAAACAAGCGCTCGAGCGCTTCCTGCGTGAAGCCCGCGCCGCCGCGGCGCTCAACCATCCGAACATCTGCACGATCTATGAGGCCGGTGAGCATGATGGCCGGCGGTTTATCGCCATGGAGCTGTTGCAAGGGCACACCCTTAAACACCGTATCGAAAGCAGCCTAATGGATGTGACCGCGGTGCTGGACATTGGCTCACAGGTGGCCGATGCACTCGACGCCGCCCACGCGACCGGAATAATTCATCGCGACATAAAGCCGGCGAACATTTTCATTACTCAGCGTGGACAAGCCAAGGTGCTCGACTTTGGTCTCGCAAAACAAGTAAGTGAAGGATCGAGCCATTCTCAGGCTCCCACGCTGGGGATCAGCGACGAAGTGCTGCTGACAAGCCCTGGGACAGCCCTAGGCACGGTGGCATACATGTCTCCCGAGCAGGCGCGCGGAGAGGACCTCGATGCCCGCACCGACCTCTTTTCGTTTGGCGTGGTCTTGTACGAGATGGCGACGGGCCGCCCAGTATTTCCGGGAGCGACGTCGGCTGTGATTTTCGACGGGATTCTTCACGAGACACCGACGTCATTGCTGCGATTGAACCCGAAGCTCCCGGGCGAGTTTGAGCGCATCGTCAACAAAGCGCTCGAAAAGGACAGTAGTCTTCGCTATCAGCATGCTTCCGAACTGCGCGCGGATTTGAAGCGACTGCAGCGCGACACCGATTCAGGGCGCCTTTCGTCGTCTTCAGCGCCGAGCTTAGCGACAGTCGCGAGCGGAAGCGCAACTGTGTCGTCCAGAGGCGCTGCGACGGAATCACGGCTGCGCCGACGACTCACGGTTGGCGCGAGTGCCATATTGATCGCGGCTGCTGTGGTGGGCGGCTATTCTTATATTCATCGGCCGCCGAAGCTGACAGACAAGGATTCCGTAGTCATCGCGGATTTCACGAACACGACAGGCGATCAGGTATTTGACGGCACTCTTCGTCAGGGGCTCTCCGCACAGCTTGAGCAGTCGCCTTTTTTGAGCCTCGTTTCCGATCAGCTTATCGCTCAGACCCTTAATCTGATGAGCCAACCAAAGCAGGCACGGCTCACGCCGGAACTAGCGCGTGACATCTGCCAGCGCACCGATAGCGCCGCGACGATCGAAGGCTCGATCTCCAGTTTGGGCAGTCAGTATGTGTTGGGCCTGCGCGCAGTGAATTGCCGAAACGGTGATCTTTTGGGGGAAGCACAGGCAACAGCCAGCGGAAAAGAGCAAGTTCTCAATACGCTTGGTGACGCCGCATCGAAAATTCGCGCCAAACTCGGAGAATCGCTGGCCTCGGTACAGAAATATGACGCTCTGCCTCAAAACGTCACGACGCCGTCGCTGGAGGCGCTGCAGGCTTATACCCTCGGCTATCAAACATCCGATGTAGCGAATGACTACGCCGCTGCCGTCCCCCTGTTTGAACAGGCCATTTCCCTAGATCCGAATTTCGCCATGGCCTATTTGCGCCTGGGCCAGAGTTATCAACCCCTGGGTGAGATGGATTCTTGTGCCGAGAATACCCGCAAGGCTTACGAATTGAGGAAGCGGACGAGCGAGAGCGAAAAATTGGCCATTTCTTCATTCTACGAAATGGTCGTCACCGGAGACCTCGAGGCTGCCCGCACGTCCTATCAGTTGTGGGCCCAAACCTACCCCAAGGATGAGGAGCCGCCGGCGAGCCTCTGGGTCACTTACACCTTCATGGGAGACTATGACAAAGCTCATGCTGCAGCGCTTCAGGCCGAAAACGACAACTCCGCCAGCGGCAATAACCTTGTGAATTTGATCTACAGCTACCAGTGGATCAATCAGCTCAACCAGGGCAAGGAGGTCGCTCAGGAGGGACGAAAGCACAACGTCGACTCCCCGTGGATCCCTCTGGTTCTTTACACCGTCGATTTTCTTGACAACGACAGCGCCGGCATGGAGCGGCAGGTAGCCGAGGCAACGGGGAAAACAGGCATCGACGATCAGATTCAGTTCCTCGAATCCGAGACTGCCGCATATCACGGCGAGTTCACGAGGGCGCAGGAACTAACGCGCGCAGCCGCCAGTTCTGCGCAACGAATCAATGAAAAAGAAGCCGCCGGAGAATATCAGGCTCACGACGCTGTGCGCGAAGCACTGGTGGGAAATGTAGCTTTCGCTAAGCATCAGGCCGAGACCGCTCTCGCGGCTGCACACGGAAGACAAGTTGAAGGATTCTCGGCAATTGCACTCGCGCTGGTAGGCGACGCCGCGCAAGCCGAACGTCTGGCCAGCGACCTGACGAAACGATTTCCAGAAGACACGATTGTAAAGTTCGACTACCTGCCGATGATTCACGCCGGCAATGCGATCCGGAGCGGCGACGCCGAGCGGGCGGTGGAAGCGTTAAAAGTGTCCGCGCCATACGAACTTGGCGAGACGAACACTTCCTTCACTTTCGCGTTGTACCCCGTTTACTTGCGCGGAGACGCGTACTTGGCCGCTAAGCAGGGCGCCGAGGCGGCTAGCGAGTTCCAGAAGATTTCGGATCACTTCGGTGTCATCGGCAACGAGCCGATTGGCGCGCTCGCGCATCTCGGTCTAGGGCGCGCGTACGCGATTGAGGGCGATTCGGCCAAGGCGAAGGCTGCGTACCAAGATTTCTTCGTATTATGGAAAGAGGCAGATCCCGATATTGCCATCCTCAAACAAGCCAAGGCCGAATACGCCAAGCTAAAATAGCTCTCTGATTTGTAGCGGCCTTCGCACAGCGGCATTGACGGACAATAAATCACATCCGCTGCCCGGCAATCATCGGCTCGGCGACGGTAAGGGCGTCAGTCAGGCACTGAGTGGACTCGCCAAAACTTTACTCTAAAGGCGCTCAATGCGTTTGGGCGCTCGTTTCGTCGGGCTCCGGTATCCCAGATGGCCTTAGTCCCTTAGATAGGAGCCAAACACTCAGTGTGATATCGAAGATACCCATCGGCGTATCGAACCACCATAGGTTAACGATCTTGTCGAAGTTGGGAAAAATATAGAAAACCAGGGTACACCCCACGCAAAATGCCGATGAGATCACGCCGAAGACAGCGAGCGCTCGAGGGATATAGCGGGATTTGAACCACAGATAGCCGCAGACTGTGGATGCCAGTGCACCAAACAGCAAGCCAACGTAATAGTAGTCAAACCGCGTGCCGAGATAGAGCCTCGCCAAGGCCTGCAATCGCTCCGCTTCAAATGCTCGCGAGTAATCATCGCCAGTGAGGAGCCGCAGAGCGTCGAAGAGATTGAGTGTCATAACAAGCCACATCAAAACCCATACGAGCCTCCAGAATGCCGCAAGCAAGGCAAGGGCCCTACTCACTGGCTTGAGAATCACGTAGAGCGCTGTAAGAAGCACGATAACGCCAGCGCTGTAAATGAGGTCGCCGACGATGCCGATGCGAAAGAGTCGTTCGTGCGCTACGATATTCCGAACGGTGTCCGCGTTGTTCTCGACAATCAGACGGTCGTGGATACCAAAATTGACATAGACCACGGTCGCGAACGTAATTAGGTAGGCAAAACCCGCCACTCTTGCAGCCGTTCGTTGTGACTGGTCGATGCCGCTGATTGTCATTTCATTTGCTCCGAATATGGATTTCTGCTCAGGAAGCACTGAGGTATCGTGCGTTCTTCTCAATCTAAGCGCCCTCCGCGCAGAGACCACGAGCGGGTCATGCAGGCCGGGAGCAAGCAGCGCTCCGTTACGGACGTATCCGGGAACCCGGCCCGAAAGTATCACTTTTCTCTGTAGTGGAGGTCGAAGAAGACGCTCCTATGGCCAGTTGGCGCAAACAGGCCATTTCACTTCGTCGGAATTGGGGCCCACTAACGTCGCAAACGGCCAAGTCGGATTACCGGTGCCCAGTTGTTAGCGTTAGTCAGGACTGGTGGATGCAAATTGTATCGACTTTCCCTTGTATGCGTTTGTGATGCGGACTCGGACTAGCCAGAAAACCAGCAGAATCAGCGGAAGGATGGTGAGAATTAAATACAAGGTTGTGCTAAATAAAGCGGGAGGCAGATGTTGCCCGAGCCCCACTGCCGAAAACAATCTCAGCGGGCGGTTTAGGGGCCCCAGGAAAAAAGAACCGGCCGCGATGAACAGACCAAAGCACATGCGCCAGAGATGCCGTGCGATGCGCTTTGCTCTATGAACTCCACCGCGTACCAGCATGCGAACGTCCCCCGCGCCTGCCAGTAGCATCACGGAACCCATGAAGAAGATCATTCCGACGGGAACCCCGTCTTGCGAACTCGCTCCGCTGCGCACGGCTCTTAGACCATACATCCAGGTGAGGATACCGAGCGCCAAAGGAATCAGGAGCACAACCCAATCGAAACGACTCGTTTCCCCATCTCTGCGCCTGGCGGTCAGCCATCCCGTTCCGACGAGATAGAAGGCTAGAATCCCGCCGCCGATATTGTTCGGTTCATGCCTCACGGTTGCAACGTACAGCGCGACGACGGCCATGGTGAGCATGGATGCGACGAAGACCTTTCCCGCCAGGGCATGGCGAGGGGAACCTTTCCGAAAAAACAGTGCCGCGGTCCCGGACAGCAATCCTACGGTCCCCGCGCAAATATGAACGATCAGTACCGGCGAATAAGGCATTAGGATTTCTTGGATATCTATACGCGCACTGGTGCCGCAGAGTTTCACCGGGCAAAATTGGCCCCTACTCCCAGAGTAAGAGTAAACCAAGTCTGGAACAACGCCCCTCGGGTGTTTTTTGCTCTAGGGTTTGAATCGCTGCTCTGAGTGCGGTTCCCGGATGACCCCGCATTACACGCAAAGGAGAAACAAGGATGGGTCGGCGCTGCAGCTGGGCTTCGATGGTCTTGCGAGGACGTGGGTTTGTGTTGGTTCGAAGCGTGCAAGCGACTCAAGGCAACTCGAAACCCGGAAGACGCAACGCCTTGCGATCGAATGTCACGGTGCGGGAACAACCCGCTCTCGTGCCCAGCGCCGCAATGACGGCGTGGGCAAACGAGCCCTGACCTTCTTTAAGCGCGATCATGGCGCTGAAAACTTCCTGCTCGTACTCCACGACGAGCACATCGATCTGAAGCATGCGCTCTATAGCCGCAGCGATTTCGCCTGCCGCTAGGCGATAGGCACGCTCGAGGACCCAGACGGTCTCGACCATCGCTACGATGCTGACAAAGCCGGGGTTCTTTTCAGTTAAGCGGCGCTCAATTATTTCTGTCGCCCTGAGCGATTGAATCGGGTCATCTTGAGTAAGGAATCGGACGAGTATGTCGGTATCGAGCCCGATCATCGACGCGCGTGCGGCACAATGCCAGCCGCAGATTCCGCCGCAGCCTCAGTCATCTCCCGGATAGCCACCGGTCCCCGGCGCCGCGACTTGATGATGCCTCGTAATGCCGCTGCACGGAGTTTCGGCAGCAGAACCACGCTGCCGTCAGGATGCACGAAGAACTTGACGCGATCTCCCGGTTTCAACCGCAGATGTTCGCGAATAGGCTTCGGGATCGTCGCCTGCCCCTTAACGGTTATGGCAGATTCCATAAGGACTCCATTACATTCGTGCTAAAGTAATACCACAATGTGCGCCTTACGTCAAAGAGCCATTGCTGGGTTCACGCTGGCTTTTGGCTATACACGCAACTTAGGGATTTTACAATTTTGAGGCTGGGTGATTTTGATTCGAGACGGCGGACTATCGCCCTGCCACCAGAAGGGCGGGCGCTCGGACCGCCTACGAGCGGAGCCGCCCCAAGGCATGCAAGCGCGCAGACCCAGTGCCCAGCAAACCGGACGTTAGCGGATCAGCCAAACTTCGGACTTGTCGTCAATCTACTTGGCTGGCGCCACAGAGTCCACAGCCACAGTGTTTCCCTTGAGTTTCCCCTTCACAGTGACCTTCTGCGCCGCATACTTGTCCAAGTCGGCGGAATCACCTCGGAGGTTGTAGGTTTTGTCGCCCACAACTAATGCAAAGTCTTGTCCGCCCTTGGCGCACATCCGCGTGCAATCCGCCGCGCTCATGTTAGTCATCGAGTGTTTTGCGCCGCACATCGCATCGCTTACGACTCCGGTAAGAGTGGTGTCCGTCCCGGCGTCTTGGGCTTGGCTCTGAATTGCCATAGCACCGAACATACCTGCCGTTGCTACAGCAACCACCATTCTTCGTATTGAAATTGCGCTCATCGGTCTTCTCCTTTTGTTTTTCATCTGGTATCTATTCGTTCTACCCCAGTTCAGCTACTGAAACATAAGCTTCGCAACGCTAAACGCCCGCCCGTCCGTTGACGCGCAGGCTCCCCTTGCGCAGCGCCCGTTCCTTCATCAATGCGAAGAAAACAGGAACCAAAATAAGGACGTGAATCGTGGACGTAATCATGCCGCCGACGATTGGAGCGGCAATCGGCTTCATCACGTCGGAACCGACGCCGGTGGCCCACAGAATGGGAACCAGACTGGCGAGGACTACGCACACAGTCATCAGCTTTGGACGGAGGCGATGCACCGCACCTTCAATAACCGCCGCCTCAATGTCTTCTTTTCGCAGGGTCGCACCTGACTTGAGCCGGTGGTCCAATGCTTCGTGCAGATACACGACCATGACCACACCGGTTTCAACGGCAATTCCAAAGAGCGCAATGTAACCGACCCACACGGCAACGCTGAAATTGTAGCCAGCCAGTCGCTGAAGGATCAGCCCGCCCGTGAGCGCATATATCGTCGGGAAAATCAGGACCGCAGTCTCGGTAATCGAATGAAAGACCATGTAAAGCAGCATGAAGATCACGAAGAAAACGACAGGCAAAATCAGTTGCAGTCTCTGCTTCGCTCGCAATTCAAACTCATATTCACCGGACCACTTGTACGTAAAGCTTGGCGGCAACGTGAGCTTCTGAGCGAGCAGATTTCCAGCCTTTGTGACAAAACCGCCGTAGTCATTCGTGTTTAGGTCTATGTAGACGTACCCGGTAAGCGCGCCGTCCTCATCGCGGATCATGGAAGGCCCGCGCGAAAACGATAGCTTTGCCACGTCGGATATGGGGATTTGCGCGCCGGAGGGCGTGCCAATCAGTACGTTTTGTAATTGCTCGATGTTGTCCCGAAAATCGCGCCCGTATCGAACATTCACCGGATAGCGCTCCCGCCCTTCGACGTTTTCGGCGATCATCTCGCCGCCGATTCCAGAAGTAATAGTTTGCTGAACGTCAGCGATAGTCAGACCGTAGCGGGCTGCTTCGGCGCGGTTCACTTCGATGTTCAGATAAAAACCCTGCGACACGCGCTCAGCAAAAATGGACCTCACTTCAGGAATCGTGGAGAGTATCTGTTGAACCTGCGCGCCCACTTGCTGAATGCCTTCCAGGTTTGGTCCTTGAATTTTCAAACCGAGTGGGGTCTTGATTCCGGTTAATTCCATATCGAGACGGTTTTCGACCGGCATCGTCCAGGTGTTTGAGAGTCCTGGAAATTGGAGCTTCGAGTCCATTTCCTGAATGAGCCTTTCGTAACTCATTCCTGGTCGCCACTGTTCGCGAGGCTTGAGCATGACCGTTGTGTCGTACATATCGAGCGGAGCGTTGTCCGTTGCGCTGTCGGATCGGCCAACGGTGCCAAACACAGTCTCAACTTCCGGGAAGGTTCGGATAATTTTGTCTTGCTCTTGAAGCAACTGCGACGCTTGGGTAATGGAAATGCCGGGAAGTGCGGTAGGCATGTAGAGCGATGAGCCTTCGAAAAGCGGCGGCATAAACTGACTTCCAATATGAAATGCCAAAGGCAGCGTAATGACTAGAAACAGCAAATTGAGCAGCAAGGTAGTCTTACGAAACCGTAGGCAAAGCCGCAGAATCGGCAAATAAATGGCCTGAGTGATTCGAGAAATCGGATTTTTCGCTTCGGGCGTAAGCCGCCCGCGAATAAATAGAACCATCAAGATCGGCACAAGCGTAATCGCCAGGATGGAGGAAAAGCCGACTGCCAGCGTTTTTGTCCAAGCCAATGGCCGAAACATCCGTCCTTCTTGCGCTTCTAGTAGGAACACGGGTAGGAACGAAACCACGATAATCACGAGCGAAAAGAAAATCGCAGGGCCAACCTGCTTGGCTGAATCGAGCAGAATCTGCCGCCTCTGCGGCTCAGTTAGCGGAGTTTGTTCCTTGGATTGACGTTCCGAAAGCTGTCGATAGCCGTTTTCGACCATGACGATAGCAGCGTCCACAAGCACGCCGATTGCGAGTGCTAACCCTCCGAGCGACATGATGTTTGAACTGACATGGAGGTAGTACATGGGAATAAACGAAGCGACTACCGCAATGGGCAGAGTTAGAATCGGAATGAGAGCCGACCGGAAGTGAAAAAGAAAAACGATAATCACGAGGCTGACGATAATCGCCTCTTCCAGCAGGTCGCGCTGCAAGGTCGCGATGGATGTCCGAATTAATCCCGACCGGTCGTAACCGGCTACGACCTCCACGCCCGCTGGCAGCGACGGTTTGATTGCTTGCAGTTTTTGCTTAACGCCATTGATGACATTCAGCGCATTCATCCCGTCGCGCATTATTACAATCCCGCCGACGGTCTCACCTTCGCCTTGCCACTCGGCAACGCCTTCCCGGATGTCCGGGCCGAATGTGACCGTTCCGATGTCTCGGACCAGGACCGGAGTGCCGTTCTTGGTAGCAACGGGAACGGTTTCGAGATCGTTCAACGACCGCAAATAGCCGAGACCGCGAATCATGTATTCAGCCCCGCCCATCTCAAGCAGGCGTCCGCCAACCTCGTTCGTGCTGCCACGGACTTTCTCAATAACGGTCGAAAGCGGAATGCCATAAGCGCGAAGCTTGTCGGGATCGACGTTGACCTGGTATTGCCGAACAAATCCTCCGATGGTCGCCACTTCCGCAACACCGGGAACGGTTTCGAGTTGGTAGCGCAAATACCAATCTTGCAAACTCCGCAAGTCTGCCAAGCTGTGTTGATGGCTGTGATCCACAAGAGCATATTCGTAGACCCATCCCGCTCCGGTCGCATCTGGTCCAATCACCGGATGAACACCTTCGGGCAATCGCCCGGTTATCTGCTGCATATACTCCAAGACGCGTGACCTTGCCCAATACAGGTCCGTCGTGTCCTCGAAGACTACGAACACATAGGAATCTCCAAACATCGTCTGCGCACGCACGGCCTTCACATGCGGAGCCGCGAGCAGTGCGGTGACAATCGGGTAGGTCACTTGATCCTCGATAATGCTAGGAGGTTCGCCGGCCCAAGGTGTATGCACAATTACTTCGACATCAGAAATGTCGGGCAGCGCATCGAGCGGAATCTGGCGGAGCGACCAAATCCCGGTCAAGACCAGGAGCAAAGTCAGAGTAAAGACGATGAAGCGATTTCGCGCGCACCAATCAATCCAACGGGAGATCACGTCACATATCTCCCGTAGCATTCACGCTGAGTTGATTACTCGCAATGACTTGCCCGTTCTTTTTGGCGAGAATCGTTACTTGCCAGGTTCCGCCGCTTTCAAGTTGACCTGAGCCTTCATAAAGTCCGTTGCCTTTGTCGCTCAACGTCACGGAAGTCCGCATCGCCGCCATGCCCATCGCGGGCATCGCAGCCATAAGAAACGTTACGTTAACGTCCGCTCCTGAGATGGCCGATCCGCCCGCATCGTTCAATTTCACGCGGAAAACATTACTACCCTTGTGCGGAGGATCAGGCTCCGTGGTCAATTCCGCAACCGCTTGCGGAGCATTCATCGCCGATGCGGCTCCCGCACCCGGAGGGGGTGGAACAAACGAACCTAGAGCTGCTTGAAGCTGGCTTTCGGAGTCGATTAAGAAGTTCGCGGAAGTGACAATCTGTTCGCCCGCTTTAAGTCCCTTCAAAACGACAAAATCGTCGCCGACGCGCGAACCTAACTGCACCTCGCGCGGTTCTATGAAGCCGTCACTGCGGTAGACAAAAGCAAGATCGCGCGTGCCCGTTTGCAAGACGCCAGTCGCCGGTACGACGACTTGCTCTCCCATTGGGACCTTCAGGGTCACGTTCACAAACATTCCGGGTTTGAGTTGGAGGCCGGGATTTGAAAACAGAACGCGCACCTTCGCCGTCCGTGTGTCCGCGTCTACCTGGGGATAGACAAAATCGACGCGACCGTTGAACATCCGTCCGGGGAAAGTATCGAGAGTGAGCGATGCCGGGGCGCCAACCCTGATTCGCCCGAGGTCGCTCTGAAGCGCCTGCGCCTGCACCCAAATCGTCGAAAGATCGGCAATCGTATAGAGGCGCATGTCCGGCTGCACCGCAACGCTAGGTAAAGCATTGCGTTCAGTGATGTAGCCGGAAATGGGCGAATCGACTTCGAGTTCCTGCTGGACCTGACCGGTAGCTTGAAGTCTCGCGATCTCTTTATCTGGCACTCCCCACTGCTTCAGCCGCTCCATCGTCGCGTCGAGCACGGATGCCGCGCTGGAAGCGACGCCTGAAACCGCGCTGTTCGCCACTTCCGCCTGATTTTGCTTGGCGACTAAGTATTCCCGTTCGGTCGCGACGAGGTCGGGGCTGTAAATCGTAAGCAGAACTTGTCCCTTGCGAACGTACTGATACGTAGCGTCCGCAAAGACCTTCTCTACGAAACCCGAGAATCTCACTTGCACGTAAGCCAGCCGTGTTTCATCTATAGCGACTTCGCCCGTAGTGCGAATCTCATCCTCGACAGGTCTCCGTGCGATCACACCCGTTTTCACTCCGATGCTTTGCAGTCGCTGCGCAGAAATTTGAATTGGTACAAGCGGGGCGTCTTGTACGGGAGGCGGAGCGGGCGTCGAGTTCTCGCTAGAATCTTGCGCAACCGGCGTCGCGGCCATTGATTCCGGCGCCATCGTCGGCTTCGGAGTCCGGACATGCCACCAAAGTCCCGCGACAATCAAAACGAGTACGACGTTCGCAATCAGAGCAAGAACGAATCCGGTGTGATAGTTTTTCATCGGGCCACCCCTTCCTCGCGCAGGGACAATCCAGTGAGTTCTTCCAGGTGAGCCAAAGCGGTTTCGCGGTCGGCGACGCCCTGCCAGTACTCCTCGTCTAAATGCAAAACGTCGAGAAATGAGGTCAGCAATCCTTGAAAATCCTGTTTATTGTTTTGGTAAGCGGCGAGTCCCGATTGAAATTCCGAGCGCGTCTGCGGTAGCAGACCGTCGCGATAGACTTTCAGCAATTCAGCGGTTTTCTCCGCGGTGTCAAATTCAGTCCGAAGCTCAAACGCAACCTGTTGAGTTTGAGCCTCCGACTCGCTTCGCGACCGACTAAGTTCCGCTTCCGCCTCAGCCAATTCGGGCCGCTGTTTCCGGCTGTGATAGATCGGTACTCGCACGCCCAGGCTGAGCATGTAATAGGCGCGGAATTGAGCGGGATCGGTGCGCTGCCACATGTATTGAACGTTGAAGTCTGGGTAGAAATCCTTGTGGGCGAGATCAATCTGAAGCTTCTGCTTTTCGACCATCTTCTGAGCGCCGGAAATATCCGGGTTTTGGGATTTCGTCGCGGCTAGCAGTTCGTCGAAATTGTAGGGAAGCGCTGTTTCCGCCAACTCGGCTGTTTCGATGTCGGGCGATGATTGCGGGCGATTGAGCAGTTGTTTGATTTGCGCCTGTGCCTTTGCAACTTCCAGGTGGTGCATCGTAATTTCGCGGAGCAGCTTCGTTTGCTCAAGCTGCGCTTGCAGCATCTCCTGTTGAGTTCCCATTCCCGAGCGGTAATGGGCGTCCGCCGCCTTTTCGATTTGCTCAAGTAGCTGTCCGTCGTTCTCAAGAATTCCAAGAGTCTTCGAAAGATAGGCGAGCTGGAAGTAGGCGGACTTGATTCCGGCCAGCACAGAGCGGCGAACGGACTCATATTGCTGTTGCGTCACGTCCGCATCCCGTTTCGCCATCTCCCCCCGAAGTCGTAGCTTTCCCGGATAGGGAAGGTCCTGAGAAACACCAAGTCCCAAATATGCGAAGTCGCTGTTCGTGTACCCGGCAAAGGGGCGCGGGCTGCCCACGTTGACCTGTTGCAAGTTGAATTGCGGATCGGGCAGCGTCGAAACCTGCGAGGGAACCTGTTTCGCGGCTTCCCAGCCTTGTCGAGCAGCTTCAATCTGCGGATTGTTCCGCTCGCCTTCGGCCAATAAGTCCTGAATCGAAGTGAACGCTTCGGGATGTTCATGTTCCTGCGGCCCAGGAGTGACCTGGGCTGGTCCGCCGGTTTGTGTTTGCGCGAGCGCCGCGTCAGGTTGAAGCAAGAGAATGAGGAACATCCCGACGCTAACAGCGCGCGCTAGCCAAAGCTCAGTCAGCGACCGGTGGCCGCGTGCTGGCGAAATCATGTTGCCTCCTGATAAACCCTGCCAATTCCATCGATTGGAAGTTCCGCGCTCCGGCATTGCGATTACAGACGGCGCAGAACGCAATTGGAGACACAAATAGAAATAGGGCGTGCGGGACGCACACCAAGGGGCAGGTCTAAATCAGTAGGGAAGCGTTGAGCGTGTACAAATCAGGAGGTGAATGCTGCGGAGCGTTAACGGCTACAAACCGCGATGGATTGGCACGAACGATTTCAAGCGTCAGCGGGTATTCAATGACAGCAACTACTGGACCGTGAAGAGGAATTTGCTTAGCTGGTAGCACGCTTGCGACTTGCGGTGCGACCATATTCTTGCAGCAGTCCTGCCCATGATTCGCCGGTGCACAAGGCATCGAACCGCAGCATTTCATGGCTTGCGGGTCCTGTGCCATCGCGGACATACAATCCCCGAATTGCAGGAGCAAAAGAGCGCCCGTAGCCAGGGTCAAGAGTAATCGCTTGCACATCATCCAACCTCGACTCTACGAACCTTGGACGCGCCAGTCAAGGGAATGAGTACAACGCCGTTCTTGGCTAGCGATTTTGTTCAGACTCATGCGGCACGAGAATCCCTCTGGCTCGAATTCGCAGGCTCGGTGCAAGCCAGCGAAAGATCAGTGCTGCGACCAAAGCTCTAGCGAGCTGAGCCAAAATGAACGCTTCGCAGAGCGCCGTCCTTGGCTAGGTTGCGCGACGACTTGCACCGGCGAGGCTGGTATACCCGGTCGGAAAAAAGTGGAGCAAGACGGCGCTGGATCAACTTCTGCGAAACCCGGCCTACGTCGGCACATCCGTTTCAACGAGCAGGTATACAAAGGCGATCACGCGCCCATTGTCGAGGAAAGTCTATTCAGGAAGGTTCAATCCGTCAGGCGCGACCGCAGCCACGGTTCAAGCAAACTCAAGCGCGTTTTCTTGCTCAAGGGCCTGATTCGTTGCGCTCACTGCGGTTCCTGGATGACCCCTCACTACACACAGAAGCGAGATAAGGACGGGTCCGCTTATCGCATATCGTATTACCGCTGCACCAAGACGCTGCACTTCGATAATTCCGCGTGTTCGGTAAAGCATATAAACGCCGATCACGTCGAGGGCCTCGTCGTCGCGAGGCTGTCAGAATTGAGCCAGAATGACGCATTCTTGAAAACGTCCGTTGAGGAATTGAATCGAGACCTCCTGCGAAAAATAGAACCTCTGGAAAGGGAAGCACAGCAGATTAGGAACCGATTAGCCGAGATCGAGGAAGAAGTCGGGCGCTACGTCAAAGCTCTTGGGCAAGGGAAGCTTTCCATCGCGCGCCTGGAAACGCAAATCGGCACTTTGGAAGCGGACAAGAAGGTGCTTCAAATTTGAGCTATCCGAGTGCGAACGCAAAATAAACAAATCGGCAATGCGTAACTACAGTGCGGAACTGTTGCATCGAACCCTTCAGGACTTCCGAACCGCCTCCGCGACCATGACGCCAGCGAAGCGGTCCGAAGCACTGCAAGGCGTCCTCAAGGGAGTAACGGTCCACCCTGGCGAGCTATCCCTGGAAATATTCGAGTTAGACGAGTTCTGCCCTAGTTCGCAGAAACGTAAAGAATGGCTCCCCGGGCTAGATTCGAACTAGCAACATTTCGGTTAACAGCCGAACGCTCTACCGTTGAGCTACCGGGGAGTA
>Ga0209007_1000322_pt1 | contig 22427 bp, 24 predicted proteins | sample JacPinW_OM1H0_O2_FD_187961 | JGI IMG/M metagenome (GOLD analysis project Ga0209007, IMG submission 187961) | Forest soil microbial communities from Algoma, Ontario, Canada - Jack Pine, Ontario site 1_JW_OM1H0_O2 (SPAdes) (version 2) | ecosystem: Environmental > Terrestrial > Soil > Boreal... | reverse complement strand
CCTCGCCTGCCGGCCTTAAGATACCGAAGGACCGCGCATGAATCTGCGTCTCAAGTTTGCAGCAGCCGCGCTTGCCGCGACTGCAATCAGCGCGACTGCAAGCAGCGGGCGGGCGTTCGCCGCGGTTCCCGCCGCCGATGCCACTCCCATGCCGACGCTCGCCCCCATGGTCAAGCGCGTCTCGCCTGCCGTCGTGAACATCTCCACGCGTGGGACCATCAAAGAGCAGCCCGGCCGCAATCCGCTCCTGGACGATCCCTTTTTCCGCCGATTTTTCGACGCTCCGCAGGATTCGAAGCCGCGTGAGCGCCAGTTCCAAAGCGCAGGATCGGGCGTCATCGTCGACGCGAAAAACGGCTACATCATTACCAATCACCACGTGGTCGAGAACGCCAGCGAGATCACCATCACCCTGCTCGATAACCGCACTTTCAGCGCCAAAGTCATCGGCAGCGACGAAGGCGCCGATGTCGCAGTACTGCAGGCTAAGCAGCCGAATCTGGTCGCCATGTCGCTCGGCGATTCGAGCAAGCTCGAGGTCGGCGACTACGTGGTCGCGATCGGCAACCCGTTCGGATTGCAGCACACCGTCACCGCCGGCATCGTGAGCGCGCTGGGGCGCAGCGACATCAACCCGGAAGCCGGCGGCTACGAGGATTTCATCCAGACCGACGCCTCGATCAACCCCGGAAACTCCGGCGGCGCCTTGGTGAATTTGCGCGGCGAATTGGTCGGCATCAATTCGGCAATCCTGTCGCGCACCGGCGGCAACATCGGTATCGGCTTTGCGATCCCGGTCAATATGGTCCGCAGCGTCATGGACCAACTCATTAAATACGGTCAAGTGAAACGCGGCGTCCTCGGCGTTCAGCTTTATAGCGTCAACTCGGACATCGCCAAGGAATTCGGTCTCTCCGAGACGACCGGCGCCTTGGTGGCCGGCGTCGTGCAAGGATCGGCCGCGGATCGCGCCGGCATCAAAACCGGCGACATCATTACATCGCTCAATGGCGTCACCATGAAGAGTTCCGGCGAGCTGCGAAATGCCATCGGCATGCTGCACGTCGGCGATAAAGTGGAACTGGGGCTGCTGCGCGACGGCAAACCTCGCAAGGTCACCGCGTTGGTCGCTGAGCGCTCGGAGATAGAAACCGCGGGTGCGGCCGACCTGAATCGAGGGCTCGACGGCGCCGAATTGGCGGATGCGCCGGACGGCAGCGGCGTTGTGGTGAATAAAGTGCAAGAGGCGAGCGCCGCGGCGCAGGCAGGGATTCGCGCCAACGATGTCATCGTGGGAGTGGGACGAACACCGGTCACCGACATGAAGTCGTTTCGCGATGCCGTGAAAGGCGCATCGGTATTAGTGCTCAAAGTTCGCCGCGGCAGCGATACTCTGCTGCTGCCGGTTCGCTGACCATGCGCCTCCAGTCCATCGTCGTTCTCGGCGGCACCGGATTCTTGGGCACGCGGCTGGTTGCCCGCTTGATCAAGGACGGCCATCAAGTCACCGTGCTGTCGCGCGACCGTGAGCTGCACAAGCACTTGCTGGTGCTGCCCGGGCTCACACTGGAGAACTGCGATGTGTATCAGGAACCGCAGCTGAGCGAGCGATTCCGTGGCAAGGACGTCGTCATCAATCTGATCGGCATCCTCAACGAGCGCGGTTTCAGCGGCGCCGGCTTCCGCCGCGCCCATGTCGAGCTGACCCGGCACGTTTTGTTGGCTGTCCGGTCCGCCGGCGTCCCGCGGCTGCTGCAGGTATCTGCGCTCAAGGCCGCGCCCGATGCCCCCAGCTACTATCTGCGCACCAAGGGCGAGGCGGAAAAGTTGATCCGCGATCAGAGCGCGGTGGACTGGACCATTTTTCAGCCGTCGGTGATGTTCGGTCCCGGCGATTCGTTTCTGAATCGCTTCGCGGGATTGCTGGCCGCGATCCCCCTGGTCTTTCCGCTGGCCAGGCCGAATGCGCGCCTGCAACCCTTGTGGGTGGACGACATGGTGGACGCGCTGCTGCGCTGCCTGCACGGCGGCGCAACCAGCCGTCAAACCTATGAACTCGGCGGCCCACAGATCTACACCTTGAAGGAAATTGTCGTCTGGGTGGCGAAACTGACGCACCATCGCCGCTGGATCATCGGCCTGCCGAATATTTTCGGGCGCATGCAGGCCTTCTTCATGAATTTCGTACCCGGTCGTCCCTTCTCCGGCGACAACTACAAATCGCTCACCGTCGACAGTGTGTGCAGCGAGGACGGCTTCGCGAAACTCGGCATTCAGCCCAAATCCATGGGTGCATCCGCGCGTTTGTACTTGGGAGCGCAAGAGGACAATGCTCGCCTAAGCCAAAATCGCGCCGCCGCGGGCCGCGCCAAGACGGCCCCTTGAGCCAATCTCACTCGGTGAGCCAATCTCACTCGGGCGGCGCGGGGAAGGCCTTTGCCGCCGCCAGGATCCATTCGCGAAACAGCGCCACCTTAGGTAACGCGAGAAAACTTTTCGGACACACGAACCAATAGGCCGACCCGTAGGCCAATGCCCCACGGCCTGCGAGTTTGAGCGTGCCCTTCTGCAGCGCCCGGCTCACCAGCGTCCAACGTCCGAGCGCATATCCCAATCCCTCTTCGGCGGCAGCCAGCAGTCCTGCGGAATCTTCGATGCTGGGCGAGCGTGAATGCCACGCCTCCTCCTCGGACGCCTGCGCCCAAACATGCCAGGGCTCATCGCCGCTCTCGAGCAGCGGGAATTTGCTCAAAGCCTCGCCGCGTTCGATCATGCCGTGCTGCTTGATGAGATCGGGACTCGCGACCGGCACCAGCCAATCGTCGAGCAACTTCTCGCTGTGCATGTTCGGGTAATCGCCGCGCCCGAAGCGGATCGCAACGTGATTCTCCGAGCGCGAGAAATCCACCAATGAGCGCGAGGTATGAAAGCGCAATTCGATGTCGGGGTGTTGGCGCCGAAAGGAGCGGATACGCGGCAGCAGCCAGATCTGCAGGAATGACGACAGCAGGCTGATTTGCAGAGGTCCCGCCCGGCGGTGATGTTTCATCTGCTGCAGGGCCGACTCGAGTTTTTCCAACCCCGCTCTGACCGCGGGCAACAGTTCCGCTCCCTCTTCGGTAATTTCCACGCGCCGCCCGCTGCGTCTGAAAAGCGGCACCTGGATATAAGCTTCCAGCGTCTTGATCTGCTGGCTGACGGCCGCCGGGGTGACATTCAGCGCATCCGCCGCTTCCGAAAAACTCAAATGCGCGGCGACAGCTTCGAATACCCGCAAGGATCCCAACGGCAATCGGTCGTACGCGGATGGCACCTTAAGCTTTCCTTAACACCTGATCAGGGATTGAATTTGTTCGGAATCGGCGCGCGAGCCAACCTATGCACCGTGGGTTCGATCTTCAACGGAGTAGCTATCATGAACGATTTATTCTCTGTCGCAAGACTGATGCAGGCTCTTCTCGCGGTAACCATCGTGTCCGCCATCTGGGCGGCGATTCAGTTCTCGCTGGTGGACTTCTAGGGGTCTGCCGATGTTCCGCACACCAACAGATCCCGCTGCGGCTGATCCAGCTTCGCCAGCTGGCGAACCCGGCGGAAGAAGGCAGGCAGGTTGCCGCCTACTGCCTTCAATTCCCTCTCGAAGCCGGGCACGCAGACGAAATAAGTGGCGATCGATGCCAGGTGAGCATTGTTGATGTCCTGCGCGAACCAGGCGTCGAACGGCGCATGACCGCCCCACTGCTCACGCAGAGCGGTATAGGTTTTGCGCAGCGCTTCGAATGTTTGGCGCTTGCGTTCGCGCATCAGCGGCGGCGGCAGGCCGGAGGCATAGAGGACACGCAGCTGTTCGCGCGTCTCGCTCATCAGCCCGATCACTTGCACATAGCGCTTCTGCTGCAACAAGTGTTCCGCCAGATCCTGCTCGCGGCCCAGACTCGAGAGCCAGCGCCGCACCCCCTCCTCTTCCACCGTGGTCGCCAGCGCCTCGTTGAACGACGCGTCGTTGGGAACGTACAGCAGCTGGTGAGTCAGCTCGTGAAAAATGATCGCCGCCAGTTCCACATCATCCCAATTGACCATCGTGCTCAAAATGGGATCATCGAAGTGTCCCAGCGTGGAATACGCCGCGACGCCACCGACTACCACGTCGAACCCTTGCGCGTGCAGGCCGGCGGCGAAGCGCCGCGCCCTGGCCTCGACGAAGTAGCCCCGGTAAGCCACGCAGCCCACGATGGGAAAACACCACCTCTTCGGGTCGACGGAGAACTCCGGGGCCGCCACCACATTCCAAACCACGTAGGCTCGGCCGATGTCGGCGTACTTTCGATAGCTGCCATTGTCCGGCAGGCCGAGTTCGTGGCTCGCGAAGTCGCGTATGGCCGTGACTGATTGCAGTTGCGCGCGCAGCTTGGCCGGCGTTCCGGGCTCGTCGATGACACGGGCGATGGGTTCGCGTTTCGACATGAGCGACAACTGGCCTTGGGCGCTTTGCAGCAGGTAACAACCGCCGCTCAGACTTGCGATCAACGCGATTACCAGTGCAGCGCGGATTGGGACGGCGATGCTGTTAAGATTCACGCATGCAAGTGTATCTGGTTGGCGGCGCCGTTCGAGACGCGCTGCTGGGTTTACCCGTCAAGGAACGCGACTGGGTGGTGGTCGGGAGCACCCGTGACGAGCTGCTGCGCCTCAAATATCGCGAAGTGGGCCGCGACTTTCCGGTGTTCCTGCATCCGGAGTCCCACGAAGAATATGCGCTGGCTCGCCGTGAGAGAAAGACTTCCCCGGGATATCGCGGCTTCGCGGTCGAGTTCGGGCCGGAAGTCACTCTCGAGCAAGATCTCGCGCGGCGCGACCTGACCATCAATGCCATTGCGCAGGCCGGCGATGGTTCTTTGATCGACCCGTTCGGCGGGCAGCCGGACTTGCAGGCCCGCGTGTTGCGCCATGTATCGCCCGCCTTCGTCGAAGATCCGGTGCGGATCTTGCGGCTCGCGCGCTTCGCCGCCCGTTTCGCGCCGCTGGGATTCAAGGTGGCGCCTGAAACCATGGCGCTGATGCGCCAGATGGTCGAACAGGGCGAGGTCGACGCCCTGGTGGCCGAGCGCGTATGGCAGGAAACCGAAAAGGCGCTGCGTGAGGCCGGCGCCAGCGTGTTTTTCCAGGTGCTGCGCGATTGCGGCGCCCTGAAGATTGTGTTTCCGGAGATCAACGCGCTGTTCGGCGTGCCGCAGCCCGAGAAATGGCACCCGGAAATCGATACCGGCGTGCACACTCTGATGGTGCTGGACCAAGCCGTGCGCTTGAGCGCCGATACGAGGATGCGCTTTGCCGCGCTGGTGCATGATCTTGGCAAGGGCACGACGCCGCACAAGGAATGGCCTGGCCACAAAGGGCATGAGGAGCGCAGCGTGGCGCTCATCGAATCGCTGTGCGATCGGTTCAAGCTGCCGAGCGAGTATCGCGAGCTCAGCATCATCGTGGCGCGTTATCACGGCAACGTGCACCGGGCGTTTGAGCTGCGCGCCAACACCATTTTGGGCATCCTGGAAAAGACCGATGCATTCCGCCGGCCGGAGCGGTTTGCGCAAGCGCTCTTGGCCTGCGAGGCGGATTCGCGCGGCCGCTTGGGGTTGGAGCAAGACCCCTATCCGCAGCGGCAATACCTGCAGGCCGCGCGCGATGCGGCCGCCACGATCAAGCCAACGCCCGAGGATATCGCGGATCAAGTGGGCCCGTTGATCGCGGAACGCATCCATCAGCGGCGCCTGCGCGCCATCACGGAACTAACTTCTCGCGTCCAGCCAGGCAATGATGTTTGATACCGTGTCGCGGTAGAAGCGTTCGTACAAGTCGCGCGACACATAGCCGATATGGGGCGTTGCCAGCAGGTGCTCCAGGTTCCGGTAGGGATGATCGGCCGGCAGGGGTTCCACATCGTAGACATCAATCGCCGCGCCGGCGATTTGGCCGGACTTGAGCGCCGCGATCAACGCCGCTTCGACCACAATGGGCCCGCGCGAAGTATTCACCAAGCGCGCGCTGGGCTTCATCAAGGCCAGTTCCGCGGCGCCGATCAGCGCGCGCGTGCGGGCGCTCAATACCAAATGCACAGACACAATGTCCGCCTGTCGCAGCAGATCTTCTTTTGAAACCAGTGCCGCGCCAACGGCGCCGGCTTTCTCAGCGGTGAGATTTTGGCTCCAGGCGATCACCCGCATGCCAAACGCCAAGCCTATCGTGGCCACCCGCGAGCCGAGATTACCGAGTCCAATGATCCCTAAGGTCTTGCCCGACAAGTCATCGCCGATGGAGTGCTGCCAGCCGCCGCTGCGAACCGCGGTCGCTTCGGCGACGATGTGGCGCGCACCCGCCAGAATCAGCGCCCAGGTCAGTTCAACCGTCGGACTGCCGGTATAGCCGGTGTGAACCACCGCGATGCCGCGCGCGGCCGCCGCCTTCAGGTCGATGGACGCGTTGCGCGGACCCGTGGACGCGATGAGTTTTAAGTTCGGGAGCCGCTCGATCGCCTCGGCGCCGAGCGGCGTGCGCTCGCGCATCACACAGACGACGTCATAGGGAAGCAAGCGTTCGACCACGGCGTCCGCATCAGACAGATGGTCGCGGAAAACATCCACGTCGGCGCGCGCCGTGACCGCGGACCAATCCGCCATTTCGAATGCCACGCCTTGGTAGTCGTCCAGTACAGCAATTTTCACGCGCATCGTTCCTCCAGTGGTTGTTTAGAGCGAATGCCGCAGGTCCAACAGCGCGAACCCCGACAGCGGCAGATCGAGGCCTCGTAGCCAGGCCATTGCCTTGAAGCGCTCCCCCATTTCGCCGGGCATCATCAGCTGCCGCGCCTGATTGGCAAGGCGAGCAAAGTGATTCGCATCGCCCCCGGCGGCGAGCTGCATCTCCTGATCTATGTTCAAGCCCGCCAGAAAATGCGCCTGCGTGGTAAAGCCGGCCAGTTCGAAGCCCGCTTCTCTCGAGGCCTCGGCCACCCGCGTAAAGTCCACCCAGGCAGTGATGTCCTGCAAACCAATATTGGCGAACGGATCGTCGCTGAGGCGCTGCCGGAAATGACACACCAAGGTGCCGTCGTGCCGCTCCGGTAAGTAGTACTGCGCGCGCGGCAAACCATAGTCGAACCAGAAGACGGCGCCGCTTCGAAGTGACTGCGTCACTGCGCGGGTCCAGGCGCCGAGTCGCGGGCAATACTCCGACACATAGCCGTCATCCCAGGGACCGCTCGCTGCCGCCAGTTCGCGGCAAACGTTCAGCATCGCCGCGTTCGCGGGACGCGCGCCCCACTCGAATTCCCGCACAGGCGCGCCGGCAGGCGCGCCGGCAGGCCCGCCGCCTTGCGCGCGCCCGCGTGCGCCGCCGCGGATCTCGACGCCCAGTTCCTCGACCTTCTCTAAGTGCCAGCGAAAGCGCGCCACCGGCAACGCGTCCAGCACCTCGTTCGCGAGAATGACGCCGTCAAAAGATTCCTCGGGCGGCCGATCCAGCCAGTGCACGCGGTGAATCAGCTGCGGCAGCCGTTTCTCCAGATGCTCGCGCTGCCGCTGACGCAGGTCCGCGCTGACTTCGAGAATCCAATAATTCTCCGGCAGCTGGTCTAAGGTCTCTAAGCGCGCCAGCAGATCGGCTGCCAGGCGGCCGCTGCCCGCGCCGATTTCCAACACCGTTCCAGCGCTTGCTTCGCGCAGGACCTCGGCGCATTGCACGGCCATGCATGCGCCAAACAAGCGCGACACTTCCGGCGCTGTCGTGAAATCGCCGCCCGCGCCCAGCTTCGCCGCACCGCCGCTGTAGTAACCCAGGCCTGGCGCATACAGCGCAAGATCCATGAACCGCTCGAAGCTGAGCCAGCCGCCGGCGGCCTGAATCTCGGCAGCAATATGATCGCGCAGGCGCGCGCTGTGCTCAGCGGCGGCTGTTGGGGTATCGTTGCGGCGCATGGTCGTTATGAATGACAATTTTGCGCTGCGCGATCAAGTCGTATTGATCACCGGCGGCGCGCGCCGCGTCGGCGCGGAGATTGCACGCACGCTGCACGCGGCCGGCGCCAATATTCTCATCCATTATCGCTCGTCGGCGTCGGCGGCCGTTGCCTTGGCGGACGAATTCAACCGCATACGCGCCCACTCCGCCGCAATTCACGCCGCGCATCTTTTGAACGCCGAGGCGCCGGATAAATTGATCGCGGCGACGCTGCTCGAATTTGGGCGCTTGGATATTTTGATCAACAATGCCTCGAGCTTCTATGCGACACCGATCGGCCAGATCACGCTGCCGCAATGGGACGACTTGATCGGCAGCAATCTGAAGGCGCCGCTGTTCCTGGCGCAGGCGGCCGCACCCAGCTTGCGCGCGCAACGCGGACTCATCATCAATATGATCGACATTCATGCGTTGCGTCCCTTGAAGGCGCATCCGGTTTACAGCGCGGCCAAAGCAGGCCTTGCCATGCTGACGCGCTCGCTGGCACGGGAGCTGGGTCCGGAAATTCGCGTCAACGGCATTGCACCGGGACCCGTGCTCTGGCCGGAAGGAGAGATGGACGAGGAACTGAAGCGCGAAATCATCGGCAAGACGGCGCTCAAGCGCCACGGCACGCCGCAGGATATTGCCCGCACTGCGCTGTTCCTGGCGAAGGACGCGCCATATATCACCGGCCAAATCCTCGCGGTTGACGGCGGCCGCAGCATTTAGGACTGGCGGCACATCAGGTTTTGCGCACGCCTCGCGCGCGCCATGTTTCCAAATCCGAACGCGTGCGCTCCAGCTTCACGCCGACGTCGCGCGAGCTGCGGATGGCCCCGGGCTTGCTCAAAGCAATGCTCACCCAGCTCACCCCGAACTCTTCCAGAATGAGCATGGCGATGTGCTCGGCCAGCGTTTCCACCAGATGAAAGCTGGATTCTTCTACAAAAGCGAGCACGCGCTTTGCGACCCCTTTGTAGTTCAGGGTGTCGTCGATGGAATCGGACAGCGCGGCTTTGCGAATGTCGGCGCTGAACTCGATGTCCATGACTACCGTCTGCTTGACCTGCCGTTCCCAATCGAAAATCCCGACGATGGTTTCGGTCTTCAATGCGTGAATGAAAATTTTATCCATGCAACGAGTCAATCCCCAAGGGCAGTCAATCCCCTATGGCAGTCAGTTCCCAATTGGCTCGGGCGCTCATGCCCAAACCTGTACGCAAGCCTGCGGCGAGTCTCATGCAGCCGGCCAGCGCGATCATGGCGCCATTGTCGGTGCAAAATTCGGTGCGCGGGAAATAGAGTTCCGCGTTCGAGTCCCGCACGACGGTGGCGAGCCGTTCGCGCAAGCGGCGATTCGCCCCCACGCCGCCAGCCACAACCAAGCGCTGATGACCCGTTTGCTTGAGGGCGCGTCGGCACTTTTCCGCCAAGGTCTCGACCACGGCTTCCTCGAAGCCCCGCGCCACATCGGCGCGGACGGAGTCGCTCAATTCGCGGCCGCGCAAGGCTACTAGGGCCGCGGTCTTCAGGCCACTGAAACTGAAATCGAGGCCCGGCCGGTCCAACATGGGCCTCGGGAACACGAATTCGCCGCTGCGGCCGCGCTCCGCGAGCGAGGCTAACGCGGCGCCGCCCGGGTAAGGCAGGCCGAGCAGTTTGGCGGTCTTGTCGAAGGCCTCCCCGGCTGCATCGTCCAAAGTCTCGCCCAAGATCCGGTAACGGCCCAACGCCTCGACATCCACCAGTTGGGTATGGCCCCCGGAGACCAGCAGCGCAAGGAAGGGAAAAGCCGGGGACCGGGGCTCCAGCAGGGGCGCCAGGAGATGGCCCTCCAAGTGGTGAATGCCCAGCGCAGGCTTGCCCCAGGCCGCACTCAAGGCCGTGGCGAAGCCCTCGCCGACCAGCAAGGCGCCAATCAGCCCCGGGCCCGCGGTATAGGCGATCCCGTCAATGGATGCTTTATCCGACTCCGCCTCGGCCAGCGTCTCCCTGACCAGGGGCAACAGACGGCGTACATGGTCCCGGGAGGCCAGTTCCGGCACCACCCCCCCGTAGGCCTGGTGCATCGCCACCTGGCTGTGAAGCCGATGCGACAGAAGCCCGCGCGCGCCGTCATAGACCGCGACCGCGGTCTCATCGCAGGAGCTCTCGATGCCTAAAACACGCATATTTTTGCCTTTTGCGGGGGCGCACTTTAGAATGCGCCCCCCTGTCGCCGAATCCCGGCGGCCGTGCCACCAATTGAGGTTTGAATGCCCAGCGTTCGCGTTCGTGAGAATGAATATTTTGATGCCGCCCTGCGTCGCTTCAAGCGTGCCTGTGAAAAGGCGGGCGTCCTCACCGAGCTGCGGCGCCGTGAATTCTACGAGAAGCCGACCCAGGAACGTAAGCGAAAAAAGGCCGCTGCGGTGAAACGGCACTTGAAGCGCCTGTCGCGCGAGAACATGCGCGGTACCGGACAGCAGCCAGCCAGTCCGCCGGCGGCAGCCCCGTCACGACCTTCCTACTAAGGGAATTGGTCGCGGTTTGGCTACGCTCAAAGAACGAATTACCGACGATATGAAGGCGGCGATGCGCTCCGGCGAGAAGGAGCGGCTCGGCGTGATTCGCATGATCACCGCCGCCATCAAGCAGCGTGAAGTCGATGAGCGCATCTCCTTGGATGATGCGCAGGTGCTCTCCGTGCTCGAGAAAATGATCAAGCAGCGCAAGGAATCGGTGGAGCAGTTCAAGGCCGGCAACCGCCAGGACCTGGTGGACAAGGAAGCCGCCGAGATCACCTTGTTGCAGGGCTATATGCCCTCGCAGCTGAGCGCCGCGGAACTCGACGCCCTGATCAGTGAGGCCGTTGCGGCCACCGGCGCCGCCAGCATCAAGGACATGGGCAAGGTCATGGCCATCATCAAGACCAAGGCGCAAGGCCGTGCCGACATGGGCGCAGTCGGGGCGAAGATCAAAGCCAAACTGGGCGGATAGCCTTAAGAGTCCGCCCGAGTATTCCACGTGGGGGACGGTCCATGACCGGCCGAATTCCGGACTCGTTTCTCGACGAACTCGTATCGCGCTCGGATATCGTGGAGATCATCAGCGCGCGCGTGCCGCTGAAAAAAGCCGGCCGCGAGTACAAAGCCTGTTGCCCATTTCATAACGAGAAATCCCCGTCATTTTCAGTCAGCGCGGAAAAGCAGTTTTATCACTGCTTTGGCTGCGGCGCGCACGGCACGGTCATCGGCTTTCTCATGCAGTACGAAAAGATGGAATTCCTCGATGCGGTGGCGGATCTGGCGCAGCGCGCCGGACTCGAATTGCCGCGCGAGGCGAAAAAGGAGCACGAACCGGGCAGCGCCGACCTGCACGAGCTCATGCTGCGCGCCGCACGTTTTTTCGAGCAAAATTTGGCCGACAATGCGCGCGCGAAAGCTTATGTGCAGCGCCGCGGCATCGATGCAGAGATCTGCGCGCGGTTCAGCTTAGGCTACGCGCCCGATGCCTGGGAAGCACTGCTCAAACGCTTTGGAACTTCGGAAGATGAGCGGCGGCGGCTGCTGCAGGTCGGCCTCATCCTCGAGCGCAGCGGCGAGAAAACCAGCGGTTTTTACGACCGGTTTCGCGACCGGCTGATGTTCCCGATTCGCGATTCGCGCGGCCGCGTGATCGGCTTCGGCGGCCGCGTGATCGATCAAGGCGAACCCAAATACATGAACTCGCCGGAGACCCCGTTGTTTCACAAGGGCCGCGAACTTTATGGGCTGTACGAAGCGCGGCAAGCGCGCGCGGATTTCAAGCGGCTGCTGATTGTGGAGGGTTACATGGATGTGGTTCGGCTGCACCAGGCGGGGATCACCTATGCCGTGGCCACCTTGGGCACGGCCACCACGCAGGAGCATCTGAACAAAATATTCCGCCAGACCCACGAGGTCGTATTTTGCTTCGACGGCGATCGCGCCGGACTCAAGGCGGCGTGGCGGGCCCTGGAAAACGCCCTGCCGCTGGCCCAGGACGGTCGTGAATTAAAATTCATGTTTTTGCCCGAGGGACACGATCCGGACACGTTGGTCGCCGAAGAAGGCCCGGAAGCGTTCGAAGTTCGCATGAAAGAAGCGCTGCCGCTGTCCGAATATCTGGTGCGGCAGCTGATCACGGATGTCGATCTGGATCACGTTGATGGACGCGCAAAGTTAAAGGCCCTGGCAGGGCCCCTGTTTGCGCGCATGCCGGAGGGCATTTACAGGGAAATGCTGGCTGACCGGCTCGCTTCCCGGGTCGGCATGCCGGCCAATAAACTCAAGGAATTCTTCGCGGGCGCCAACAAGCCCAACGCGCAGGGCTCGGAACTCCGGGTTCGCCAGCGCGGTCGAATGAGTGTCGGGCGCGGTAATTTGCTGACTCAGGCCATCACGCTGGTGCTCCACCACCCGGCGGCGGCGGGTGCCATCGAGGATCCGGATCTGCTCAGCAGCATCGATAAACCCGGGGTCTCCGTGCTCAAGGAGCTGCTCGAGCAAGCCGCGACGGCCTCCTCGCCGAACACGGCGATGATTTTGGAACGTTGGCGCGACCGCCCCGAGCATGAGCGATTGACCACGTTGGCCATGCAAGACCCCCTGGTGGCCGATTCGGCCGCGGCGGCTAAGGAATTGACGATGGCGGTCGAAAAGCTCCTGGAGGAATACGGTCCAGGGCGCCGAATGGACGAATTATTGAAGAAAGCGGAGGAATTGGGCTTGAATTACGCTGAAAAGGCCGAATTAAGCAGTCTTCTCAAGTCCAAGGGCCGCTCCCGGGCGCCCTCCTGACCGCAAGCAAAAGTGGCTACGGAATAGCCAAAATCGTATACTGCTCGGCTTGCATTTTAAAATGTCCAGACTCTAAATGAGGCGTCCACCTTGATCAAAAAAGCGCCAGCAGGCACAGCGACTCAAATCGCGGACGAGCGTCAGTCGCAATTAAAATTATTGATCGCGCGCGGCAAGGAACAGGGCTACCTCACCTACGCTGAAGTCAACGATCACCTACCGAGCGAAATCGTCGATCCGGAGCAGATCGAAGATATCGTCAACATGATTAACGACATGGGTATTCCGGTGTACGAAAAGGCGCCGGATGCCGAATCGTTGCTGCTCACCGACGCCACCGCCGCTCCGGATGAAGAGGCGGTCGAAGAGGCCACCGCGGCGCTCGCCAACTTGGACGCTGAGTTCGGGCGTACCACCGATCCGGTGCGCATGTACATGCGCGAAATGGGCACGGTCGAACTGCTGACCCGCGAGGGCGAAATTCGCATCGCCAAGCGCATCGAAGAAGGCCTCGAAGCCGTGAAGATCGCGCTCGGCAGTTACCCGGGCACGTACGACTTGCTGTTGCGGCATTACGAAACCGTCAAGGCCGGGCAGATGCGTCTGGTCGATGTCATCGTCGGCTTCGTCGATCCGAATGCGCCGGACGAAATCGCGCAGCCGCAGAATCCCAAGATGATGGCGCTGGAGCGCGAGGAAGCCGCCAACGACGACGACGAAGCGGATGGCGATGAGGAAGAAGAGGCCATCGACACCGGCCCGGATCCGGAGGAAGCCGCGAAGCGCTTCAGCTCGATCGCGAAGGTGCATCATCAATTCTTGAATGCGCTCGACAAGCTCGGATCGAAGGATCCGAAGACCTTGAAGATTCGCAAGAAGATCTGCGGCGAATTGATGGAGCTCAAGCTCTCGCCGAAGATGTTCGATCAGTTGATCGACAACCTGCGCCAGCACGTGACCGAGGTGCGGCTGCTCGAGAAGGAAATCATGTTCCTTTGCATCAAGCAGGCCGGCATGCCGCGCAAGGATTTCATTTCGACATTTCCGAAGAACGAAACCAGCACCCGCTGGCTCGACAAGCACATCAAGGCGAAGAAGCGCTATTCGGGACCGCTTGCAAAATTCAAGGACGAGATCGAGCGGCGGCAGAACAAGCTCAAGGATCTGGAAGGTCTGTTCCACGTCCTGATCAACGAGATCAAGGAAATCAATCGCGAGGTTTCGATCGGCGAAGCGAAGGCGCGGCGCGCGAAGAAGGAAATGGTCGAAGCCAACCTGCGCTTGGTGATTTCGATCGCCAAGAAATACACCAATCGCGGCTTGCAGTTCCTGGACTTGATTCAGGAAGGCAACATCGGTCTGATGAAGGCCGTCGACAAATTCGAATACCGCCGCGGCTATAAATTCTCGACCTATGCGACCTGGTGGATTCGTCAGGCGATCACCCGCTCCATTGCCGACCAGGCGCGGACCATCCGCATTCCCGTGCACATGATCGAAACCATCAACAAACTGAACCGCATCTCACGTCAGATGCTCCAGGAGATGGGACGCGAGCCGACCCCTGAAGAGCTCGCCGTGCGCATGGAAATGCCCGAAGACAAGGTTCGCAAAGTGCTGAAGATCGCCAAGGAACCGATTTCCATGGAGACCCCCATTGGCGATGACGAGGATTCGCACCTGGGTGATTTCATCGAGGATACCTCGGTATCCTCGCCGATCGATTCCGCGACCACGGAAAGCCTGCGCGAAACCACGCATTCAGTACTGGCGCAACTGACGCCGCGCGAAGCCAAGGTTTTGCGCATGCGATTCGGCATCGACATGAACACCGATCACACGCTCGAAGAAGTCGGCAAACAGTTTGATGTCACCCGCGAGCGGATCCGCCAGATAGAAGCCAAGGCGCTGCGCAAGCTGCGTCACCCCAGCCGCAGCGAGCAGCTGCGCAGCTTCCTGATGGACGACTGATAGCGGCGCAATCGCTGGCGAATCAAGGGCCCTGTTACGGGCCCTTGTTTTTGGTGGATGTTTGCCGGTTGATTCAGGCGGCTACGACTTCCATCGTCAGATGCCGCTCACTGCTGAGCGAGTTGGAGACCAGGCAGCTGCTCTCCGCCTTTTCCAAGAGCTTTTTTGCCCGCTCCACATCGGCGCCCGCCGCGACATGCAGTTTGGCGTGAGTATCGAAGCGCGTGAAGCGCATCTTGCCTTCGACGCGGTCCAACGTCCCGATGGTGCGTGCCTCGAGGCGATGCCAGGAAAACTTCGAGGCCGTGGCGATCGCCCTGAAATTCAGGACAAAGCAATCCGCCACGGATGCGGTCAGCAGACCTTCGGGCGACCACTGATTGCCCGGGCCATCGAATTCCTTCGGCGGCGAGGATTCGATGACCCGAACACCCTCCGTGGCCAGCGGCACGTCGCCGTCCGGACGGACGGACGCGTTGACAGTGTAGCGATGCGGGAAGGGATGCATAGAGATCTCCGCGAAATTCCAGTTAGTAAAGAATCGATGCCGGTGCATTCACGGCCGCGCTCCCGCGGGCGCCAGGCCGAATAGCTTGAGCTCGGGACTGTGGTCGACCAGACGAATCATGCGCTGGAATTTCATGCCGATTTTTTCCAGGACGGCGATTGACGACCAGTTATCGGGGGACGTGATCGCGACAACCTGCCGGATATGCAGTGTGTCCACGGCGTGAGCGAGAACCGCGGCCGCCGATTCCACGGCATACCCTGAAGACCAGTATCGCGATAAAAACGCGAATCCCACGTCGGGATCATCCAGTCCTTCGCGCTTGACCAAGCCGCAAATTCCGATCGGCGTTCCGTTACGCAAGCAAGCGGCATACAGGCCGAAGCCATTGCGCGCGTAGCTGTCCATGGGTCCATGACGAATATAGTCGCGGGCATCCGCGAGCGTCCTGACGCCTTTGTCGCCGATGAAGCGGATGAATCCGGCCTCGTTCAACAGCTCCAAAATAAACTCCGCGTCGTTGAAATCCAGTTCGCGCAAATCAAGCCGCGAAGTCCTGATGACGCTTGCAGATTGAACAATACTCATTTGCCCTTGCCTGCCATGGTCGCTAAACCGAATGCTTCGGCCAATCGCTCATACGAATGCCGCCGTGCGGCGGCATCGAAAGTCCAGGTGTTGATGACGATCTCGTCCAGCTCAAGTTTACGCGCCAACGCGGTCAGCTTGTCGGCGACTTGGGCGGCGTCTCCCACCAACGCCTTGGCGCGCAGCTTGTCGATCATTACGCGTTCCGCGTCGCTGTACGGATAGGCGGCAGCCTGTTCCGGCGATTCCAGCGGCAGCCTCAAGCCCTTCTCAAAGCCTGCGCGCCAGTATTCTCGGGTCTTGAGCAGGCGCCGCGCCTCCGCTTCGGTGTCGGCGGCCAGTGCCCAGACGCAGATCGTCGCCTGCGGGCGGGGATAACGCTCCGTCGGCCGATAGTTCCTGCGATATAGGTTCAAGGCCTCTTCGACACCCGCTCCTTCGGTGAAGAAGTAGGCATACGCATAGGGAAGACCAAAATGCGCGGCCAGCTGCGCGCCGTAGTCCGAGCTTCCCAATATCCACAACTGCGGACTGCTTGTGCTGGTCGGAAGCGCCATGATATTGCGATACGGATGACCCGCGGGAAGCTCGATACCCGATACCCAGTGCTGGAGTTCCTGCACCTGGCGCGGAAATTCCTCCGCACCATGTGAATGAGGATTGAGCGCATGGGCGGTCAATCCATCGGATCCCGGTGCGCGTCCCACGCCAAGATCGATGCGGCCGGGAGCGATTGCCTCGAGCACGCGGAATTGCTCGGCCACTTTGAGCGCGGAATAGTGCGGCAGCATGACCCCCGCACTACCCACGCGAATCCGCCGTGTCGTCGCGGCGACCGCTGCGATCAGAATTTCAGGCGCGGTGCCGACGATGCTGGCGCTGTTGTGATGCTCCGAGACCCAGTAGCGCTCATAGCCCAATGCATCGCAGAGTTGCGCGAGCGCGATGGATTCGCGGATTGCGACGTCCTGAGTGCTTCCCGCCGAGGAGGGAGATTGATCGAGTACCGACCACTTCATCGGTCGGTCGACGCAAGCATCGCCGCCATTTCACGCGACTCGGCGTCGTCCGCATTCTGCAAGTTGCGAATCACGCCTTGCTGATCCGCCTGCGAACGGTTTTGACTCACCTTCCATTTGCCGGTCAACGTGGCAATCGAAAACTCGAATCCGACGATCAGGCTCAGCATCTTATCGACGTAAGGTGCGGGTGCGTCGTCGATTTTCCAGGGCACCGCGCGCGGCGCTTCGTGCGTCGCCGTCAGTCCCGCGACGAAATCTCGCAACCAGCCGGTGTCCTGGATGAATCGCAGCGTGCCGCTGGCGTGCACCACCGCGTAGTTCCACGTCGGCACGACCTCGCCGGTCGCGGCTTTAGAGGGATAGAAGGAAGGTGAAATATAAACCTGCGGGCCCTGAAAGACGGCAAGGGCCTGGCTCTCCGCGCGATAGTCGCGCCACAGGGGATTGGCGCGCGCGATGTGACCGCGGATACACCCGCGCGGCCCGGGTTCAGCGAGCGTTTGCACCGGCACATGATTGGCAACAAGCCCGGATTCGCATTGTGTCACCAGGGTGCAGAGCGGATGCGCGCGCATCAGCGCGTGCATCACCTCGGGGCGGGTTTCGTTGAAGTGTGCGGGCAGGTACAAAATTCATCCTCGGCAAGCGACCTCACCCCAGCCTAATTGTTATTCCGCTTCGTGGCGAGCGCGTCATATTGTTACCTAAACATCCTTATATGCTTTAATATTATAGACATATAGGTATATTTAAGGCATTTTACGCGGATGAGCGAGGAATCCCGTATGTACTCACTCGACCAGGTCGCCGAGCGGCTTGGGCTCCACGTGAGAACCGTGCGTGCCTACGTCCGCGCTGGGCGCCTCAAGGCAATCCGCCTCGGCAAGCAATATCGTGTCGCGCGCGAAGAGCTCGAAGCGATCGCCGGCGCCAGCCAAACACGCGAGGCGGTTGCGCGGCGTCGGCGCGCCGAGGTTTCGAGCGTCATCCAAATGGATGCGGTGACCGAAAACACAGCGCATCGAGTTGCCGATCATCTTCGCAGCGCCGTGGAGACGCCGCGTGATGATGGCTCCGCACTGCGCGTCGAAACGATTTACGATGCCGGGCGCGCCCATTTGAAGGTGATCGTGATCGGCTCACTACCCACCGCGGCCCATATTTTTGGCGTGTTGAGCGCAATCTTGGATGCTTGACAAACAAAGCGGCCGGCGCGGATTATTTCCCGCCTCATGTGCCGCAACATCAAAACCCTGTTCAACTTCAACCCTCCGGTGACCGACGATGAGATTCGCGCGGCCTGCCTGCAATTCGTGCGCAAGGTGAGCGGGTTTCACACTCCCTCCAAGGCCAATGAACCCGCTTTCCTCGGCGCAATCGATGAACTCGAGGCCGCGTCGCGCAAGCTACTCGACTCGCTTCAAACCAACGCGCCCGCGAGAAATCGCGAAGAGGAAGCCGCCAAAGCGAAATCTCGCGCTGCCCTGCGATTTTCCCGAGTGAGCTAGATCGACAGGTCCAACCCAGCGCAGGTGCTCATCGTTGGCGCAGGTCCGACGGGCCTGGTGCTGGCCCTGTGGCTGACCCGATTCGGGGTGCGCGTGAGAATCATCGACAGGCTGGCGGCCTCCGGTACTACCTCCCGTGCACTGGCCGTTCAGGGGCGCACGCTTGAGTTCTATCAGCAATTCGGACTCGCTCAGGCCGTAATTGATCGCGGCCACAAAGTCGCCGGCGTCAATCTCTGGGTCAAAGCCAAGCCTGTTGCTCGCATTCCGATCGGGGATCTGGGGCAAGGTCTCACCCCCTTTCCGTTTCCCCTCATTTTCCCGCAGGACGAGCATGAAGCATTGCTGATCGAGCGCCTCGGCGCGCTCGGCGTAGAAATCGAGCGCCAGGTAGAACTCACCAACTTCGAGGAGAGCGGCGCCGAGATTCGCGCGACCTTGCGCACAGGCGGATCCGAAGAAGTTGGCAGCTATGCGTATCTCGCCGGCTGCGACGGCGCCCGCTCCCGAGTGCGCGAGGTACTGGGCGCGGGATTCCCCGGCGGAACCTATGATCATTTATTCTACGTCGCGGATGTCGAGGCCGCCGGCCCCCCCATGAATGGCGAGTTGCACCTCGACATCGATGACGCGGACTTCCTCGGGGTGTTCCCGCTGCGAGATTCCGGCAAAGCGCGTCTGATCGGTTCGGTCCGCGACGACGTGGCGAAGGACCATGAGCATCTCGAATTTGAAGAGGTGCGCGGCCGGTCCATGCAGAATCTTCGGATCGATGTGACGCACGTGAATTGGTTTTCAACCTACCGCGTTCATCATCGCGTCGCGCAGCAATTTCGCAAGGGTCGGGCGTTCTTGTTGGGCGACGCCGCGCATATCCATAGCCCGGTCGGCGGCCAAGGAATGAACACCGGCATCGGCGATGCAGTCAATCTCGCCTGGAAGCTCGCGGCCTCACTCAAAGAGCCGCGCAGTTCTTCGCTGCTCGATACCTACGAGCCGGAGCGAATTGCATTCGCGCGCCGGCTGGTCGCCACCACGGATCGCGCATTCACCGCGGTGACCAGCGGCACCGGCTTCGCTCGTTTCGTACGCACCAAAGTGATTCCGGCGTTCGCACCCGCATTGTTGCGTCTTCCCGTCGTGCGCAGATTCGCCTTTCGCACGGTCTCGCAAATCGCGGTGAGCTACCGCGATAGCCCCTTGAGCCGGGGCGAGGCGGGTAAGCTGCATGGCGGCGATCGATTGCCATGGGTGAAGATCGGTCGCAGCGAAGAATACAATTTCGCTGCGTTGTCATCGATGGATTGGCAAATACACGTGTATGGCGACCCCGCTCCCGGCCTGCGGGCGCTTGCCGACGGCCGAAAAATTCCACTTCACGTTTTCCCGTGGGATGCGGACATGAGGCGGCCGGGTCTGAAGCGCAATGCGGCCTACTTGATTCGTCCCGACGGCTACATCGGCTTGGCTGAATCGGGCGGCAGCGCATCGGCGATCGAGGCGTATCTCAACGAGATCGTTCGACCCACGTGATATCGGACCGCTCACCGGACCTGCTAGAGTTCAGGTCATTCTTACCATCAGGAATCGACCTGTGCTCAAAACGCTTGAAGCGGTCCGTCCGCTAACCTTGATCGAAATGCAGGATGCGCGGCGCAGAATCGCGGGCAGCGTCGTGCGCACGCCGCTCGTGCGCCTTGACCTGGGGCCGAAATTCCCCGACATCCGCCTCAAGCTCGAAAATTTGCAGGCCACGAACTCCTACAAACTGCGCGGTGCCGTCAATGCCGTCGCGATGCTCTCGGAAGCCGAACGAAAACTGGGAGTGTGGACGATCAGTGCGGGCAACGCCGGCCAGGGCGTCGCGTACGCCGCCAGACTCGCGGGCGTCCCGTGCACGGTGGTCGCGATCGAGACCGCGCCTACTGCAAAGATCGACCGAATGCGCGCACTGGGCGCGAGACTTGTGCCGGTGCCCTACGAGGCTGCGTGGCGTGCCCTCGGTGATCGCGCCTATCCTGGAGTGACGGGAACGTTTGTGCATCCCTTCGATGACCAGAACTTCATCGCAGGCCACAGCACCATGGGATTCGAGATTCTCGAGGACGCTCCGGACACGGTCGCCGTGATTGCCGCCATCGGCGGGGGTGGACTCATTACCGGAGTGGGCAGCGCCTTGAAAGCGTTGAAACCGGCAATCAAGGTTTGGGGCGTGGAACCGGAGACGGCCGCGCCCACGGCCTTGTCGTTTTCAATGGGATCGCCGCAGGTCTTCAAGGACTGGAAGGCTTCGTTCGTCGACGGCGCGGGCGGCCAAAGCCTCTTCCCGCGCATGTGGGAGCGGCTGAAGCCGGTGGTGGACGGCGCCATCGTAGTCAGCCTCGAGCAGACCAAGGAGGCGATGCGCATGCTGGCGGAAAAGGCACGTGTCATCGCCGAAGGCGCGGGATCGTTATCGCTGGCCGCGGCGCTCACCGGCAAGGCAGGACCTGGACCGATTGTCGCAGTCGTTTCCGGAGGCAACATCGACATGGCGAAGTTTTGCGATCTCGTATCCTCGCCTGCGCATTGAGGTAGGCGATTCAACATTGAGGCCGGTCATCTAAACGATCCGGCCCCTGCGGTCCTCCAACATGGATAAGGGATATCCATGGAACTGCACCCCATTCTCTCTGCCATGCGCCGTAACAAGGTCGGCGCCATCGTGATCGTCGTTCAGACGGCCATTACCTTGGCCATTCTCTGCAATAGCATGTTTCTGATTCAGCAGCGGCTGCGTTCGAGCGAGAGGCCGACGGGATTGCAGGAACAGGACATTTTCACCATCGCCAACCAATGGGTGGGCAGTCCGCCGGACCTCGCGGCCAAGGTGCAGACGGATCTGGCTGCGCTGCGCGCGCTGCCCGAGGTCGTTGACGCCTTTGCCTCCCAGTCCTATCCGCTTTCCAATGGCGGCTGGGGTGACGGGGTCTCGCTCGAAGCCACGAACGTGCACTGGGTGACCAATAGCGCACTTTACTTCGCGGACGAACATGGCCTATCGACCTTGGGTCTAAAGCTCGTTGCCGGCAGGAACTTCGATGCGTCGGAAATCATCGAGCGCAACAACCTGGAAGGCAAGCCGCCGGCCGCGATCATCGTCAGCCAGGCCTTGGCTACGAAACTGTTTCCAAATGCGGACGCATTGGGCAAATCGATTTACCTGGGCAGCAACAAGAGCAAGGCGCCGATCGTCGGCATCGTCGAGCGATTGCAACAGCCCTGGGTTTCAATCACGAACGATCGCGTTGAATACGCCATGCTTCAACCGTACCGCTTCGTCGAGCAGTACTCTCACTACATCGTGCGCGCAAAGCCCGGCCAGCTTCAAGCGGCGATGAAGAGCGCACAGAAACAATTGCTGGCCATCAACCACGGGCGGATCAACGAAAGGATACGCACCATGGCCGAGTCCCGAGAGCGCGTCTATCGCGATGACCGGGGTCTCGCGATCATCCTCGCCGTCGTGAGTGTGGTCCTGCTGATCGTGACCGCATTCGGCATCATCGGCGTCACGAGCTTCTGGGTGTCCCAGAGGCGGCGCCAGATCGGCATTCGCCGGGCAATGGGAGCATCGCGCACCGCGATCGTGCGCTACTTTCAAACGGAGAATCTCATGATTGCCTCGGCCGGTGCCGCCTTGGGGATACTCCTTGCCCTGGCGTTGAATTTTTTGATGGCGGGCAAATTCGAAATGGCGCGTCTCGATGTCGGCTCGACCGTCGTCGCCGCGGTCGCCGTCTTGCTGCTCGGACAGATCGCAGTTCTCTGGCCCGCTCTGCGTGCGGCGTCTATCTCTCCAGTGGTAGCGATCCGCAATATTTAAAATCGCTGGGTCGCTCGAGAATCCCCCCTTACGCTTGAGGGCCTAAGGGGGGATCGAGACTTTTAGGGCTCGAACGTGTCAGTTTCCACCGTGATGCGGGTCGCCGCGATGATTCCTTTGATCGGCGCCGGCGTGGCGAGCGTCTTTCCGTCCGGCAGCAATTGGCTGATG
>Ga0209007_1000321_pt1 | contig 22484 bp, 19 predicted proteins | sample JacPinW_OM1H0_O2_FD_187961 | JGI IMG/M metagenome (GOLD analysis project Ga0209007, IMG submission 187961) | Forest soil microbial communities from Algoma, Ontario, Canada - Jack Pine, Ontario site 1_JW_OM1H0_O2 (SPAdes) (version 2) | ecosystem: Environmental > Terrestrial > Soil > Boreal... | reverse complement strand
GAGAAGTACAGGGGTATCCGCCTGACCGCCCGGCCGGGTCTGCTGACGATCCAGGCACACAACCCGGAGCAGGAGGAGGCGGAGGATCAGGTCGAGGTGACTTACCAGGGCGAGGAAGTCGAGATCGGCTTCAACGTCAACTACCTCCTCGACGCACTGAGCGCGATCGACGGCGATAAGGTCGAGATCGGTCTCACCGACTCGAACAGCAGCTGTCTCATCCTGGCTCCGGGCACGACGCATACGCGTTACGTCGTCATGCCCATGCGACTGTAGGGACAGCGCCGCCATGCGCCGGTCGACCGGCGCCACCGAGCCTGTATGTCAGCGCGCCTGCCAGGTCACGCGACCTGCTGGCCGCGTGAGGGTTCAGCACGGCGAAAGGCTGCCCCGCCAGCCATGGCTCGCGGTTGGATCTCCAGCCCGCAGAGCTGGAACAGCGCAGAGCGAACCTTCCGTCGAACCCGCGCGGAGCTCGCGGAATCAGCATCGCCCGGAGGGCCATGCCTCGGCCTGGGTCGGCAGAGCCAGGGCGTTCCACGTGGAACATGGCGCCTGAGTCTGCAGGCGTACGACCGCCCCTGAACCCCGAGCGCTTGGGGCTGGTCGGGCTAACCCCAGTGACGATCCGGGCGCTGGCCCCTGGGATCGCGGGCCGAGCGAACAGACTCCCGGGCCTGGCGATCACCCGAGGGCCGGCCTTGCGAGCGACGGGTCGGGCCTGCGCTTCTACCCATCGACGAGCCAGCCGGTCGACTGGGCAGCGCTGGCTCGGCGAGTCTCCGATGGCATGAGGGCCCTCGTGACGCCGCGGCTTATCCTTTGGCAGGTCCTGCCCGTGCACGGCGCGGCGAGAGAAGGAGTGCTGCCTGCGGGCGACCTCCGGGTCCGCGTTCCACGTGGAACATCGCGCAGCGGTGGTGGATGTCGCCGGCGCTCTGGGCGGCGTGGCGCACGCTGCCGGTCCCTTGCTGCTTGTGCCGACACGGGAGCTGACGCGAGCAACTCGGGTCTGGGACCACCCCGGTTGCGGCCGCCCGACTGCCGATGGGCCGTCGTCGTGCCTTGTGGACGGGCGTGTCGTCTGGCGAACGCCGACGATAGATGGCGAGACGACCCCGCCAGCGCCTGCTCCGGAAAGACCTCGCCCCTGCACCTCTTACTCCCTCCGGGAGGGGGCCGATTGTTCCGTATAAGGAGCAATAGACGCAAAATCGATGATAGACAGACCGGTTTGGGATCCACCGGGTGCCTGTTGGCGCCAGTGGGCGGGCCGCGATCGTTGGGCTCGAGTCCCAGCGGCCTGTGGGTAGCAACCGCGCCGCCGGTGAAGTCAGGCCCGTGCGACCACGCCGCTCTGAATCGTCTGTCGGGTGCGGCTCGGTCGGGTACCGAAGGGTCGGTCGGGCCGAACGATGAGCGATGGGTACGGACTCTACCGATCAATGTGTGGCAGACGGCCGAACAACCAGGGCGCGTGCGGGGATGCCTGAGCGTCGCCGGCACAAGGGCCGTCCCCGCATGGCGGCATTGCGCCGTCTCGGGTTCGGCTTCCGCAATCACCCGAACGAGCGTTCCACGTGGAACATCGCTCGTGTCTGGGCAGGGTGGCATGCGCCGATGTGAGTCACACGGGCCGCGGTACCAGTGCCCCGACGCGGGCGAGGCGGGATCCGGCACCGGCCTCGCCTTGGTGCGGCTGTCGACGCCGGGCTATGGAGGCGAGGCCGGCGCGCTTTCTGCATCTGGGCGACGTCCGCTGCAACCCACTGAGGGGCGAGTGCTCCATGACCGCGACGGCGGCTCCGGGTGCAACCGCGCTGCACTCTCCGACGATCAGCCTTGGGGTGATCGGTCGACGTCGCAGTGCCCGTCAGCCAGCTGGCTGGGCCGGCGATCATGAGCCTCCGGGAGCTTGCGGTTTCCAACCTGCGCTGCATAGAGCACGCGGAGCTGGAGATCACCCCGGGAGTAACCCTCGTGTGGGGCGGAAACGGCTCCGGGAAGACCTCGCTCTTGGAGGCGATGTTTCTCTTGGGAAGGGGACGATCGTTCCGTACGAGGAACAATGAGCGCCTGATCAGGCGAGGACAGAATCACCTGAGAGTCACTGGGCACCTTCTCGGGCCAATGGGTCAGGATGTCCCTGTCGGCTTCGAGGTGTCGCGTGACGAGACCGTGGCGCGAATCGCGGGCCGCCCAGCGCAGTCGCTCGCCGAGCTAGCCCAGGCCTTCCCAGTCCAGGCCATTGATCCGGGTGTGCACCGTCTGGTCGAGGAGGGCGGCCACCGCCGCCGGCGCTGGATGGACTGGGCGGTGTTCCACGTGGAACCTCGGTTCATGGACGAGTGGCTCCGATACTCCCGAGCGCTCCGCCAACGGAACGCTGCGCTCAAGGGAGACCCTGTGCAGGCCACCGCCTGGGACCCAGAGCTGGCCCGGCTCGGAGAGAGCATTGCGCAAGCGCGTGGTCGCTTCGTAGAGCAGCTGATCCCTCACTGGCGCACCGTCGTGTCGGCCCTGAGTGGCCTCGACGTGGAGCTGCACTACCTGCGGGGATGGAGCCAGGAGCATTCGCTCCTCGAGGCCCTCGCGGCCTCCCGCGCCCGGGATGAGGCACGCCAGCTGACACACGCCGGACCCCACCGCGCCGATGTTTCACTGCGCCTCGACGGACGCGCCGCACGAGAGGTCCTCTCACGGGGACAGCAAAAGCTGGTGGCCGCGGCGATGATGCTGGCTCAGCTGCGGCTCCTCCAGGATGCAACGCAGACCATTCCGACGCTGCTCCTCGATGACCCTGCGGCCGAGCTCGACGGGGATCACCTGGGGCGTTTCATCGAGCAGGTAAAGGCACTGAGAAGCCAGCTGGTTGTGACATCGTTGCACGCCGAATCGCGTCTGTTCGGCGCGCCAGACCGCACGTTCCGCATGGTACAGGGGAGGGTCCAACCGCTATAATGTTACGTCACAAAACCGAGCTTCTTCATGCCCGCAGACGACGTCTACGATTCCAGTAAAATCAAAGTCTTAAAGGGTCTTGACGCGGTGCGGAAGCGCCCCGGAATGTACATCGGCGATACCGATGACGGGAGCGGTCTGCACCACATGGTCTTCGAGGTCGTCGACAACTCGATCGACGAGGCGCTCGAGGGCTACTGCGACCGCATCGTCGTCACCATCCACGCCGACGAATCGGTGACTGTATCCGACAACGGACGCGGTATCCCTGTGGATATCCACCCCGAGGAGGGCCGCTCGGCAGCCGAGGTCATCATGACCGTGCTGCACTCGGGCGGAAAGTTCGACGACAGCTCCTACAAGGTGTCGGGCGGCCTGCATGGCGTCGGTGTGTCGGTGGTGAACGCGCTGTCGGACTACCTGCAGCTGACCATCGCGCGCGACGGCAAGCTCCACCGCCAGGAGTATCACCTGGGCGAGCCGGCGGCGCCGCTCGCGGTCATCGGTGAGACCCACGATCGCGGCACGGTGATCCGCTTCCGCCCAAGCTCGAAGATCTTCACCAACATCCAGTTCAACTACGAGATTCTCGCCAAGCGGCTGCGCGAGCTGTCGTTCCTCAATTCCGGCGTGCGCATCGAGCTCCGCGACGAGCGCGAGAACAAGTCGGATGTGTTCGCGCACGCCGGCGGCCTGCAGGCGTTCGTCAAATATCTCAATCGCACGCGCACGCCGATTCACGAGTCGGTGTTCTGGTTTCGTACGCAGGACGGTCCGGTGTCGGTGGAGGTGGCGCTGCAGTGGAACGACTCCTACCAGGAGAGCATGTTCTGCTACACCAACAACATCCCGCAGAAGGACGGCGGCACGCACCTCGCCGGCTTTCGCAGCGCGCTGACGCGCACTCTCAACGATTACGTCGAGAAGGAATTATCGGGGAAAAAGGACAAGATCCCGATGACCGGCGATGACGCGCGCGAGGGACTCACGGCGATCCTGTCGATCAAGCTGCCGGATCCGAAGTTCTCCTCGCAGACCAAGGACAAGCTGGTGTCCTCCGAGGTCAAGGGCATCGTCGAGAACGCGGTCGGCACCAAGCTGCAGGAATTCCTGCTGGAGCATCCGCCGGAGGCGCGCCATATCGTCGCCAAGATGGTGGAAGCGGCGCGCGCGCGCGAGGCGGCGCGCAAGGCGCGCGAGATGACACGCCGCAAGGGCGCCTTCGATGTCGCGGGGCTCCCCGGCAAGCTCGCCGACTGCCAGGAGAAGGATCCCGCGCTGTCGGAGATCTTCATCGTCGAGGGTGATTCCGCCGGCGGCTCGGCCAAGCAGGGGCGCGATCGGCGCACCCAGGCGATCCTGCCGCTCAAGGGCAAGATCCTCAACGTCGAGCGCGCGCGGTTCGACAAGATGCTGTCCTCCGCCGAGGTGGGCACGCTCATCACCGCGCTCGGCTGCGGAATCGGCAAGGATGACTTCGACATCGCCAAGCTCCGCTACCACCGTATCTGCCTGATGTCCGATGCGGATGTCGATGGCAGCCATATCCGCACGCTCCTCCTGACGTTCTTCTACCGGCAGATGCCCGAGCTCATCGAGCGCGGGCACATCTACATCGCGCAGCCGCCGCTGTACAAGGTGAAGCGCGGCAAGCAGGAGACCTACGTCAAGGACGACAACGAGCTCAATCAGCTGCTGCTCAACAGCGCGCTCGAGGAGGCGGGACTGCACGTGAATGCGCAGACGCCGGCGCTGTCGGGCTCGGGGCTCGAGCTCCTCGCGCGCAAGTACATGGAGGTGCAGGCCATCATCAAGCGCTGGTCACGCCGCTACGACGACCGGCTGCTCGAGCAGCTGATCTACATGCCGGAGGTGACGCCGGCGAACTTCGACCGCGTCGAATGGCTGCGCGGCTGGGCGCACGATCTCAACGGCAAGCTCAACGCGCTCGCCGACGGCACGCGCAGCTACCGCGTGGAGCTGCGCAGCGCGGGCGATGGCCACGGGGCGCGCATCATCATCCACAAGACCGAGCACGGCACGGACGGCCATAAGTACCTGCCGCGCGAGTTCTTCGAGTCCGCCGAGTACCATCGCATCGCCGATCTCGCGCGCACGCTCGCGGGCCTCATCGGCGAGGGCGCCTACGTCGTGCGCGGCAACGAGCGGCACGAGATCGGCTCTTTCAAGGAGGCGATGAAGTGGCTGTTCGACCAGGCCAAGAAGGGCCAGACGATTCAGCGCTACAAGGGACTCGGGGAGATGAATCCCGAGCAGCTCTGGGAGACGACCATCAACCCGGAGTCGCGACGGCTGCTGCAGGTGAGGATCGAGGACGCGGTCGCGGCCGACGACATCTTCACGACGCTGATGGGAGACCAGGTCGAGCCGCGGCGCGAGTTCATCGAGAAGAACGCGCTCTCGGTCGCCAACCTGGACGTTTGAGGACGCTTGGCCTGCCCACGCGGCATGCCATTTGTTCCATTATTGGAACAAAACTAAGACTAGACGCCACGATTGCCGCATAAAGGCGGCAATCGGGCCTCAGGCCCCAAGCTCCCGCACCGTGGCCTCGATCCACGCCTGGATCTCTTCGTTGACTTTCCGTACCTCGCGTCCCGCCGCCGCGACCGGCGCGCCAATTACCACCCGCACGGTGCCGGGCTTTTTCATCAGTCCGCGCCGGGGCCAGAAAGTCCCGGCGTTGTGCGCCACCGGCACGATGAGCCGGTTCGTTTCCGCCGCGAGCAGCGTGCCACTCACGCCGTAGCGGCGCGTCTCGCCCGCGCGCATGCGCGTGCCCTCGGGAAACACCATCACCCAGTTGCCTTCCGCGAGGCGCTCCTTGCCCTGCTCAATCACCTGTGCGACCGCCGTGTGGCCCGACTTGCGGTCGATCGCGATCGCGTGCATCAGGCGCACGCCGGACCCGACCACCGGAATCCACGTGAGCTCCCTCTTCAGCACCCACACCTGGCGCGGAAACAGCACCATCATCGCCACCGTTTCCCAGGACGAGGAATGCTTCCACAAGGCGACGTGGCAGCCCTCGGGGAGCGGCGCGCCCTCGACCCGATGGTCGAGCCCGCAGCTCCATTTCAGCACCCATAGCACGCTGGCGGCCCAGACGCGCGCCAGGGGGAAGCGGCGCCGAAAGGGCAGGCACAGGCACACGATGACGAAGGGGATCGCGTAGAGAAACGTCCACACGAACAGGAACACGGTGAAGAACAGGGAGCCGAGGAACTGCACGGCGGCCGGCCGGCGGCGGCTGCCGAAGCCCTCGCTGTGCGCCGCCCCGGTCAACCCGGCAGCCGAGACAGGTCGGCGACGCCGGCGAACAGCCCTTGCAGCTGGGCGAGGAGGCTCAACCGATTGGCGCGCAGCTGCGGGTCCTCGTCCATCACCAGAACCTGGTCGAAGAACGCATCCACCGCCGGGCGCAGCTGTGCGAGACGACCCAGCGCGCCGGTGTACTCGCGTCGCCCCGTGGCATCCGCGACCGCATCGCGGAGCGCCCGCATCGAGTCGTACAGACGCACCTCGGCGCTCTCGCGCAGGTAATGCACGTCGACCTGCGCCGCAGGCGTCCCGGGCGCCTTGCGCAGGATGTTGGCGATACGCTTGTTGGCCGCGGTCAGGCTCCCCGACTCCGGCAGCTCGAGGAAGGTGCTGAGCGCCCTCAGCCGCGCGTCGAAGTCCACGGGCGACGACGGTCGCGCGGCGAGCACCGCGTCGAACATCTCGGTGGTGACGGCCGCCATGCCCTCGGTCGGCGCCGCGGGGCGCTCGAGGTAGTAGGCGCGCAGCCGCTCCATCACGAAGTCGTACACGCCTTCCGCGATCGTCTGCGCGGTGGCGGGTGGGGCGGACGGGGCGGCGGGGGCGGTTCCCGCGCTGGACGTGTGGCCCGTAGCGGGAGTCTTGCCCGGCGGGACGCCCGCCGCCGGCTTCACGTCCCTGAGCACCGCCGCCACCGCCTGGCCGATCAGCTCGCGCAGGTCGATGTCGAGGTGCTTCTCGATGAGGATGCGCTGCACGCCGAGCGCGGCGCGGCGCAGCCCGAACGGGTCCTTGGTGCCGCTCGGCTTCTCGCCGATCGCAAAAATGCCGGCCAGCGTGTCGAGCCGGTCGGCGACGGCGACCGCAGTGCCGGCGGCGGTCGCGGGTAACGCATCGCCCGCGGCGCGCGGCAGGTAGTGCTCGCGGATCGCCGCGGCGACCTCCGGCGGCTCGCCGTCGGCCTCGGCATAGTAGCCGCCCATGGTGCCCTGGAGCTCTGGGAACTCCCCCACCATGGCGGTGAGGAGGTCGCACTTGCAGAGCTCGGCTGCCCGCTCGGCCGCCGTACGCGCGGCGGCGTCGGCAGCGGCAGCGACCGCTGCGGCGAGGGCACGCACGCGGCGCGCTTTGTCCCCGAGCGAGCCGAGCCGCGCCTGGAAGGTCACGCCATCGAGCGCCGCGATGCGTGCGGCGAGCGGCTGCCTGCGGTCCTGCTCCCAGAAGAAGGCGGCGTCGGCGAGACGCGCGCGCACGACGCGCTCGTTGCCGGCGCGCACCTTGTCCGGCTCGCGGCTCTCGATGTTGCTCACGGCGACGAAGGCCGGCAGGAGCTCGCCCGCCGGGTCCTCGAGGGGAACGCAGCGCTGATGCATCACGAGCGTCGACACCAGCACCTCGCGCGGCAGCGAGAGGAAGCGCGGCTCGAAGTCTCCGACCAGGGCGACCGGCCACTCGGTGAGCGCGGTTACCTCATCGAGCAGCGCATCGGTGAGCAGCGGCTCACCGCCGCGGCCCGAGGCGAGCGCCTGCACCTGCGCGCGGATGCGCGCCCGGCGAGCGTCAAAGCCGGCGATGACGTAGCCGCGCTGCTCGAGCGTGCGCGCGTAGGCGCCGGGCCCCGCCAGGTGCAGCGGCCGCGGAGCCTGGAACCGGTGGCCGCGGGTCGAGCGGCCGCTGGCAGTCTCGAGCAGCGTTGCCGGCACCAGATCCGCGCCGTAGAGCATGACGATCCAGTGCACCGGACGCACGAACAGCGCCGTGCCCTCACCCCAGTGCATGCGCCGCGGAATGGGCAGCGCATCGAGCGCGGCCTGCGAGATCGCCGGCAGCAGGTCCACTGCGCGCGCGCCGGCCTTCGTGCCGGTGAAGTAGAGGAACACCCCCTTACCCTCATCCAGCCGCTCGAGCGCGCCGACCTCGATGCTGCAGCTCTCGGCAAAGGCGCGCGCAGCGCGCGTCGGCTCGCCCGCGGCGTCGAAGGCCGCAGAAAGCGGTGGTCCGCGGCGCTTGACCGTCTGCGCAGGCGCGGCGACGGCGAGGCGCTTCACGTGCACCGCCAGTCGCCGCGGCGTGCTAAAGCCCGTCAGCTCCCCATGCAGGAGTCCCGCCTTGTCGAGGCCCGCGCCGATGCCGGCGACGAGGGCCTGCTCGAGCGTGCGCAACGCCTTCGGCGGCAGTTCCTCGGTGCCGATCTCGAGCAAAAAGTCGTGGTGCGCCGCCGTCACGCGGCGGCTCCGGCCGCGCCCGCCCCCGCCGGCGCGCGTTCCTTCAGCAGCGGGAAGCCGAGCGCCTGGCGGCTCTCGAGATAGGCCTTGGCCACCGCGCTCGCGAGCGTGCGCGCGCGCAGGATGTAGCGCTGCCGCTCGGTGACGGAGATCGCGCGCCGCGCATCGAGCAGGTTGAATGTGTGCGAGGCGGCGAGCACCTGCTCATAGGCGGGCAGCGGCAGGTGCGCCGCGAGCAGCCCCTGGCAGGCGCTCTCGTGCTGGCGGAACGCCTGCAGCAGCACCGTCACGTCCGCATGCTCAAAGTTGTAGGCCGACTGCTCGACCTCGTTCTGATGGAACACGTCGCCATAGGTGATGCGCCCGCCGGCGCCTTCCGTCCAGACGATGTCGTAGATGCTCTCGACGCCCTGCAGGTACATCGCGAGACGCTCGAGCCCATAAGTGATCTCGCCGGTCACCGGCCGGCAGTCGAGGCCGCCGACCTGCTGGAAGTAGGTGAACTGCGTGATCTCCATGCCGTTGAGCCACACCTCCCACCCGAGGCCCCAGGCCCCGAGCGTCGGAGACTCCCAGTTGTCCTCGACGAAGCGCACGTCGTGCACGCGCGGATCGAGGCCGAGAGCGGCGAGGCTCTCCAGGTACAGATCCAGGATCGGGAGCGGGGAGGGTTTGATCGCCACCTGGTACTGGTAGTAGTGCTGCAGGCGGAAGGGATTGTCACCGTAACGGCCGTCGGTCGGCCGGCGCGAGGGCTGCACGTAGGCCGCGCGCCAGGGCTCGGGTCCCACCGCGCGCAGGAAAGTGGCCGTGTGGAAAGTGCCCGCGCCGACCGGCATGTCGTAGGGCTGCAGGATGACGCACCCCTGGGACGACCAGTAGCGCTCGAGCGCGAAGATCAAGTCCTGGAACGTGCGCGGTGCGCTGCCGATTTTCATAAAGCGCGCGAGTATAAAGCGCGTGCCGCCGCTGCTGCTCGCAGCCCGCCCACTCGCCGCGGGAAGCCCTGCGTGAGCCCGAGCAGGCCTCGGGAGGCCCACTCCGCCCGCACCAAAATGGCGCGCACGCGTGCCGCAGCTTCAACGAGCCCGGATTCTCGTTCGAACTGCACGTAAAGGGTGCAATAATGCTCCCAACGCGCACTTAAATAGTGCAAAAGCGCATGCGATAGGTCTGATAACTGGTTGATTTTCCGCGCTCCCGAGGGGTGGCACGGGCCCTGCACAGGACTACCCCCTGGGACGCGGCGTGGACCGCGGTGAGACCCCATCCTTTCTGGAGGCGATATGACAGCGAGTGACGTACTGAAGCTCATCAAAGAAAAGCAGGCGAAGTTCGCCGACCTGCGCTTTACCGATACGCGCGGCAAGGAGCAGCACGTCACCATCCCCGCCCGCCTGGTCGACGAGGACTTCTTCCGCGACGGCAAGATGTTCGACGGCTCTTCCATCGCCGGCTGGAAGGGCATCAACGAGTCGGACATGATCCTGATGCCCGACGCCGCCACCGCGATCATCGATCCGTTCTTCGAAGAGACCACCGTCAACATCCGCTGCGATGTCATCGAGCCGACGACCATGCAGGGCTATGAGCGCGACCCGCGCTCGCTCGCCAAGCGCGCCGAGAGCTACCTCAAGTCGACCGGCATCGCCGACGGCGCGCTCTTCGGCCCCGAGAACGAATTCTTCATCTTCGACAGCGTGCGCTTCGGCAACGAGATGCAGGGCGCCTTCTACAGCATCGACTCGGTGCAGGGCGCGTGGAATGCACCGCGGGACTACCAGGACGGCAACAAGGGCCACCGCCCCGGTGTCAAGGGCGGCTACTTCCCGGTGCCGCCGGTGGATGCATTCCAGGACATCCGCTCGGCGATGTGCCTGGCGTGCGAGGAGATGGGACTCAAGGTCGAGGTGCACCACCATGAGGTCGCGACCGCCGGCCAGTCCGAGATCGGCATCGGCGCCGGCACGCTCGTCACCAAGGCCGATCAGGTGCAGATCCTCAAGTACGTGGTGCACAACGTCGCCCACGGCTACGGCAAGACCGCGACCTTCATGCCCAAGCCCCTGGTCGGCGACAACGGCAGCGGCATGCACGTGCACCAGTCGCTGCAGAAGGAAGGCCGGGCGCTGTTCGCCGGCGACAAATACGGGGGTCTTTCGGATCTGGCGCTCGACTACATCGGCGGGGTAATCAAGCACGCGCGCGCGCTGAATGCCTTCACCAACCCCGGCACGAACAGCTACAAGCGCCTCGTGCCCGGCTTCGAGGCGCCGGTGATGCTCGCCTACTCGGCGCGCAACCGCTCCGCCTCGATCCGCATCCCGTGGGTCTCTTCACCCAAGGCACGGCGCATCGAGGTGCGCTTCCCCGACAGCTCCGCCAACCCCTACTTCGCCTTCACCGCCATGATGATGGCCGGGTTGGATGGCATCCAGAACAAGATCCATCCCGGCGACCCCGCCGACAAGGACCTGTACGACCTGGAGCCCGAGGAGGCGAAGCACATTCCGACCGTGTGCCACTCGCTCGACATGGCGCTCGAGTACCTCGAGCGGGACCGCGAGTTCCTCACCCGCGGTGGGGTGTTCACCAACGACGTCATCGACGCGTACATGAACCTCAAGCAGCAGGAGATCACGAGGTTCCGCATGGCCACCCACCCGGTGGAGCTGGAGCTGTATTACAGCTGCTGACCATGTGATGCGCCGGCCACACTCCCTGCACGCTCACCTTTCCTGCCGGCCCGGCGCGCCGCCGGGCGGGCAGCGGCAGGTGGGGGCCGGCGGGCAGCGGGTGACGGCGTTCGCATTATTCGCATTCTGCGAGCGTGCGCTTTTGTCGCCGCGCACCGCGAGGGCTATGCTCGGTCCCTATGCGCCCGCAGCCCCTGACCCTGGTAGCCTCGTTAGCGGCTTTGATGGCGCTCCTCGCCGGCGTGGCCGCAGCTTCGACCACCGTCTACAAGTGGATCGACGAGGACGGGGTGGTGCACTACAGCGATCAGCCGCACCCGAACGCGCAGAAGCTGCAGGTCGAGGGCGTGCAGACCTACAAGCCGACCGACGCCGGCTCCTCCCCGCTCGGGGGGATCCCCCCGGCGGTGGTGCCGCCGGAGACCGGCTACCGAGCCTGTACCATCCAGCAGCCGACCCCGGAAGAGACGCTGCAGAACACCGACAAGGTGTCGATCTCCGTCTCCACCGATCCCGGCGTGCATCGCGGGGATCAGATCTACGCGACGCTCGACGGAGCGCCGGTGAACAACGGCGCGGCGACCGGCAACTCCTTCTCGCTCTCGTCGGTCGAGCGCGGCGAGCACACGCTCGCGGCGCAGGTGCGCGACAACACGGGGCAGGTCGTCTGCCAGACTCCGAGCGTCACCTTCTACGTGCGCGCGCCTTCGCTCGACAACCCGGTCAACCCCGTCCGACCACACTGAGGCGCGCCGCCGCGAGGTGGGCGCGATGCGTTCGCCGCCCGCTGTGCCGGGCCGGCGCAGGCCACCGTCATGGCCGCTGAGTACCAGAGCCCTTCGGCGCTCTCGCACTTCGACCCGGCGGAGCTGCTGGATGCGCTTTCCACCGGCATCCTGATGCTCGATGCGCAGCTGTGCCCGATCTACGCCAACGTCGCCGCGCAGGACCTGCTCGCCTTCAGCCTCAACGCCACCCGTGGCCGGCCGTTCGGCGACTTCCTGCACGACGCCGCCGGGCTCGCCGCGATCCTGCATCGCGCGCTCGAGAGCGGCGAAGGCATCGCCGATCGTGAGCTCACCGTGCTTCCCAAGGGGGCGCCGCGCGAGCCGCGCACGCTGGATGTCACGATCACCCCGGTCGCGGGACTCATCACCGGCACGCACCTGCTGATCGAGCTCGCCGACACCACGCAGCGCCTGCGCATCTCGCGCGACAACGATCTGCTGGCGCGCCTCGACGGCAGCCGCCTGATGGTGCGGCAGCTCGCCCATGAGATCAAAAACCCGCTCGGCGGCCTGCGCGGCGCGGCGCAGCTGCTCGAGCGCGAGCTGCCGGCCGAGGCGCTCAAGGAGTACACGCAGGTCATCATCAGCGAAGCCGACCGCCTCACAGCGCTGGTCGACTCGATGGCGGGTCCGGGACGCGCCCCGAGCAAGACCCTCATGAACGTGCACGAGATCTGCGAGCACGTCTATCAGCTGCTGCACGCCGAAGCGCGCGCCGCGATCCTCATCGAGCGCGACTACGATCCGAGCCTGCCGAACGCCATGCTCGACCGGCATCAGCTCATCCAGGCGCTGCTCAACGTTGCGCGCAACGCGCTGCAGGCGCTCGGCGACAGCGGCCGCATCGTGCTGCGCACGCGCGCGCGCAGCAACGTCAGCATCGGCCCGGCGCGCCATCGCCTGGTGGCAAGCGTCGAGGTCGAGGACAACGGTCCGGGCGTGCCCGAGGAGCTGCGCAGCTCGATCTTCTATCCGCTGGTGAGCGGCCGGCCGAACGGCAGCGGCTTAGGTCTCGCGGTCGCGCAGGACCTGGTGACGCGCCACGGCGGCATCATCGAGTTCGAGAGCAAGCCACGCCGCACCGTGTTCACGCTGCTGCTGCCCCTGTCGGAGGAGTCATGAGCGAGACCGCACCGCACGTCTGGCTGGTCGACGACGACGCCTCCATCCGCTGGGTGCTCGAGCGCGCGCTGCGCAACGGCGGCATGAGCGCGCGGGCATTCGAGGCGGCCGAGCCGGCGCTGGAAGCGCTGCGGCGCGAGTCGCCCGACGTGCTGATCACCGACATCCGCATGCCGGGGGCCTCGGGCCTGGAGCTGCTGCGCAGGATCCGCGACACCCGCCCGCTGCTGCCGGTCATCGTCATGACCGCGCACTCGGATCTCGGCAACGCCGTGTCCGCTTACCAGGGGGGAGCCTTCGAGTACCTGCCCAAGCCCTTCGACATCGACCAGGCGGTGGCCCTCGCGCGGCGCGCGGCGCAGGCCGGCATGCAGGGGGGCGGTGAGCCCGGCGGCACGCCGCGGATTCCCGCGCTCCTCGGGCGCGCGCCTGCCATGCAGCAGGTGTTCCGCGCCATCGGCAGGCTGGCGCGCACCAGCATGACGGTGCTGATCACCGGGGAGTCCGGCACCGGCAAGGAGCTGGTGGCGCGTGCCCTGCACGACCACAGTCCGCGCGCCGGCAAGCCGTTCATCGCGCTCAACACCGCGGCGATCCCCGCGGATCTCCTCGAGTCGGAGCTGTTCGGGCATGAGCGCGGTGCGTTCACCGGGGCGGATGCGCAGCGCCGCGGGCGCTTCGAGCAGGCCGACGGCGGCACGCTGTTCCTCGACGAGATCGGCGACATGTCGCTGCCGCTGCAGACACGGTTGCTGCGCGTGCTGGCCGAAGGGGAGTTCTACCGGGTCGGCGGCCAGACCCCGATGCGCGTCGACGTGCGCGTCATCGCCGCCACCCACCAGGACCTGCGCGAGCACGTGACGCGCGGGCTGTTCCGCGACGACCTGTGGCACCGGCTCAACGTGATCCGCATCGAGCTGCCGCCGCTGCGCGCCCGCGCCGCCGACATCGAGGACCTGCTCGCGCACTACCTCCAGGTGGCAGCCACCGAGCTCGGCGTGGAGCCGAAAGTGCTGGCGCCCGACGCCCAGGCGCGGCTCGCCGCCTACGACTGGCCGGGGAACGTGCGCGAGCTCGTGAACCTCTGCCGGCGGCTGACGGTGCTGGCGCCGGGGCGCGAGGTGCATGCCGCCGACCTGCCGGCGGAGCTCATCGCCGCCGCGGCGCGCGACCCGGCGAGCGCCGGGTGGACCGAAGCGCTCGCGGGCTGGGCCGAGCGGCACATACAGGCCGCGACAATACCACTCCTCGATGCCGCGCAGCCGCAGTTCGAGCGCGTGCTGATCCGCGCGGCGCTCGGCCGCACGCACGGCCACCGCCAGGAGGCGGCGCGGCTCCTCGGCTGGGGCCGCAACACCCTCACACGCAAGCTCAAGGAGCTCGAGGCCGACGAGCCAGACACACAGCGGTGAGAGCGCCGCCGCGTTGGCGGTAGACTGCACCCCGCGATGAGTTGGACGGAGCTGCTCAACACCCGGTTTCTCGACAACGACCTGGGCGCGTGGCTGCGCGCGCTGGTGACCTTCCTCGTCACCCTCACGATCCTGCCGCTGGTCACCGGCTTCATCAGCGCGCGGCGCCGGCGGCTGACGCCGCACGGTCCGCCGAAAGTCTTTCTCGCCTTCGATCTCACGGCAGCGCTCATCGAGCGCACCAGGCGACTGTTCATCTGGGGGGTCGCCCTGTGGCTCGGCTCGCGCCACCTGACGTTCCCGCCGCGGCTCGAGCACTGGCTCACCGTGACACTGATACTGCTGTTCTGGATGCAGGCGGCGTTCTGGGCCATGACGGCGGTGCGCTACGGCATCGACCTGCGGCGGCGGAGCGGCGTCGGCCCGGCGACGCTGCTGCAGGGCTCGATGGAAGTCATCATGTTCTCCGCTGGCGTCATCGTCTGGATGGTGGCGGTGCTGCTGGCGCTCGACAACCTCGGCGTGCAGATCAAGCCGCTGCTCGCCGGGCTCGGCATCGGCGGCATCGCGCTCGCGCTCGCCGTGCAGACCGTGCTCGCGGACCTGCTGGCCTCACTGTCGATCGCACTCGACAAGCCCTTCGGGCTCGGCGACTACCTGACACTCGATACCGTCGAGGGGAGTGTCGAGCACATCGGCATCAAGAGCACGCGGTTGCGCAGCCTCGAGGGCGAGCAGATCGTGCTCTCCAACTCCGACATCCTGAAGTCACGGGTACGCAACTACGGTCGCATGCGCGAGCGGCGCGCGCTGTTCACGCTCGGCGTCGACTACGACACCCCGGTCGCACAGCTCGCGGCAATCCCGCGCGCGGTGCGCGAGATCATCGAGGCGACGCCCGACACGCGCTTTGACCGTTGCCACCTGATGAGGTGCGGCGACCGGGCGCTGCAGTTCGAGGTCGTCTACTACGTCACCAAGGCTGACTACAACCTGTACGCGGACACGCAGCAGCGCATCAATCTGCGCATCCTCGAGCGCTTCCGCGCCATGGAGGTGAGCTTCGCCGCGGCGCTCCCGACCAGCGTGCGCCTGACGGGCGAGCCGCCGCCGCGCGCGCAGGCCAGCGGCCAGCAGCAGCTGCTTTAGCCGCCCGCCAGCAGCGACTTCAGGCCGGCGTCGAAATCGGAGTACGGCAGCGCCCCCGCGACCCGCTGGCCCGTGAGCACGCCGTTCACCGTGCGCCCGATGACGAAGCTCGGCGTCCCGTTGAGCTGCAGGCGATCGGCTTCGGCGATGTTGCGCGCGATGTCGGGCGAGTACTTGTGCGCCGCCACGCACGCGTGGAAACGGCCCATGTCGAGGCCCACCGCGTGCGCGTAGCCGTCGATGCCCTTGACGCTCAGGTCCGCCTGCATGCCGAGGAGCAGATCGTGCATGCGCCAGAACTGCCCCTGCTCGCCGGCGCAGTGCGCGGCCTCCGCCGCCGGCCGCGCCGCGGAATGAATCTCGAGCGGCAGGTCGCGCACGATGAAGCGCACCTTGCCGGTATCGACCCAGTCGTGCTTCAGGCGCGGCCAGGTCTCGGCCTGGAAGCGCCGGCAATAGGGGCACTGATAGTCGGTGAACTCCACCACGGTGAGCGGCGCATCGGGCCGGCCGAGCGCGTACTCGAGCGCCCCGAGTGGCATCTCCACCATGTCGGAGGATGCTTCGTCCTGCGCGCGCGCCGCCATCGGGACGAGCGCCACCGCCGCCACCGCGAGCGCGGCAGCGGCGACGACGGCGCGGTACGTGTGCCTGATGCGCCTCATCTCAGCCCGACACTGCACAGTCGAGCGTGTCGCTGCGGGTGGCGAGCGTGCCGACGAGCTCGCCGACATTCGCAAGTCCCTGCCCGCGCAGGTAGTCCGCGATTCCTTCGTTGATGCGCTTGCAGACCATGGGATCGTAGAACAGCGCCGTCCCCACCCCGACCGCAGTGGCGCCGGCGATCAGGAACTCGAGCGCATCGGTGGCGCTGGTGATGCCGCCCTGGCCGATGATCGGCACCTTGTGGGGACGCGCCACCTCGTAGACCTGATGCACCTTGAGGAGCGCGATCGGCTTGATAGCCGGCCCCGAGAGGCCGCCCTGAACGTTGCCGATCACCGGGCGGCGCGTGGCCACGTCGATGGCCATGCCCATGATGGTGTTGATGACTGCGAGCGCATCGGCGCCCGCCTCGATGCAGCGGCGCGCGTTCTCGCCGATGTCGGTCTGATTGGGCGAGAGCTTGGCGATGAGGGGCTTGCTCGTCACGCGCCGGCAGGCGGCGATCACCTGCGCGGACATGTCGGGAGAGTTGCCGAAGGCGACGCCGCCTTCCTTGACGTTCGGACAGGAGATGTTGATCTCGATGGCGTCGATCGGCGACTCATCGAAGCGCCGCGTGACCTCCACGTACTCCTCGATGGTCGACCCGCAGGCGTTGGCGATGAAGCGCGTCTCGGTGAAGTCGAGCCCAGGGAGGACCTCGCGCACCACGTGGTCGACGCCCGGGTTCTGTAGTCCGATGGCGTTCAGCATCCCGGCCGGCGTCTCGTACACGCGGTGCGGCGGGTTGCCGAGCCGCGGCTTACCGGTCGTGCCCTTGAGAACGATGGCGCCGGCGTCGCGGTTCGAGAATCCCTCGATGCGCGTGTACTCCTCGCCGAAGCCGACACAACCCGACAGCAGGACGATCGGCGACGAGAGGCGCAGGCCGCAGAAGCTGAGGCTGAGCGCCGGCGCGCCCGGGGCCGCCTCGGCGCGGCGCTCGGACGCCGCTGGTTTGACCGTCGGCATGCCGGACATTATCGCACACCGGGTCCGCGATCCGGATCGCGGCGGTCGAGCGGGCTGCGCACGCCCCGGGCGCCCTTGGCCATGACGTGCGTGTAGACCATGGTGGTCTTGAGGTCCGAATGCCCGAGCAGCTCCTGCACCGTGCGGATGTCGTAGCCGTCCTCGAGCAGGTGCGTCGCGAAGCAATGCCGGAGCGTATGACAGCTCGCCGGGCGCGTGAGTCCGCCGCTGCGCACCGCCCCCTGCACGGCGCGCTGGATCACTTTCTCGTGCAGGTGATGCCGCACCGTCTGCCCCGTGTAGGGGTCGCGGCACAGGCTCGTCGCGGGAAAGAGGTATTGCCAGCCCCACTGCGTGCCGGCGTCCGGGTACTTGCGCGCCAGGGCAAAGGGAAGCGATATACCCGGGCGTCCCCGCCGGCGCTCCTCTTCGAACCAGGCGCGCAGCCGCACGAGATGCGCGCGCAGCGGCGTTGCGAGCGCCTCGGGCAGCATCGTGACGCGGTCCTTGCCATCCTTGGTCTCGCGCACGATGAGCTCGCCGCGCTCGAGCGCAAGGTCCTGCACCCGCAACCGCAGCCCCTCCGAGAGCCGCAGCCCGCTGCCGTAGAGGAGGCTCGCGACCAGCCACGCCGTGCCGTTGAGCTCGACCAGCAGCGCCTGCACCTCGGCGCGCGTCAGAACCACCGGCAGGCGCTGCGGCTGCGAGGCGCGCGTGATCCCCTTAAGCCATGGCAGCTCGACCCCGAGCACATGGCGGTAGAGGAACAGCAGCGCCTGCATCGCCTGATTCTGGGTCGCCGCACTCACCTTGCGGTGGACCGCGAGGTGCGTCAGGAACTGCTCGACGTGTGGCGCACCGAGCTCGCGCGGATGCTTACGTCCGTGAAACGCGACGAAGCGCCGCAACCAGTGCAGGTACGCCTGCTCGGTCCTGAGGGCAAAGTGGCGCGTGCGCATCCGCTCGCGCGCCGCCGCGAACAGGCCGGCCGGTTGTGTCACGGAGGCGTCGGGTTCGGTCCGCATGCGGGCAATCCGGCCGACGATCGCAGCAGATTGTCGCCGGCGGATCGAGATGCAAATGCGGCGCGTTTGCGGCATTTGTCGCGCGGGCGGCCCGCCGCCCCCCGAGTCGGTATAATTTGCGTGCTGTACTCAGGAGCCGCCGCGTGCCACGCGTCAAGGGGGCCGGATGACCTGGTGGGGCTGGGTGATCGCCGGAGCGATACTCCTCGGAGCGGAGCTCTCCTTCGTGAACGCGCAGTTCTATCTGGTGTTCGTAGGCAGCGCCGCGATACTGGTGGGGGTGGCGACCGCCGCCGCCCCGCTGACCTCCTGGGTGCAGTGGGCCCTGTTCGCGGTCCTCGCGGTCGGCTCGATGGTGACCTTCCGCAACCGCATCTACCGCAGGTTCCACACCGCCCTGCCGCCGGTAGAGACCGGTCCGACCGGCGGCCTGATCACGCTGCCAGTCGCACTCGGCGCCGGCGAGAGCTGCCAGGCGGAGCACGGCGGCACCTACTGGACCGTGCGTAACGACAGCGACACAGCCATTCCGTCCGGCGGCCGCGCGCGCATCGCCCGCGTGCAAGACCTGACACTCCTGGTAAAACCCGACAAATAGACCGCAAACGCCTATGTACGTCTCCTACGTCTTCATCGCGATCGCGATCATCGTCGTCATCCTGATCTTCCGCACCGCGACCGTGGTGCCGCAGCAGAGCGCCTACGTGATCGAGAACCTCGGCAAGTACAGCCGCACGCTGCAGGCCGGGTTTCACATCCTCATTCCGTTCGTCGAGCGCGTCGCCTACCGTCACAGCCTGAAGGAGCAGGCGCTCGACGTTCCCGAGCAGATCTGCATCACCAAGGACAACGTGCAGGTGGCGGTCGATGCGGTGCTCTACATGCAGGTGCTCGACCCGCACCTCGCCTCCTACGGCATCACCAACTACGGCTTCGCTATCGGTCAGCTCGCGCAGACGACGCTGCGCAGCGAGATCGGCAAGATCGAGCTCGATCGCACCTTCGAGGCCCGCGGCGTCATCAACGCCAACGTGGTCGCAGAGCTCGACAAGGCGTCGGTCGCGTGGGGCGTGAAGGTGATGCGCTACGAGATCAAGAACATCACCCCGCCGAAGGACGTGCTGTCGGCCATGGAGAAGCAGATGCGCGCCGAGCGCGAGAAGCGCGCGGTGGTGCTGACCTCCGAAGGCGAGCGCGACGCCAAGATCAACCAGGCCGAGGGCGACAAGCAGCGCGTCATCAAGGCCTCCGAGGCCAACAAGCAGCAGCAGATCAACGAGGCCGACGGCCAGGCGTCGGCGATTCTCGCGGTTGCAACCGCCACCGCCGAGGGCCTGCGCCGCGTCGGCGGCGCACTCTCCGAGCAGGGCGGGATCGAGGCGATGCAACTGCGCATCGGCGAGGAGTACGTGCGACAGTTTGGCAAGCTCGCCAAGGAGAGCACGACCCTCGTCGTGCCGGGCGAGCTGTCCGATCTCGCCTCCGTGGTCGCCATGGCGACCAGCATCGTCCGCAAACCGTCCGCGCCGCCGGCGCCGCCCGCGGCGCAGCCCCCGCGCCCGCCGCCACCCGTGATCCGGTAGCGCACCGCGCGCTCAGCCGAACATCCACGAGACCACAGTCGGCAGGTGCAGCCATGAGCCCATTCGACGGCGGTGAGTTCACGGACATGGACGGCAAGGTGATCGAGGGGGCGGGCGAGCCACTGGCATGCCCGTTCTGCGGCAGCGGCGCCGACCAGCTCAGCGTCGAGCGCTGGAGCGCCGAGGACGACCCCGACGCCTCGTACCACGTCGAATGCCTGAAGTGCGGCTGCAATGGTCCTCAGGCCGAGACACTGCTCGAGGCGGCGCAGGAATGGAACCGACGCTCGGATTAGGGCCGTCCCACTTACACGACACAAATGGCCCGTTACATCGCGACGTTTGGGTCCCCGAAATTTAGTTAAGCGTCCCTGCCTCGTCCTCCATGACAAACGCCTTCGCTGACCTTCGGGCAAAGTACTTCGAACTGCCGCGGCCGAACACTCCTGCGGCCCTCGCTGCACCTGAGCCTTGGGGCATCGTCATGGAGATTGCGTACCCTCAGGCAATCCTAACGACTGTTGCCTTCGCTGACGGCACGGCCAGCGTGCTTCGAAGTACGGGTGGGGGCTTCTTCGGCGGAGGCGACGCCGGTGTCCAACAAGCACGTGAAGAGTTTCTGAAGCATGCACAGTTGGTCCAGGCTCAGATGACTCAGGTCCAGAACTTTCCTGAGCCGAACGTCGGCTGCGTTGTCTTCTACGCGCGCACTGACCACGGCGTGTATGCCGCCTCCGCCTCTGTGGCGGAGCTTCAACCGCAGGGTCACCCGTTGCGCCAACTGTACTTCGCCGGTTTGGGGGTCTTGAATGAGTACCTCAGGCTTCAAAAGCAGACGCAGCAATGACCGAGACGCCTAACAATCGTTGGAGGGGTCCGTGATACGCCTGTCGTTAGGCTCCGCGGGCGCGGGAAGACAGTGTGCGCCCGCGTCGCCTGTCGGGCGTGATCGTGCGGCCCCTCAACTTCACCGTTAGAGTCGCGGGAGAGGCTCATGAGTGTGGCTTGCGTCTTCTGCGAGATCGTGCGCGGGGCGGAGCCTGCTAGCGTCGTCTGGGAGGACGAACTCACCATAGCGTTCATGGATCGTCGGCAGTTTCATCCCGGCCACACGCTGGTGATTCCGCGGCAGCACCTATGTGACGTTCGTGAGCTCGATCGCGAGACGGGAGCCGCGCTCATGGACTCGGTTGCACGCATCACGCGCGCCGTCGCGCTAGCGTTTCCGAACCAAGGGTTGAGTCTCTGGCACTCCATTGGCAACGCAGCAGACCAGGAGGTACCGCATCTGCACATCCACGTGCACCCTCGGCTGCTTGACGATTGCCTGCTGCGCGTCTATCCAGCGTTCGCAGCCGAACCTGACAAGCTCCTGCGTGATAAGTATGCCGCTACGCTGCGTTCTCACCTTGCCTAAATCCACCGTAACTCTAACAATCGTTGGAGGGGTCCGTGAGGCGTGATCTGTTTGGCGCCGCGGGCGCCTGGGGACAGTGTGCGCCCGCGGCGCCTATCGGGCGCTTCTGTGCGGCCCCTCAACTTCACCGTTAGAAGTCACTTCAGGGAGATTTGGCGTCGCGAATAGCAGGGAGCGCCTTCGATTGACGACGTGGGGGCATGAGCTCTGGCTGCCTCGGTTGTCCTGCAGGCGCCTTCGTTCGGCGCTGTGGAGCGCGCGTGCGGCTGCCGGGAGCTCCGATTAAGGGCGGGGCGCGCGCCCGAGCGAGTTTTGCTAGGCAGCAGTCGCGCCTGCGGCGCTGCGCGCCAGGCGCGGATCGGCTTTGCTTATGGCCTCAGGGGCGCGCTTAACCTCGAGACTATGTCGCCCTCAGTTGCGGGCTCTGCGCCGCACGCGCACAGTCGCACTCGTTGGGGTGCCTTCTAACAATCGCTGGAGCGGGCCGTGAACGTTTGGGTGGCAGGGCGCGCAACGAGCCTGAAGAACGATGACCGACCGAGGCGCCTGCGAGGCTTCCGGGCGGCCGCTCAGCTTCCCTGTTAGGTGCCACCGTGCTTAGACGCGGCGTCCTTCTGGCCACATGCGCAGCGTTACTGAGTGGCTGCACCCACACGCTGCCTCTTGTGATGCCTCCCAATGCGCCGGTCAAGGTCATCGTGCACGACGGCCCGCGTTACACTTTGGATCCGACAAGTCACGAGTATCAGCGGTTGTCGCAGTGGGTCGCAAACAACCGCTCCGGGTGGCGTGTGTACGCAGTAACCTTGCCGCTCATTGGCGTAAGCGTTGATTGCGGAGCTTGGAGCCTTAACTTTCTGGGTTCAGGCGTTCTCGCGATAACACCACAGGGCTGGTTCACGAAGCGCGTCGAACCATCCGATTATGAATATCTTCGACAACCGCATGGTGGCACCTAACAATCGTTGGAGGGGACCGTGAGGCGCTTGTGGTTGGGCTCCGCGGGCACTAGAAGAGATTGTGCGCCCGCGTCGCCCGGCCGGCGTGGTAGCGCGGCCCCTCAACTTCACCTCTAAGGACTTCACCGTTTAGTCAACGTTTTGTGTGATTTCTGGTTCTTCGCGCTGCTGGCGCGAGCGATGAAGAA
>Ga0209007_1000320_pt1 | contig 22498 bp, 18 predicted proteins | sample JacPinW_OM1H0_O2_FD_187961 | JGI IMG/M metagenome (GOLD analysis project Ga0209007, IMG submission 187961) | Forest soil microbial communities from Algoma, Ontario, Canada - Jack Pine, Ontario site 1_JW_OM1H0_O2 (SPAdes) (version 2) | ecosystem: Environmental > Terrestrial > Soil > Boreal... | reverse complement strand
CTACGATACCCACCGCGCAATTCAAGCCGAAGCCTGCCATCGGAGATCTCTTCAACGCACCGGAAGTGCTGCAGGTCACGGGCGAATTGCGGTGCTCCATGTACGACAACGCTCTGATCCCGGTGGTTCTGGCAAACCGGCTCGTGTCCTTGGCTGATACACCGAGCTCGGAGATTCTGAAGCGATTCGTTAAGTCCGCAGTAATGTCAACCTAGGCCGCCCGCGGCTACCACAGCGCGAAGCCAGGCTTGCGGGGTACCAGCGACGCGTAGCTACCGCGATCTCTCGACCGTGCGATCACGTACGCGGTCGTTTCCGTGTGTCCGCGCGGATCTCCGTGCCTTCACGAACCGAGTGAACTGCTCCGTCAGCCGCTCCCGGTCCGTCTGTAACGCTCCATGTCGGGCAAACGGTCGCGCGCCGAGATACAATCGCCTAAGACTTAAAGGTCGTCGATGATCCGCAACGATTTCATTTCACTCAACTTGCCGGTAAAGGGCCCACATATCAGCGGACGACATGCTGCGCTCGGTTTGGCGTTGATCATTAGCAGTTTGTTCTGTTCGTTCGCTTGGCCCGCCTCTTTTAACTGTGCTGCAGGGGAGTTGACGCCGGTAGAGCAGATGATTTGCCATGACGCGCAACTGTCAGATTTAGATTCAAAGCTTGCGTTGGCGTATGCTGGCGCGAAAAATACGGTATCTGCGGCAGATAGACCTAATCTGATCGCGACTCAGAGAGCATGGATCGCGCGGAGAAACCAATGCCCCGACGTTTCGTGCGTTGCAGCCGCCTATGCCGCGCGCATTAAGGCGCTTTCACCGAGTGCCGAGGGGGCGGTGACAGAGCGCTCGGGGAATCCCGCGAGGACGGACCTGTACCAATTGGAAGAACAAAGCGTGACGGTGCCTGCACCCGATACCATTGGCCCAGACCCGTGCGGCCCCCAACCCGCACCGCTCAAGCCTCAACCCAATATGCCCCCTCCACTATTTGATAACCGTATGATGTCGTGGCGTGAATGTGAATCGTCAACAAGACCACATGTGTATCATCATTCACTGGTATTTGTTGCCACTGGTATAGATGTTAAGAACAATGCCATTGCACGGATTTCAGGCAAATGGGATATGGACTCTTTTAGTGGACCGGTGGTGTTATTGGATTGCGCTGCGAAAACGAAAGATGGGGTTGCTATTGGTAGCGGCCCCGATGCTGACCTGCTGCAGGCTGCATGTAGCATAAAGTTCACGGTAATTACTGAGGCACAGCGAAGGCAAATGGCAAAGAATCAGGAAGCTCTTGCTGAAGCATTGGGAAAGGATCCCGACTTCCAGCGCATGCAGCGCAAGCAACATTTACAATTCGAGTGCAATAGCACTAATCCAGACGCGGCGGCCGCATGCAGAGCATTGGCAGAAATGCCATAAAGCCGTAACAGAGATTCGTTTCCTCGCAGAACCTGTGGTGAATCCTAGCGAAGCTAAGGGGGAGCACCGGCCAGGCAAACGACGCACCGTGGGCTCTTATTTTTTTTGATGTGCTTTAGTACGGTAGCTCATGGCTGCAATTCATGAACAATTTGAGGCCGAAATCAGGCGACTCACGAAGCCGCTAAACCGGCAGTTCCCGCGTCCGTGGATGACCAATTTGCTCGATGCTCTAACGGCTAAGCTCTTCATCGTCGGCAGGAACCAAGCAACGATCTACCCATCGGACAAGCTCACGCACGAGGAACACCTCGACGCGCTTTTCAATCGCCCGCCGGCGTTTTGCAGTGAACTCTACAAGAAAATGAGAGACGGGCGCGCTTCGCCGACGAGGAGAAACATCTGTGTGCTCCGCGGGATTCTCGAAAGGGAGGGTATTGACGGTATCCTCGAAACAAACGTGGTGTGCTACGGAACGCGAAGGTTTAGGGACCTGAGCCTGCCTGAACACAAGGGGGGACGGGAGCGTGGTGAGGAAATCTTTCGGACGTTGCGGCGACTCGTGAACCCCAAAGTACTCATTGCACACGGGTCTGGGACTGGAAAGGATCTTGGTAAGTTCTTGGCCCAGGCGTTGCCCGCGCCGCCACCCGAATATGCCGCGCCACAGCCAATATTTGTCGATGGGATGACGGTCTTTGTTATCCGCAGCCTAGCGCCACCAGAGTGGAGTAAGTGGTGCGGCTGGGCAGAGCCATATCTCACCGAGGTGGCGAGGGCGGCAGCACTGGCGCTGTAGGCGGACACGCGATTCAGCCAAGCAACGCGAGCGAGCCCAAGACCAGGCTGACGACTGGCTCCAGAATGGACAGCAAGAGAAGCATCGGCAGACGAATGCACTGCCACAAAAACCACACGGCGTACACCGCGAGGTTGTCGCCGGGCGCCAGTTTCGTGTCAACGAGGGCTCTGGTACTGATCGCATTCAAGACGTTTCGCCGGAGCCTGCGGGCTGATATTCATTCATGAAACGCGAGCCTGTTCCTCGGAAGATGGAGCGGAATCGCGCAGCTCTGCCAGATGCTTCGCCCACCTTTCCAGCGCGTCGCGCTTCTCATCGAGATACTCGTGTACGTCGTATGTCGCCTGTATTCGCTCGCGCGCGTGGTTCAACACCCGCTCGGCGACATCCACCTTCACGCCAAGTTTCGCCAGGCCCGTGCGGCCGGTGCGCCGTAGGTCATGCGGAGTAAAGGCGGCGACCCCGTGTCTCTTGAACCGCTTGAGGCAGCGGGCCACGCTGCGGGTGATGTACTTGGGATCGCCCGGGGCTGACTTATCGGCGTTCGGAAGTACGTAGCGCGATCCGCCCGCCATGACTTTGAGCTTCTGGAGTTCCGCGATCGCCCAGTGGGACAGGGGAAGTATGTGGCCTTTTCCGGTCTTGGCGTGCTCATCGGGTATGGTCCACGTCTTCTCGGTGAAGTTGAACTCGCGCCATTCGGCGAGAGCGAGCTCGCTGCGACGCTGCAGGGTGAGGAGGAGCACTCGCAGAATGTGCGGCAGACGCTGGAAGCGGCACGCGTCATCTAGATTCGTGATAAAGGCCTTGAGCTCTGCCTCCGAGAGCACTCGTGCTCGGGGCTTCTCCTTGCCCCCTGGGCGGTACAGGAGCTGCACGGGGGTGGTCTCGACAATCGAACGGTGGATTCCGAAGCGGAACAGCTGCGAGAGAATGCCGGCTACCCGATTAGCCATGACCGGCGCACGGTCGGCGATCTCATCCAGCAGCTCGATGACTTCGCGCGGCTTTATCGTACGGGCGTCGCGGCTGCCCCAGCGCGGGAGCACATTCGCATCGAGGATCCGCTGGACGTATTCCGGCCGCCGGCGCTGGCGTTGAACGTGTCGCGCCATGAACTCGTGGGCCAGATGCTCGACCGAATGCCCTGGTGGTCCACCCTCGGTTGGCTTGTCCGGCTTTACGCGCGGCGCGACGGTGAGGCCGGCGCGCCGTGGGTCGATACCGCGGCGGAGGAGGGCGCGCGCGGCCTCGGCCTTCTCGTGTGCTGCGGCGAGGCTGGTTTTCGGCCACACGCCAAGCACGAGGCGCGCCCGCTTGCCGTGCCAGTAGAAGCGCCAGTGCCAGGACTTGGCGCCGGTGTCAGAGACGCGCAGTTGCAATCCGGCGCACGCCGGATCATTGATTTCGTACCGGTGGTCCCGTGCTTTGAGCGATTCCACGCGACCACTTGTCAACCGTGCAACGTTCCTGAGTGGTCCCACAGTGGTCCCTTTTGGCTGCAAGTGCATGCATCATAGTGAAAAGGAACGCAATCGCAAGCATGCGCCAAAGTACCGTAAATTACAGGCTTTGGTGTACTCGGAGCAGAGCGAAGCGTTGCAGCCTGTTGCACCCGTGGATTCCATGGGGTGCAAGGGGTCCCGAGTTCATATCTCGGCGCTCCGACCAGTAAAAACAGGGTCCATTCCGGTTGGACAGGTGGCCTCATGCCCGGTAAGGCGTGCGTGCGGCGATCGTGTTCGCTCAGGATTTAGACAGCCGGGTCACCCGGCATGCTATTGGCGCGTCCTCGTCGAAGTAACAGACAGCGCAAACGCGGTGATAACCGTCGGCGATGATCAAGGGCACGCCCTTCGACATGTCACCTTCTATGAGGAGCACGGGCGACAGAGGCTTGCCTTTGGTAAGCCTTTTCAGGTCATCCTCAACATGCGATTCGTCACGTGGCAGGAGCGGCAAAGCACTCGCACGTAGCAAGTCCTTGGCGGCGTGCTCAATGGTGTTGGCCGAGCGCAGTGCGCGCACCAGTCTCTGGGTGTGTGATGCCGGATAGATCAGCGACAGATAGCACTGTGCCGCTCCAAAATCCTCTCTGTCGGGTTTGTTCTTCCAAAGTTTGGAATGCTTAGGCATGGGACGCTCCAGGAAGGATGTGGGACATGCCTGCCTCGTCACCGGTAAGTCGCTGCTCGTATCATCGCTGCATAGAGTCGTGATGTGAAGCCCGCGCACAACAAGGGTGTGAACAGCGCCATGGGCGGGGCAGCGGTAAACCGCGGCCTCCAGATCCTGTTCGATCGCGTCGAGGAGAGCTCGACCGTGGCGCTGATCGACAGGGCGGCTGAGCGTTAGGCACCGCTTTCTTTAGCGAGACCTGGGACCGGCGGCCTGCGAGCGGTTCCCTTAACGCGCCGGAGCTAATGCGGGTCGAGGTGACAAATATTCTCCGACGGTCTGCTCGCCTTCGAACCCTTTGCAGAGCAAATCTGGGACCTTCGACATAACCTCACGAGGCATGACGCTTGGTATGTTCCAGTCGCCGAAGCGCTCGACCTCTCACTCGCCACGTTGGACATGAGTTTTTCGAGGGCGAGAGGGCCGAAATGTAAATTCCTGACGCCCGAAGACCGCTAGCGTCGACTGTTTTTTTGTCCGGAGCACCGAACAAATTGCGCGCCGACCTTGATCTGGTGCGTTGTTCTCTGTACGCTGATATCAACGTGGGAGATGGCATTCCTCCTACAAGAAAAAACCGCCTGACCGGCTGATGATGCCTACCTGAATTCTCTGCGGAGAAGAGGATAGGCATGACCATTTGGCCGGCGATCCAGTCCCTGCTGCGCCTTTGCCTGGGCACACACACCGGCGCTCCCTCCATCTGCCGGCGAGCGCAGGCGTGATCGCGCGCATCCTGTTCAACCTCTTGCAGGTCGCGGTGGTGATGATCGCCGCGCCACTCGCGGCGGGGGTCCTGGCCCGGCTCAAGGAAATGGTTCAGTCCAAGCGCGGACCGAGCATTTTTCAGCCCTACCGGGACCTGTGGAAGCTGTTCCACGACTACGATACGGGAGCGTTTTTGGAACACCTCAAGTAGCGCGTCGCCTGATGAGAGTGCAAATTCAAGAAGATCCACGTCCCGGATAGGGCGAGCCAGAGCGCACGCGACGAGGTTCTTATTCCGGCAGGTCAGTGGCCGACTAAGCCAACGCTCTGCACATCGTAGCTTTTGTTTGACGCGCACAATGACAGCCCGCGCGCCGTGAACCAGTAACATACAGAGGTACGTGTTGCCGCGTTGCTGATGCCAAGCAATCCTGGTTGGTCACCCCTAATCCACTCGTCTAAAGCCAAACACGTTGCGATGACCGCCGAGCAACATTAGTGCTCTACGATCGGCAGTGGCGTCTTCGTCGCTGGCGAGATCGCGGCGCAAGCCATCGCGCTGAAGCGCATACCGCCGCATATCCTCTGCGAGCCGCTTTAGAGCCGCGCTTTCAGACAAAAGCAGTTGTCGGGCAGCCCCGGTGAGGCCAATGGCACGCGTTAGCCTTTCCAGGTGCACAAGGCACAGTCCCCCGTGAGTCGCCTCCGCCCCTTCCAAGCGCCTGGCCATGCTCGCCAGGGCCTCTTCCTCAATGCTGATATGGGTACGGCAGAGCTCACAACTGCTCGGCTGCAACTCCTGCCATGCCGCTCCCTGAGCGCTTCGGTCGGCGAGAGTCGCCACGTCGTGCAGTCGCCTCGCCCAGCGTTCCACGAGCGGCGATAGGCCGACGCAGATGGTCTTAGCACTGGCGATCGAGCCAAGCTGCCAATAGTGGAACGGGCATAAGCCACCCTGTTCTGCGAGGTGATCCTGCCTAGAGCGGTCTGAGGTGATCTCCCACTGGTAGTGGCAAAGGAAGTCGTACAAGCCCCTATCCAGTTGTTCGCAGATTTCGCAGCGCTTGAAGCCGGCCTCATGTGTTACCCCAGCAGCGTCGTTAGCGGAACGGGTCCACGTCGCATCGGGCCGACTCTGGGCCACGGAGTCTTGGATGGCCCGCAGGCGATCCGAATCCTGCTTGGAATAGGGAACCTCGCTGAGCGCACTCGCCACGCGCTCACACATGCGCAGGAGGAAGTTGGTCTGTCTGTCGGTGAGCAGGAACCGAGTCACTTCGGAGCGAAGTGTGTCCACGCCGCTCGCGGCGTAGCGCGCGGTGTCGCGACTGCGATTGGCTTCGAGCGCTTCCCGGGCGGAAACCGAAAAGAGGCTGGGCACGGGCTCCCCAAATACCCTTCGCGCCTGATCCGTAACGTGCGCCAGTACCTCAGCCCGGTCAGCTGCTGACACGAGGTCGTGCTTATTGATCACGAGGAATACCCGGCTCGCCGAAGGCGCGATACGCCGGAGTACCTCGAGTTCTTCTGCAGAGAGAGGGCTGTCGAAGCTTGTGACCACCATGAACGCGTCGGCCTGAGGCAGGAAGCGCTCGGTGGTCAGTGTGTTCTGCCTAAAGGCAGAGCCCAGGCCGGGCGTGTCGACCAAATAGAAGCCTCTCCGCAAGAGCTCCGACGGCAGCTCGATTCGGGCCAGGGCCACACGACGCTGATTTCCGGGATTGCCTTGCTGGGTGATGAATTGGGGCAGTTGCTCAAGCGTCACCTCAGTGTTCAGGTGGGAGTTCTCGTATTCGATGAGCGCGCGCTCCCGACTGCCGTAGACAACCGTCGTAATCACCGAAGTGATGGGGACGATGCCCATCGGCAGGCGCTCCATATCGAGGAGCGCATTCATCAACGAACTTTTACCGCGACTGAACCGCCCGATCACCATCAGGTTGAACCGATCCTCGGCCAAGCGTGCAAACAGGTCGCTAAACGGTGCCTGCACGTCTGATTGCTCGGCGCGCAGCCGCGTGCCGGCGCTCCTTAAGATCGTTGCCAGTTCAAACTTTGTCTGTTCGTACTGTATGAGGTCCACAGTAAAGCGATCTCAGCTACCACCTGCTTCGGTACCGGGGTCGGCGGCGTCGGGGTTAATGACGCCGAATAGGGCCGGAACCACGGCGTGGAATAGGCGAATCCTGTGCTGCGCCAGGAACTCGAGAAACTCATAGGCCTCGCGGTCAGTCGCGATGAACTCGACCTCCACGGTCAGCGTACCCGCGAGCTCAAAAAAGGTACTCTCATGCAGGACGTGATGGCGTCCAAAGCCTGCGACCGCTTTGAAGGCTGATCCCCCTCGCAAGCCTCGCTTGTTGGCCTGCTCCAGCAGCCATTCCCAGACCAGTCGCCCCTTATAGCGGTGGTCCTCGTGGACATAGAATCGAAGAAAAGACCCTTGCATAGCGCTTCGTTCTCCAAACGCACGAGTGCTGTAAACGGGCGGCGCCCGGGATCGGGCTCAGTACGGTTTGCGCGGCGCCGATGGCCTAGTGTTCTTCCAGAACCCTTCCTCGTCGTAATTGGTCAACGGACTCTCCCACGCTCTGCCGGACTCAGGCGTCCAGTTCTCGGGCGCCAGCAGATGCAAGTCCCCCTGCCGAAGTGTGATTTCGGTGTCAGTGCACAGGAGGGTCGAAAAAAGGTGTCCCTCATGCCAGTAACGTGCGTCCGCCATGAGGCGGGTGCACAAGACTATCCACCCTGGTCGGCCGTGTGCGTTCTGCAGCAGCTGGTGCTCCGACTCAGGTTCCACCGAAAAGCCGTGCTCCGCGCACCTGGAGCGGAGCAACCTTCGCAACTGCCGTGTGGAAGCCAAGGGCATTCGCACAGAGAGCGCAAGACTCCGACCTCGCTTGCGCATGCGCAGTCGCTCGCGCTCGACGTCGACATCAATCACAAAGAGCACGCCGGCAACGCCGCCACGAAGGCGTCGAAAGAAGCTGATCATGGCGGTGCCGACGTCCGTGACATGATCGAGGAGCAGCACACAGCGGCGGCGGTCCGCGGCGCTCCATAGCCGGTAGCGGGCCGTGCGCTTGTTTGCCGCCTGCGTGTTGACCTGAGGGTAGGCAACCTGCAAGGCCCGCGTGACGTCTTCAAGACAGGAGGTCGAGCGAGCAATGGCGCAGGGAGTACCTGTGCCGACGAATCTGGCATGCAGCTGGTCAACGAGGCGTGATTTGCCGCTCCCGCGTGGCCCGTAGAGGATCAAATGCTGGCCGAGGCCCAGCCGCTCGAGCAAGTCCGCGCGCAATTCGTGAACGTCCTTGTACACGCTGGTGAACCGTGAAGGCTAGATCAAGGCCGAAACGACCAGGAAAAGCACCAAGGTCGCAAGAACATAGGCCACATACGCGTTCACTCGTCCGTGGTGCATTCGAGCCAGCCAGGCCGCTATTGCGCTGAGGCTTCTCGTCAGCACATCAAGCACTAAACGGTCGACCAGGTGTGTCGGTTCTTCAGAGCGCCTGATCGCGATGCGGAAATGCGCCGAGACCGTCTCCTCGGTGTCCTCGACGGTTCGGGGCCGCAGAATCGCGTCAAATACCACTCGCACGGGATTGGAAAAGCCCGTTGCCGTGTACGTCATCTCCGGGAACAAATGCCGCACACCGCCATCCCACGGGTCCTGTACACGGACCCTACGGCGGCGGATCGCCCACCGGACCAGAAGCCAGGTGATCAAGAGAAGAAGTGCGAGGCCAACCACTCCGTAGGATGTGGACATCGCAAAGACCACGGGATTGCTTGTGCCGCCGCGGTGAAGCACGACGAGGCCACGCCCTGGGATCACCTGTTCACCCACTTGTGCTCCCAGTTCGTGAAACTCGGCTGCAAACTCGGCCGGGAGCTCCGTGTGAGCCGTTTCGTGCGTGAAGAACGCCGGTACCAGCGCCTGCGTCGCTTGCCCGTCGCCGAGCGAGTCAAGTGTCCCGCTCAGGGCCGGAATGACGAACGTCGGAATCACGCCGAGGATGAAGCTCAGGACCGCCAGAGCTCCCATGGGTGCCAGCATCGAGGCCGATGCCTCCTGCGCCTGCGTGGCTTGCTCCGACCGAGGCATTCCGAGGAAGGCCATCGCAAACGCCTTGACAAAGCAGGTCACGGCCAACGCGGCGGTCAAGGCCAGGGCAACCCCGCACAGAGCAAATAGAAGCTTGATTCCCGTAGACGAGAGTTCTGCGCTGCGCAGCAGTGCCTGCAGCGTCAGCCACTCACTCGCAAAGCCGCTGAAGGGATACATCGCAGCAATCGACAAGGAACCGATCAGGAAAAATGCGGCGGTCCAAGGCATCCGGTGAATGAGTCCGCCGAGTCGATCGAGGTCGCGAGTGCCGGCACGGTAATCGACGGTCCCGGCGCCAAGAAACAGAAGTGCTTTGTAGGTGGAGTGATTGCAGAGGTGATACAGGGCGGCCACAAAGGCAATCGCGCCGAGCACAGGGCGCCCGGCCGCCATAAAGATGAACCCCGCACCCAGCCCCGTGGCGATGATGCCCATGTTCTCGATCGAGCTGTGGGCCAGCATCCCCTTGGTGTCGTTCTCGGTTGTTGCGTACAAAATGCCGACGAACGCAGATACGGCGCCGACCACCAGCGCAACAACTCCCGTGCCCAGCAGGGTAGGTGGGGCGAGGTCGAGATTGACACGCATTATCCCGTAGATTCCAAGATTCAAGATCACGCCCGAGAGAACCGCCGAGACATTGGCGGGCGCCACCGGGTGTGCCCGCGGTAGCCAGGAGTTGAACGGTACCAGGCCCGCTTTGACTCCAAATCCGAAGAAGGACAACAGGAACACGGCCCAGCGCACCGCGGGTGAGAGACTCGCGCCCGCGGACTTGAGCGCCGGGAAATCTAAGGCTCCTGCCGCGTTGGCCAACAGCAACAACGCGAGTGTTGCAGCTAAAGTGCCGGCTTCTCCCATCGCCAGCATCAGGTAACCGGCGCGCACATTTTCCTCGCGCTTGTACTCGAAATTCACGAGCAGATAACTCGTGATTGACATGAGCTCCCAAGTGAGCAGAAACGAGAACACATCGCGCGCCACGATGACGGCGGCGATCGAGGCCAGGAGTCCAAAATACACGACGCCGAACGAGCGCAGGCTGTAATGACCGAGATAGCGGCGCAGGTACCCGGCGGAGAAAACCGACGTCGGTACATAGATTCCCCCGACCACCAGGAGAAACAAGCCCGAGAGTCGATCGAGGCCGATCCGAACGGTTCCTCCCGTGGGGAGCGTCCACAGCTCAGCGGAGAACGCATGGGCAGCAAAGAGTGCGTGCCCGCCGGCCATACAAGCAGCCGCGGCTGCTGGCGTGGCAATGGCCGCCAGCAGAATCGGGTTGAGTCTCTGTGGCGTCGCCAGCGCCGACAGCGCACCGAGAGCGCAGAGGACAAACAGAACCGCGATCGCTACGCCCTCGATCACGGCCGCGTCTCGCCCGCTGACATTTCGCTCGCCCGTCCGGCGAGCACGAGTAACCCGTGGAGGATGGCCAATGGTGGTGGTGGATTTCCAGGTACCTCGACATCCACAGGAACGATCGATCCCACGCCACCGCTGCACATGAAGCTCGGGCCGAACACCCCCCCTGAGAGTGCACAAGTCCCGACCGCGAGAACACGACGCGGACCTGGCATCGCGGCGTATGCTTTCTCGAGCGCCGAGCGCATCTGGTCGGTCCCTGGTCCTACGACCAAAAGGACGTCGGCTTGCCGCGGTGTCGGGGTGATGAAGAACCCCAACCGATGCAGGTTGTAGTAGGGATTGCTCAGCTGCTTCACTTCCCGAAGGCAGGCGCCGCAGTCTCCGGCATCGACCACGCGCACGTGCAGCGAGCGCGCAAACGGCGCGCCGAGCGGTTCTCCAAGTGTCGCGGACGCTGCGGCTTCTGCACGACTCGCCCGGCGGGCCCACTCATAGCCCTCTTGCCAGTGGAGTGGATCGTCAGTCCCGCGGACACACCGAAAACAGTGAACGCAGCGGCGATGGTCCACCACGACGTGTCGCTCACTGCGCCGCAGCGCGCCCGTGGGGCAACGGTCCACGACCTCGCCGAGCTCACCGTTGCGAAACGGCCGACCCATGGGGAGCCCCGGGGTGACTCCGGGCGTCACTTCCGCGGCCCTCGGATAGTGCGTGCTTTTCACACCGAGGCGTAGACCGCTGTAAACCCAATTTGCCATGACTTGCGTCCGCGATACTTGATGAGCGTGCCTAAAGAGCCCTAGCGATCGTTCTCCGCAACTGAAAGGCCAAAACTGGCCAAGATGATCGGAAAGTCTTGAAACGCGAAAGCCTCTGCGGCGAGATAAAACGCGTGCCAATTGGCGAACGAGGGCGAGATGATCCGATAGCGGCTGACGCGCCCCTCATCGTCCAGGCGCACCCAGTGAAATGCAGCGCCGAGGGGGGCTTCAGCCCAACCCAATGCAGCACCAGGCCCACCGGGTACGCGCCTGGTCCGCACGGGCCCCTCGGGTAAGGCCTCGAGCGCCTGGCCCATGATGTTCATCGCCGCGCGTACTTCGGCCAGCAGCACTCGCAGCCGCGCGTACCCGTCGCCCTCGTTTTCCGTCGGGACGTCGAAGGTGTATTGACCGTAGTTCAAATACGGTTGGACGCGTCGCAGATCGCGGGCGAGTCCTGACCCCCTGGCAATCGGTCCGACCAGACCGTATGCCCGAGCCTCCTTGTCCGTGATGATCCCGACTTCCTCGAGCCGATCGAGGAAACTGCCGGTTCTGATCAGGTTCGACTCGAGCCCTGCGAGTCGCTGGACGATGCCGCCGGCCCGCTCAACCGCCGACCTGAGCTCCCCATCTTTGAAGTCTCGGCTGAGCCCCCCGCAGGCGATGAGCCCAAACAAGTATCGGTGACCGGTTAGAGATCCGCAAAGCCGCAGCAGCTCCTCTTCCAGCATTGCCGCCTGACTTGCCGCCACGGTGAGCGCCGTGGACTCGCAGATATCGTGAATCAAACCGACGTGATGGCGTAGACGTTCGAGTTCCGCCAGGAATGCACGAAGCGTAACTGCGCGAGGCGGCACTTCAATGTTCCCGATAGCCTCCAGCGCTTGCGCAAAGGCTAGTCCATGGGCAAACGCGCTGATCCCGTTGAACCGCTCGGCCAGCAGCATGACGTCCTCAGGCCAGCGACCCTCGGCAATCTTCTCGACCGCCCGGTGCTTGTAGTAGAAGCGCGGCAGGGCCCGGATCACATCCTCGCCGACGGTCTCGAGGATGAAGTGTGCGGATTCGGTGACGCCGCTGTAGATCGGGCCGATCGGCATGGCGAAGGCGCCGGAGGCGTGCACGATGCGCTGCGGCCGCCAGTTTGGATTAGCTTCCCGATGGCGGACGGTTGCGTAGGCGTCAAACTCCTTACGCATCGGCGCCAGGCCTTCCTGCCAGGCGTCGTCGTGCAACACGAAGTCACCCAACTTCGGGTGCCCCTCGAAGGTTAGACCAAAGAGATCCTCGGCTTCACGTTCATGCCAGTCGATTCCGGGGATGACCTCAAGGGCGCTTGGGAAGCAGGTCTTCGAGAGACGTTCACCGACGAGGACATGAACCCACGAGGACTCTCCGTCGTCGGTGCTTCGCTGGCTTGGGTAGAAGACGTATCGCAGGAGCCACTGTTCGGGCTCCTGCTCGACGATCAAGCCAACAAATACAAAGCCCCGTGTGCGCACCCAACGACACAGTTCAGAAAGCTTCCCGTCCCGGCAACGGATCTCGCAGCGCGAACGGTCACCTTCCGGCAGTACATCCACGTGCTCGGAGTACTCTTCCGGTATGCGAGCAGTGCGGGTGAGTGCTTCCATGGGAGAACTATCGCTGCAAACCGTGTGACGCCAGGCGGAGGAGTTCGTGCAGCGGGCTCGGCAAATAAACTCCCAGGAGCACGACCAGCGCGCCGCCTAAGAGCAGGATCAGGCCGCAAGTGTGCGGCAGCCCAGTCGGGCGTTCCGCAACACGGGCTGCGGCGCCCGGGGGGGATTCAGCTCTGAAGGACGGCGAACCATCGGAGCGTCGGCCGAACACCATGCGATTGATATGCAGCAACACGCCGAAGAAGGCGATGCCAATGAACAATGTCAAAAATCCGACGACGACATAGCGCCCCTCGGCTAGGCCCGCCTTAAGGATGAGGAACTCACTGACAAAGACCGAGAGCGGTGGTGCTCCCGCGATGGCCAATCCTCCGAGCAGTAGACTTGCCGCGGCGGCGGGAGAGCTACGCACCAACCCCCGCACCGCGGCTATCTCTCGGGTCGTGACGGTGAGCACCGCGGCTCCGGCGGCGAAGAAGCAGAACGACTTGGTGACGGTATGACTGAGGATCTGGTACATGGCCCCATAATGCGCGGCCTCGCTGGCCAGTCCCGCTGCAACCAGAATGATTCCCATGTGCTCGACGGTGGAGAAGGCGAAGAGTCGCTTGTAGTCGCGAACCTGCAGGAGCAGGAATGCCGCGACGCCAACGGAAATCAGTCCGAAAATCACGACGCAGTTGCGGACACCGGAAAAGTGTGACGCGTCCAGCATGGGCAGCAAACGCAGGATCACGTACAAGACGCTCGTCGTCTCGATACCCGACAGCAGCGCGCATACGGGTGAGGGTGCTTGGCTGTGCGCGTCCGGCAGCCAAGTGTGCAGCGGGACGAGCCCCACCTTCGTGCCCAAGCCGGCGAGGATCAGTGCAAAGGCGGTCTTGAGGAGCGCCGGCGGCATGCGCGGTGCGGCCCTAGTGAGCCCCTCCCATGTATACGGCTCTCCGCCGGCTGCTTGCAGCGCGGCAAACAATACGAGAAATCCGAGCAGTGCGATGGCAGCGCCCATCAACGACAGTGCGACGTACTTCCAAGCCGCTTCGAGCGCCACCTGGGTGTTCTCAAAGCTCACGAGCAGCGCGGATGTCAGAGTGGTCAATTCTACGAAGATCCACACGAGCGTCGGTTCAACGACCATCGGGATGGCTAACATCGCAAACACAAATAGGTTGTAGTTCGCGTAGTACAAGCGCAGCCGAGCAGGTTGTTGAGCAGAGGTTATTCTCATGTAACCCCAGGAATACACCGCCGCCGTGGTTGCCACGAGTGACACGAGGCAGACGATTAGAACGCCGAGGCCGTCAACGGACAGCAACCCTCGGAACGTGACGGCGGAGGCGCCCGCGGTGATCCGCAGCGCCGTCTGGCAGGCGAGAATAAGCGCAGTCGCCGAACTGACAACCGTGAAGGCTGGCGCCGCAGGGCGCATCCGCGGAAGGACACTCAGTGCCGCGGCGATGAGGGGCAAGAGCAGCATGGCAAGGAGCGTCATGGGGTTTATTCGGCGACCGCGTCGGGCGCCGACTCCTCGCGCAGTGATATGAGCTCGCCGACGCGCGTGGAGCCGATGCGCTGCTGAATGGCACGCACGAGCACTCCCGTGACGAACACGAGCACCAGACCGTCAGAAGCGACCGCGAGCTCTACGATGAGCGGTAGCTCGCGCGAGAGAGCGATACCGGCAAAGAACGCACCATTCTCCATGGCGAGGATGCCGATGAGCATCGGCACCGCCTCCCGACGTACGGTAAGCGTATATGCGCCGAGCAGCAGTCCCGCGACTCCGATAGGCACGTTGGCGCTGCGGAACTGAGGTGCCACCCCCTCAAGGATGGGGAGCGTCAGAAAGTACGCGAGTACGGCAAGCGCCAAGGCAATGAGGAGCGAGGTGGGGATATTGAGGACCTGGTCAATCTCACGTCGAGCGTAGACCTCCGCGGACAACGTGCGCCGCAAGATCCAGGGAATCACGATTGGTTTGGAAACGAGGTTGACGATACCAACCGCAGCCAGATGCAGTGACTGATGTTGTACGCTGAGCACAAATGCCGAGGTCGCGAGCAGCAGCGACTGTGCGATGAAGAGCAAGAGACAGCTGCGCGTCTGGCGGGTGGCGACAATCGCAAACGCCGTGAGAAGAAACAAACCGCCAGCGAGCGCGTTCAGGGACTCGAGGGCGGCGGTGAAGGGCGGATCAGACATGAGCGGTTGACTAGGCCGTGAAAAGCCGTGCGACCATTGCCGCCACGCAGGTGATAAACGCGGCCCCGAGGAACTCGCTGATTCGAAACAGCCGCAACTTCGCCAACGAAGACTCGATGACTACCAGCGCGAGCACGAAGAGTAGGACTTTTGCTGCCACCAGCGGGATGGCAAGCAGAAGCTGCGTCGCCCTTTGCTCGCTCGCGAGCCCCCAGGGGGTGACCAGGACATTGAGGAACACACACATGAGCACCAGCAGCTTCATGTATCCACCCCATTTCATGAGCGCAGCACCCGAGCCTGAATACTCCAGAGACTTGGACTCCTCGATCATCGCAAGCTCGAAATGTCCGCTCGCACTGTCGACGGGTATTCGACCGGTGTCAGCCAGGATCAGCATGAAGAATGCTGCAAGGAGCAACACGTGCGAGGGCTCGAGAAAGGAAGCCGGAGAGTTGACCCAGTGCTTTTGCACGATGTACGGGATCGTTGAACCCGCCACGAACGACAGGGTAAAGAACACGATGACAAAGACCGGCTCCGCCAGGAAACCCACCATCCTCGTGCGGCTCGCGCCCATCGGTCCGTACGGGTTGCCGGTGTCTACAGCGCCCAGTGCCGCGAAAAAACCTCCCAGCCCGAGGACAAACCCTACACCTACCATGTCGGCCATGAACGCAAGGAAGAGTGGATAGGCGGTCAGGACCGGGATCAGCAAGGTGACGAAGATCGGGGTGATGAACACGACGTAAGGAGTCGCGCGGAACACCCAGGAGCTGCGCTCTGAGAGCACCTGATCTTTGTGAAAGAGCTTCCACAGATCGCGGTAGGGCTGAAAAACGCTCGGCCCGCGCTTGGACTGCACGATTTCTTTCAGCCGATTGAGGACCCCGGCAGTGAGCGGGGAGAGCAGCAGGATGACGAGGACCTGTAGGACGTTGGCGAGGATGCGGTACGTCATAGCGTACCTAGCGGCCGTGGATCCGCGTCGCTGGCGACTCGCTTGTTGTAGCCAGTGTTAGGGGGGCGGATGTGACTCGATCGGAATCGTCCGTACGGATCGCGCGGGACGCGGCGGTGTCGTCACCGCGCGGATTTCGCGAGCTTCCGGCCCCGGACCACCAAGTGCAGGCCACTGCTGCCTCCAAGTGTGAAGAGGTCGCAGCTCAATCGCGGACAGTGGAAGGGCTTGCAGTCTTGGCCGCCTGCCCCCTCGTCCCGATCCGGCGAGTGAGGTAGGCGTCATCAGCCACGGGGCGGTTCTAGGAGGAAGCCATCTCCTTGCGTGTAGCCTAGTCAATGGGCCGTGGGGACGCAAGATTGCGGCCGTGAGCGAACGGTCTTCGATGGAGCTATCCCGCGCTCGGTGTCTGCTCACTGTGATCGATTGGGGGGCGATCGGAGTGACAATTGACGCCCAACTTACACTTCGATAGCCTGACTGATCTTCGAGCGATTGGGGATGGAGTCCCCCGCTAACCGCCCTCAAGCTGATGACTCCTATCGTAGGTCGTCATAGACGCGACCGGGATGTGTCGGACGCGTGAGGGTGTCGTATGCGTTCCAATTCAACGCTTAATCCCAAGCGGGCCCTGGGCTAGGGCCCCGAGCAGCCTACTGCGGTCACTCAGTAACATGGCCCACGCGGCGACAGAGAATCGGCGTAGCGTCGATTCGCCAATTCACGCGGCCAGCTCGAGGCAAGTGCAGCTCGCGCAAGCGCTCCGTGAGGCTGCGACGCTCCCGGCAATCGACGGCGAGGCCGTTGCTTGGCTCGAGCAAAAACTGACTGATCAGACCTTTAATCTCGTGGTTGCGGGTCAGTTCAAGCGCGGCAAGAGCAGCGTCATCAATAGCCTTCTCGGGGATCGGCTTCTTCCCGTGGGCGTCATTCCGCTGACGTCAGTCGTGACGCTGATCCGATCTGGTGCCTCCGCGCATGCGCATCTGGAGTTGCTCGACGGCCGCTCTCAGGAGCTTCCGCTGCAAGCGCTCGCGGATTTCGTGACTGAGCGTGGCAACCCGAAGAACGCCAAGGGCGTCCGGCAGGTCATCATCGAGCATCCGTCCGCCTGGCTTGCGGACGGCGTGCGACTCATCGACACGCCCGGCATCGGGTCCGTATACCAGCACAACACTGATGTCACGCAGGAGTACTTACCGCAAGCGGATGCCGTACTTCTCATTGCCTCGGTCGATCAGCCGGTGAGCCGCGCGGAGCTCGACTTTCTCAACAGCATTCGGCAGTACGCGGGCAAGGTGTTTTGCCTGCTGAACAAGATCGACTATATGCAGAAGGCAGAGCTGAATGAAGCCGTGAGCTTCGCTCGGGAAGCCATTTATTCGGCTCTTGAGACTGAGGTGCCTATCTTTCCCGTGTCGGCGCGGCTCGCGCTTGATAGCAAGCTCGCCCAAGGCACGAGCTCCGCGGACAGTGGCTTTCCCGAATTTGAGCACGCGCTGCGACGGTTTATAACCGATGAGCGGCGTACAGTATGGATCGACTCCGTTGCAAGGAGCCTGCTTCGGATCCTGGCCCACGCGCGGTATGCACTGGAGCTCGAAGCGAAGATCCTTGGAACACCACTCTCGCAGATCGAGGACAAGCTCGCAGCATACGAGGCGAAGAAGCGGGACTTCGGCCGCGCCTTAGGCGACTACCAAGTGCTGATGGATTCCGGCGCGCGGGCGCTCATCAAGGACGAGATCGAACCGACGCTCGAGAAGTTCAAAATGGAGGAGCGCGTACGAATTTGCGCGCTGCTGGAGCAATGGTTCGAAGAATCGCGGGGACTATCAGCCCGAAAGCTCGATGTGATGCTGGAGCAGCGCACCAAGAGCGAAATTCGCGCGGGCTACGACAGCTGGCTCGCCCGCGAGGACCTTACGGCCTCGGCGGCTTTTGAAAAACTGTGCGGGCGATTCTGGGCGGAGATGCAGGCAAGCGTGGATGAACTCGTACGTTATTCAGGCGGGTTATTTTCAGTGAGGTTTGAGGCAGTGCCGGACGATTCGCGCTGGAGCCCGGAGTCCGGCTTTTACTACAAGTTCTGGTACGAGCCCTCGGGACTCGCGACGCTGTCGTCGTCTTTGTTGTCCATTCTGCCGAGGTTCCTCTCTACGAGGCTAATTGTCCGTCGCTGGAGAGCTCAAGCGGTCGAACTCGTCGAGATGCAAGCTGGGCGGCTGCGGTACGACTTTGACCAGCGGGTACAGAAGAGTGCGCAGGACGCGTGCCGTCGAATGGTGCAGCGAATCGAAGCGACGCTTGCAGGAATCGAAGCGGCCATCGAGGGTGCCGCCACGGCGCGCCACCGTGGCGCAGAGCACGTTTCAGCGGGGATGGCTCGCATCAACTTAGCGAATGAGGCGATCTCATCCATCGAGGCTCGAGTCCGGGCAGGTGCCCCCGCGGCGTAACGTTGACGCGCTCGAGGCGGACGCTTACCTTATGATTCATCGATACAGGGGATGGGGTTCCCCTCGAACTGCTGCCAGGCTAATGACCCCTACCGCGCAAGGTTAAGCGCCGGTGGGATGGGCACCCACCGACAAGGTGGGTGGGTCGTGTCAGGCAAAATACCAGTCGATCGACACTCGGAGTCTCTCGTCGCGAGACAGCTCTCTGAGCTCGTCCTATCGCACTCGGGCCTTGACTTGTATGCGGTGGCCAGAGCGGAGTCGATTGTAAAAAAGCTCGAGAACCTTCACGACGGCCCCTTAGTGTTTCACAAAGTCGTCCGCCTGGGCGACGCCGCGGTTCCGGCGCTCGAGAAACTGGTTCGCGGCCCGTCGCACGCAATTTATCACTCACGGTGCCTAGCGATCGACGCTCTCGCGGCGATCGCAACTCCTGAGGCGGTGCGGGCTCTGACCCGATCTCTGCGTGATTCGTTCGGGCGTGAGCCGGATCCGGCGTCTCTGGAGGCTGAGAGCGTCTTGGTCAGCCACATTGCGGAGCACCTGACTCGTTTCAGCGACCTCGATGTCAATGACGCCTTGCTCGCGGCTCTGCAGCGGCGACGCTATCCATATTGCGCAGCCGCACTTGGCTTGATTGGAGACCCGCGCGCCATCCCCCTGCTGATTGAGTGTTTATACGAGGACTCCGCCCGTGCTGCGGCGGTAGGGGCGCTGCGGCGATTTGGTAGGTCTGCGCTTGCACCGTTGCTAACCGCCCTGCGTGAGCCGCGCGTCGTGGCTGGGATCGAGCCGCCAACCCATGTGGATGCACGCGCAGCCGCCGCACGACTCGTCGGCGAATGCGTGGGATTCGGCATGCTCGTGGACACAGTGGCGCTACCTGCGTTGAGCAAGGCGCTGGACGACCCGCAGCGGTGTGTGCGGGTCGAGGCTGCTCTGGCGCTTGTTCGCCGCAAGGCGCCCGCGGCGGCGGATGCGGCAGGGATCCTGGTGATGGCACTGGATGATCCGGACTGGGCGCGAGCGCAGACACTCGCGGAAGCGCTCATCCGACTCGGACCCACCGCGGAGCGCTTAATAGTCGCAGTCCTAGGCGTAAGTCCTCGTAGGGACGCGGACCATCGACGGCGCTTGCGGGCGGTGGACGTTGCGGGGCAATTGGGAACCGAAAGGACCGTCGCCTGTCTCAGGGCGCTCTCGGCCTCCTCGGATGTGCAGCTGCGTCTCGCCGTAATCCGCTCACTGAGTCGCAGTCCATCGCTTGATGTCGACTGGCTGTCACGCTTTCTTACCGATCGGGAGCCCATGGTGAGACGAAGCGTGCTGCTGGCGCTGCACCGCCGAACGGTCCTGCCAGCGGCTTCCGTAACGCAATTGCTCGGAGACGATGACAGTGATGTCCGCCGTCTGGCCAGCGCGAGTGTGTGCGAGAACCTCAACGCGGCGCTCCCGGCGCTGCAGCGCGCCGCTTACGGTTTCGGGGCACCGCTGCATGGCTGGAGGCCCCGCTGGCGGCTATGGTGGCACGCTTGGGCACTCATCGCGGTCGGACCGCGGTCGCGAGGTGCCTTAGCCGCTGGCAAGCGGCTCGCCCACTGAGTTTGCGTGTAGGTGCGCGGTCTCGTTGAGGCGGTGCACGGTTGCACCCTTTTCCAAAAGCTCGATTTCGCTTACCGAACAAGGGTCTTGCGCCAAGCGCCAGTAGGCTGAGAGGGGTTGATCGAGGGTCTGCAGGAGAAGCGCTCGATTGCCGGTGCTGTGTCCGACCACCACGACGGTTTCGTCCCGATGCCGTTCGAGAACCAGCCGCAGAACGTTAGACATGCGCGCCGTGAGGTCCTGCAGAGACTCACCGTTCGGGAATCGCACCAGGTGGGGCGCGCTGAGCCAGCGCGCGTGCAAGTCCGGCCAGCGGGCTCGAACCTCATCGTGAGTGAGCCACTCCCAGTCTCCGTAGTGCACATCGTTCAGGTCATCGAGCGCCACGACGGACGTCGCGCAGGCCGAGGCGATCGAGGCTGCGGTCTGCATGCAACGTCGCAGTGGGCTGCTGTATGCGACGAGTGGCTTCCATTGACGCGCTATGCGCTCCGCCGTACTGCGTGCTTGGCGCAGGCCAAGCTCCGAGAGGTCGACATCGCGGCGGCCGCGGAAGCGCTCCGGGGATATCCCTTCAACGTGTCCATGACGGACCAGGATGATCTGTGTCATGCCGTCTCCTTGTCCGCATTGACGATCCATGCGCGCTCGCATACTTTAACCGCACGTGACTGCGGGGATGGAGTCCCCCCGAATCGCTGCGAAGCTGATGACTCCTGCCGTCTGCCGCCCAAAAGGCGACATGGATCCCGTTTAACGGTGGGAGAGTCGTGTTGGACGAGGCCTTGAGCTGCGTGAGTGGCCTTCCGGTTTCGGTCGCAATCGTCGCGACGCTGAGTTGCGACGTGTCGCGGCGTGCGCGGGCAGAGGGCTAGGTCTTGAGCGGTCACATTCACGCGGTTCGGGCGCTCGAGATCCTTGACTCCCGCGGCACTCCCACCTTGCGCGTCTTCGTGCAGTTAGATGACGGCACGATGAGCGCGGCCTCGGTACCTTCCGGCGCCTCGACCGGAGAGCACGAGGCCGTGGAGCTGCGTGACGGCGATCCGCACCGCTATCTCGGGAAGGGCGTGCGCAGGGCGGTCGCCAACGTCAACGACATCATAGGACCGGAGCTTCACGGTTTCGACTGGACCGAGCAGTCACGTGTCGATGAGCTTCTGTGCAGTATCGATGGAACGCCGAACAAGGGCAGGCTGGGGGCGAATGCCATCCTCGGCGTCTCGCAAGCGGTTGCACGGGCCGCGGCGCAGAGTCGAGGTGTCCCCCTCTATGCCCATCTCGGCCGGCTCGGCGCTTGGCGGTTGCCCGTGCCCATGATGAATGTGATCAATGGCGGTAAGCACGCCGATTCGAGCCTCGATTTCCAGGAGTTCATGATCGTGCCGCACGGGGCGGCGAGCTTCTCCGAAGCGCTCCGATACGGGGCGGAGACTTTTCAGGCGCTCAGGAGCCTCTTGCACGAGAGGGGTCTGAGTACCGGAGTGGGGGACGAGGGAGGATTTGCGCCGGCCCTCAAGAGCAACGAGGAGGCATGCGAACTGATCGTCGCAGCCATTGCCCGCGCGGGGTATCGACCCGGTGAAGACATCGCGATAGCGCTCGATCCGGCCGCCTCCTCATTTTTCCAGGACGGCGAGTACCGTTTGTCTCGCAGCCAGCAGGGTAGCAAGTCGTCCCGCGAAATGATCGCGCTCTACCACTCGTGGCTCGACCGCTATCCCATCGTCTCACTCGAGGACGGCCTGGCGGAGAACGACTGGGCGGGCTTTCAAGAGCTGACGGCCGAGCTCGGGCGCCGCATTCAGATCGTCGGCGATGACATCCTGGTCACCAATCCAACCTACATTCGACGCGCCATCGCTGAAAAGACCTGCACCGCCGCGCTCATCAAACTGAATCAGATCGGCACTGTCACCGAGACCGTCGAGGCTATTCGCCTGTGCCGCGACGCGGAGTGGGGTTTCGTCGTCTCGCACCGCTCGGGTGAGACCGAGGACAGCTTCATCGCTGATTTTGCCGTCGCCATGGGTGGTGGCCAGATCAAAACCGGGTCCGTGTGCCGATCCGAACGGGTCGCCAAGTACAACCGTCTGCTGGAGATCGAATCGGAGCTGGGCGAGCTCGCTAAATTCGGGAGAGTCTGACGGCCCACGCTGTCCGCTTGTTTCTGACCCGTGCTTACACCTATCTAAGGACAATATGTGTGGAAGTCCGTAACGGCGATCGCAATCGGCGCAAGTCTCGGCGCCCTCCTGCGCTGGTGG
>Ga0209007_1000319_pt1 | contig 22669 bp, 16 predicted proteins | sample JacPinW_OM1H0_O2_FD_187961 | JGI IMG/M metagenome (GOLD analysis project Ga0209007, IMG submission 187961) | Forest soil microbial communities from Algoma, Ontario, Canada - Jack Pine, Ontario site 1_JW_OM1H0_O2 (SPAdes) (version 2) | ecosystem: Environmental > Terrestrial > Soil > Boreal... | reverse complement strand
CGGGCACCTGAGCCGCGACCACCTGAGGGGCAGCGACCTCAGCGGCGGGCGCCGGCGGCGTCGCTTCGGGTGCCGGATCGATTAAGTTTCGCAGCTCAGAAACCGTGGGACGGTTGCCCGGCTCCGGGCTCAAACAGCGTCGCACGGCATCCGCGAGTTCCGGAGAAAGAGTCGCCGGCAATGAGAGACCCTCTGGGCGGGCCTGCAACTCGGGGCGGGTCTGCGTCAGCGCCTCAACAATCGTGGCGCCGAGCGCTCGCATGTCGCCGGCAAGGTCAATTCCGGCCGCATCACCGGCCTCTCGAATCGTATCGCTGGCCAGTTTCAGCTGATCATTGACGACCAAGAAGTTCGGCGCCTTCAGCTGGCCCTGCACCAGGTTTTGACGGTGCAGGAAGGCCAACGCATCGAGGGCGGGGGTCAGCATTTCCCGTACTTCGTCTACCGTCAGAGCGCGATGCGGCAGGATTTGCGCGAGGTTTTGCTCAGCATATTCCGTGACCACGAAAAGAAACGGATGCCCGCCAAGCTTGCAGCGCCCCGACTCGAGAACGCGGATCAGGTGCGGATGAGACAGGGACGCGGCTAGGTGCCAGCGCGAGAGCTGTCCTTCGGCGCGTGCCGTGTCCGCCGGAATGATCTTAATTGCCGCAGATCCCAGGCTCCGCGCTCTGCATTCGGTAAGAAATACAACGCTGTGGTTCGATCTGCCCAAAAAGCGGCGCAGGGGAAAGATGCCGTTGACAACCTGGCTCTCCCACTTCGTCCAGATCTCGGTCTCGGTCATCGTTTGGCCTCCAGACCCAAGAACTCCCATGAACCTAGCAAGATATCATCAAGAACTGCACAAGGGCCGCCGGCCGATGTCAGCGTTTAACGACAAATCGATCAACGGCTGACCGGGTGCTCCTCAGAACTTACAGGCCCCGAGGTTCTCAAATGCCATAATGATCGTAGCAAAGACAACACGCGAGCGGTCCATGGCGATTTTACAGTTGGTCGATGCGCGGCAGCGTGATCTTGGGGGCTTCGTGGTACGCCGAGTGTTGCCGGCCCAAGGGCGTCAAATGGTGGGCCCATTCATTTTCTTCGATCACATGGGTCCTACGCAATTCGAGTCGGGTCACGGGATCGACGTGCGGCCGCATCCGCATATTGCACTCGCCACGGTGACTTATTTGTTTTCGGGCTCGCTCGAGCATCGCGACAGTCTCGGCAACGTGCGCGAGATCCGTCCCGGTGACGTCAACTGGATGACCGCCGGGCACGGCATCGCGCATTCGGAGCGCACACCGCACCTTGCGCGCGCCGCGGGCGAGATGATCCACGGCATCCAAAGTTGGGTGGCGATGCCGGATGGTCGTGAGGATGACGAACCGAGCTTCGCGCACTACCCGGCGAGCGTGATTCCACAGCGCCGGCTCGACGGGGTGACGCTCTCGGTGATCGCGGGCGAAGCCTTGGGGTTGCGCTCCCCGGTCGTCACGGCTTGGCCGACGCTGTATGTGCATGCGTGGTTTACGCCAGGGGCGGTGTTGGAGGTGCCTGCAGAGCACGAAGAACGCGCGGTGTACGTGGCACAAGGTGAACTCGCCCTCGATGAAGGCAAAATTGTCGAGGGTCAGCTCGCTGCGCTCGCGCCCGGGGTAAAAATCCGATTGCGCGCCAAGGGCGAGGCGCGCGCCATGCTGCTGGGCGGCGATCGCTTTGCCACGCCGCGCCATATATGGTGGAATTTCGTCGCCTCCTCTCCGGAACGCATTGAGCTCGCCAAAGAGCGGTGGGCCAAGCGTGAATTTCCGCCCGTGCCGGGCGAAACGGAATTCATCCCGCTGCCTTCACATTGAGTGGGTGGGCCCTCTCGATTTTTTAATTACCACTATCAGGAGACTTGAAATGAGCGACAAAACCGCGACGGTGCATTGGGAGGGTCGGGGCAAGCAGGGGGTGGGCAGGATCAGCACCGAGACCCAAGCGCTGAAGTCCTATCCGTACGGCTATGCCAGCCGTTTCGAGGATGACAAGCGCGGGACAAATCCCGAGGAACTCCTGGCAGCGGCGCATGCGGCCTGCTTTACCATGGCGTTTTCCTTTGCTTGCGATGCGGCAGGATTTTCCACGGCGGCCGTGGATACGCAGGCCGCCGTGCGGTTGGTGCTGAAGGGCGGCGGCTTCTCGATTGAGCACATCGGACTGAAGCTCGAGGCCAGCGTGCCGGGAATCGATGAGGCGACTTTTCAAAAAATCGCCGCCAAGGCAAAACAGGATTGCCCCCTGTCCAAGGCGTTGGCCAGCGTTCCGGAGATTTCGCTGACGGCTGTCCTGAAAACTTAAGTGATGAGCCGTGGCCGCCGGAACGTGCGCAGCAATCCGATGACCCAGCCGATGGCAATGCCCATGAACACGAGCAGGCCGCCCATGACCAGCTGATTGGACAGACGCGGCGGCACGTTGCGATGCGCGGCCAATTCCAGCCAATGCATGTAGCAGACCATGGCAACCATGAGACACCCGAACCAAACGGCATGCGAAACCAGCAACGCGCGTGTCTGCCCGATGCGTTCCGGCGCGAGCCAGTAATCCCGGTTCGGCAATTTCATATCGCTGGCTTTCGAATAGACCAGGCTCAACAGCGCGACCATGACGATCGGGAATCCAACGCCCATCCCAAACACGAATTTGGTGTAAAACGCGCGGGTCATGAAGGTGGTGGGAAAGCCCGCGCCGTCGAAATGAGAAGCGACCATGGGCGGCAGGCTCGATACGGTATTGGAGAAATACAAAATCGCGAACAGCAATGCCAGCGCAAAGGCGATCCAGGGAATTTTATTCATGCTTGCAAACACCATGGCAGGGGAAAAAGCGAATCATGCGGGCACCGCACTCAGTATCTCCGCGATCAATGCCGCGCCTCGATACGCGAAGCCCGTATAAATCTGCAACAGATTCGCGCCGGCGCGCAAGCTCGCGCGGGCGTGTTCCGCGCTGACGATGCCGCCGACGCCGATAATCGGAAAGTCGGCACCGAGTTCGGACCGTAACTGGGAGATGATTTTGACCGAGGCGGGATGCAGCGGCGCGCCGCTCAAGCCGCCGCGTTGCTCCGCCGCGGGCGGCGGCTTCAGTACGCTCAAGTCCGTCGAGGTATTGGTGGCGATCACGCCGTCGAGCTGCAGCGAGCGCACTTGGCCGGCAAGCGTGGAGAGCTGCTCCGGGCTCAAGTCGGGCGCAACCTTCACGAGCAGGGGAACGCGTCGCGCAAAGTGCTGCTGTAAGGTGATTCGCTCCTCGAGCAACGTGCCTAGGATGCGCTGCAGCCCATCGCGAGCTTGCAATTCGCGCAACCGCTCGGTGTTGGGGGAGGAGACGTTGACTGCCACGTAGTCCGCATACGGATAAACCTTGCGCAAGCAGACTACGTAGTCATCTTGCGCATTCTCAATGGGCGTATCGAAGTTCTTGCCGATGCTGACACCGCGAATTCCGCGGTAACGCGCCCGCGCGAGCCGGGAGACCAAGTGATCGACCCCCTTGTTATTGAACCCCATGCGGTTGATCAGCGCGTCGCTGCCTGGAATTCTGAACATGCGGGGCTTTGGATTGCCGGGTTGCGGACGCGGCGTGACGGTGCCGAGCTCAATGTGGCTGAATCCCAGCGCACCGAGTGCATCCAGATAGTCGCCGTTCTTGTCGAAGCCGGCCGCCAATCCTAAGGGATGAGAAAACTGCAATCCAAAGCTCTGAACCGCGAGCGTCGCCGGTATCGGCAATGCCGGCCACAGCGGCCGCATGCATTTCAGGGCAGCCAATCCGAAGTCATGCGCGAGTTCGGGATCGAGTTGCCGCAGCAGCGGCAGCGCGGCGTGCGCCATGGCGGCCGCGGCTCCGTTCAAACGTATTTCCATGTTGCGAGGGCGCCCAAATAAAAGCAGGCTTCCGTGACCAGCTGCGTGGCATCCAGCCTGTCGCCGGAGGCGCTGATTCTTTTGTATTTGAAGAAGGCGATGAACCCCAATCCCGCGACAATGGCGGCCGTCAATCCAATGAGGCCCGGAATGCCGAGCAACGCCGCGGGCGCGAATCCGATCAGCAACGCCAGACCCAAGAGTCCGTGACCAATCTTCGGCGCCGACTTTTCAGCCCGCGTAGCCAGGACGGATACGAGCAGCGCGAAGCTGGCGGCATAGCCTGCGATCATGATCAATACCAGCGCAACATTGGGGGGAGCCGCAAAAGGCAGCTTGGCGGCGGACAAGGCCATCAGGGCGTTGAACTTGATGAGCAGGCACAGCACGCGTCCCAAGAGATCCAGCCGCGTGGTCGGCAGCGCCCGAAACTCGGTGGTCAGCAGCGCCGTGGCGCCCATCGACAAGATCACGGCGACGCTCGAAGGCCAAACTTGGAGCGCCAGCCAATAAATTGCACCGCCTACAGCCCCGATGAGTATCCCGATCAACGGCGCGGATGGGCCGGTCACGCGCACGTGGTACAGGCCCGGGGACTCATGCGCGTTTGCGCTCGAAACTGCTCGGCGCTGCCAGCGTGGCGCGCAAATAATGACCGGTATAAGAAGCTTTGTTGGCCGCTACCTGTTCGGGTGTGCCGACGGCAATGATGCGTCCGCCGTTATCGCCGCCCTCGGGCCCCAGGTCCACCACCCAGTCCGCGGTCTTGATGACATCGAGATTGTGCTCGATCACGATGACCGTATTGCCCTCATCGCGCAGGCGCTGCAACACCACGAGCAGCTGCGCGATATCGGCGAAATGCAGACCCGTGGTCGGCTCATCGAGAATGTACAGCGTGCGTCCGGTGGCGCGTTTCGAGAGTTCCTTCGCCAACTTGACGCGCTGCGCCTCGCCGCCGGACAAGGTCGTCGCGCTCTGTCCCAAGCGCACGTACGACAGGCCCACATCGAGGAGCGTCTTGAGCTTGGGCTGCACCGTGGGTACCGCCGAGAAGAACGGCAGGGCGTCCTCGACCGTCATTTCAAGCACTTCTTGAATGTTCTTGCCTTTGAAGCGGACTTCCAAGGTCTCACGGTTGTAGCGCTTTCCCTTGCACACATCGCAAGGCACATACACGTCCGCGAGGAAATGCATTTCGACCTTGATGACACCGTCACCCTGGCAGGCCTCGCAGCGCCCGCCCTTCACATTGAAGCTGAACCGGCCCGCTTCGTAGCCGCGCGCGCGCGACTCGGGCACGGCGGCGAAGATCTCACGGATCGGCGCGAACAAACCGGTGTAGGTGGCGGGGTTGGAGCGCGGCGTTCGACCAATCGGGCTCTGATCGATTTCGATCACGCGGTCGATATGCTCCAGGCCTTCGATGCGATCGAAGTGCGCGCTACCGGCGGACGCGTGGTTCAATTGCGTGGCGACCGCGCGAAACAGCGTGTCATTGATCAGGGTTGATTTGCCCGAACCCGATACACCGGTGACGCAGGTCATCAATCCCAAGGGAAATTCCGCCGTGACTTTCTTCAGGTTATTGGCGGTGGCGCCGATCACCCGCAGCATGCGCTTCGGATCCGGAACGTGCCGCAGGCCCGGGATTTCGATTCGCCGGCGGCCGCTCAAGTACTGGCCGGTGATCGAGTCCGGGTGCGCGGCCACCTCGGCCGCGGTGCCTTGCGCCACGATGTTGCCGCCATGCACTCCCGCGCCCGGACCCAGATCGACCACATAGTCGGCTTGGCGAATCGCATCCTCGTCGTGTTCCACCACGATGACCGTGTTGCCAAGATCGCGTAAATTGACCAGCGTGTCGAGCAGGCGCTGATTGTCGCGCTGGTGCAGACCGATCGAGGGCTCATCGAGAATGTACATGACCCCGACCAATCCGGAGCCGATCTGGCTCGCGAGGCGAATTCGCTGCGCTTCGCCGCCCGACAAGGTATCGGCGCTGCGATTCAGCGTCAGATATCCCAGCCCAACGTTGCCTAGGAACCCCAAGCGGTCATTGATCTCCTTGACGATCTTCACCGCGATTTCACCGCGCCAGCCTGCCAGTGTGAGCTTGCCGAAGAGCTCCAACGCGCGCCCCACCGACAGCGCCGAGATTTCCGGAAGGCTTTTGCCATCGACAAAGACATTTCTCGCGGCGCGGTTCAGGCGCGTCCCCAGGCAATCGGGGCAGGCCCTCGACGAGCGATATTTGGCGAGTTCTTCGCGCACCGCCACCGATTCGGTCTCGTTGTAGCGCCGTTCGAGATTGCGGACGATGCCCTCGAAGGTATGCCGGCGCGAAACGGTGCCGCCCTTGCCATCCAAATATTTGAACTCGATTTGCTCATCGGCGCTGCCGAACAGCACCAGATCTTGGACTTTTTGCGGCAGGGTCTCGAACGGCGCTTCGATATCGAACTTCGAGTACCGAGCGAGCGACTGGATCAATTGAAAATAATAGGCGTTGCGCCGATCCCAGCCGCGCACCGCGCCGCCCGCCAGGGACAAATGCGGATTGGCGACGATCTTGGCGGGATCGAAGAATTCCTGCGTGCCGAGACCATCGCAGGTGGGGCAGGCCCCGATGGGGCTGTTGAACGAAAACAGCCTGGGTTCAAGCTCGCTCAGGGAGTAGTTGCAAATCGGGCAGGCGAACTTGTCGGAAAACACCAGCTCGGCGCGCCCCGGTTCGTCCATGTAGGCGATACGTGCGACGCCTTGGCCTAATCGCAGGGCCGTTTCGAAGGACTCGGCCAGCCGTTGTCCCAAATCCGGCCGCACTTTGAATCGATCGACGATCGCCTCGACGGTGTGCTTGCGGCGCACGTCGAGTTTGGGCGCCTGGTCGAGTTCCACCACCTTGCCGTCGATGCGCGCGCGCACAAATCCGCCGGCCTGCAATTCCTCGATGAGTTCGGCGTGTTCGCCCTTGCGTTCCGCAATGGCGGGCGCCAGCAGCATCAATGCGGTTCCTTCCGGGTGCGCGAGCACGGCGTCCACCATCTGGCTTACCGTCTGCGCGGCTAGGTCGATGTGGTGATCCGGACAGCGCGGCGTGCCGGCGCGCGCAAACAGCAAGCGCAAATAGTCGTGGATTTCCGTGACGGTGCCGACGGTGGAGCGCGGATTGTGCGAGGTCGACTTCTGCTCGATGGAAATGGCCGGGGAGAGGCCCTCGAGGCTGTCGATATCGGGCTTTTCCATCATCGACAGGAATTGGCGGGCGTAAGTCGAAAGCGATTCTACATAACGGCGTTGACCCTCGGCGTAGATGGTGTCGAAGGCCAGGGACGACTTACCCGAGCCCGACAGGCCCGTGAATACGATCAATCGATCGCGCGGCAGGTCGAGATCGATATTCTTCAGGTTGTGGGTCCGGGCTCCCCGGATTCGGATATTTTGCATCTAACCGATTACTATACGCGCCGCGTCAAGTGCGGGTAAAACGAGTCTATGGAGTGCTTGAGGCCGCGTATATCTGCACTTTTACGCGTCCCTAAGGTCGATATTGGGGCGGTGTTCGCCGTGTACAATGTGGGGCACTGTATCGAGGCTAGGGGAAGGACATGGCGCGTGGCGTAAACAAAGTAATTCTGGTCGGCAATTTGGGTGCCGACCCCGAAACCCGTTCCATGCCAAGCGGCATGACGGTAACCAATATTCGGATCGCTACCAGCGAGTCGTGGAAGGATAAGGCTTCCGGGGCGCAGCAAGAGCGCACCGAATGGCACAGCATTGCGCTATTCGGGCGGTTGGGCGAAATCGCCGCCGAGTATCTGCGTAAGGGCTCGCAAGTCTTCGTTGAGGGCAAGCTGCGGACCCGCAAATGGCAGGACAAACAAGGTAACGACCGATTTACCACGGAAATCATCGCAGATAATATGCAAATGTTGGGAGGCCGCGCAGGTGCGGGCGCGGGGGCTCCTGGCGGCGGCGGCATGGGCGGCGCTGAACGGGGTGCCACCGCCGGGGCGCCGCCGCGCGATGACTATGACCAATCACCGGCCCCGGCCGGCGGCAAAGAGGAATTCGACGACGACATTCCGTTCTAAGCTTGGGGGGCGAATTGGCGAGAGCAGTGCGGATAGCGGCGGCTGATTCGGGCGGCAAGACCACGCTCTGCTCCTGGGTGAAGGCCATTTGCCGTGCGTTGGATGCCGCGGGTTGCGACAGCGCGGCCTTGCTCGCCGAAGCCGGCTTGGATGTGAAGTCGCTCGACTGCCCCACCGCCCGCTGCCCGGTAACCTACAGCTTGCGGCTGTGGAAGATCGCGCTGGCGGCCACCGGAGATCCCGGGTTCGGGCTCAAGGTCGCGAGCTATATCAGGCCGACCAGTTTCCATGCCATGAGCTATGGCATGTCCGCGAGCTCAACCTTGAAGGAAGCCTTCCAAAGGGCGCAGCGCTACTGCCACATCGTCAGCGATGCGGTGGATTATCAGTTCTTTCTGCGCGGTTCCGAGTATCACTTCATCATCTCTCCGACCACTGAATTGGGCGATGCGCCCATCGATGCGGTGGTCGGGCTCTATTTACGGATGTGCCGCTCGCTGATTGGGCGGGAATATTCGCCGCTGCGCATTGAGTTTCGGCGCTCGCCGCCATCGAGGCTCGATGACTTCGTGAATTTGCTGCGCGCCCCCTTGGTATTCGATGCGCCCCAAACGCGCTTGGTGTTCGACCGCGAGAGCGTCGAGCGGCGTCTCGACGGCGGCAACCCCGAACTGGCACGGCACAATGACGCGATTGCCCTTCAATACCTCTCGCAACTCGAGCGCGACAACATCGAGGTGCGCGTGCGCGAGGTCTTGACGCAGAGATTGGCGCACGGCGAACCCTCTCAAGAGGACATCGCGGAAATTCTCAATATGAGCGCGCGGACATTGCAGCGCAAATTAGGCGAATGCGGCACAACCTACAAAGAAATACTCGACGACACGCGCCACGCATTGGCGCTGGCTTACTTGAGTGCGCCGAGACACAGCGTCAGCGACGTCACGTATTTGCTAGGATTCTCCGCGGGAAGCTGCTTCACGCGAGCGTTTCGCCGCTGGACCGGGCAATCGCCGAGCGATTGGCGGGCGGGCGCGCGAGTTTTGCCGCCGATCGAGCCGGTCTCCTAAGATTAGAATCGCCGTGCAGCGGTGGCCAGCGATGGTATCGCTTGAACGAATCCGCGGCGCTGTGTTCCAAGCCAACTGAATTTCGTAGTGAAGAAGCCCTATGAGCGCAAACGCGCTGAATGTTTCCGCATCCCCGCGTAAGAATCGAGTACGTCTCATTGTAGGAATCGTCGGACTCGTTCTACTGGTTCTGGTTCTTTTCCATCTCTTCGGCGGCAAGAAACCAAAAGCCGCTACGCCGCCGCAGGTCGTGAGCACCGGCACGGCGGCGTTGGGAGACATGCCGGAAGTCTTGACAGAACTTGGCACTGTGACGCCGGTCGCCACGGTGAATGTATTGCCGCAGCTCAGCGGCTACGTGACGGTGGTTGCATATAAAGAGGGCGAGGACGTCACGAAGGGACAGTTCTTGGTCCAGATCGATCCGCGTCAGTTCGAGATCGATAAGCAGCAGGCCGAAGCGCAACTGGCCAAGGATCAAGCCAGCTTGGCGCAGGCGCGCGCCGATCTGGCGCGCTTTACCCAGCTGAATCAACAGAAATCGATCGCCGAGCAGACCTATGAGGACCAAAAGTTCCTCGTTCAACAGGACGAGGCGGCGGTTGAGGCCGACCGCGCGAATATCGCGCAGTTCGATCTCGACCTGATTTATTGCCACATCACGGCGCCGGTGGCCGGACGGGTCGGCCTGCGCTTGGTGGACCCCGGCAATTACGTCACCCCGTCGATCTCGCCCGCCCTCGTTACCATCACCACCATGAAACCGACCACGGTGGAATTCACGGTGCCGCAGAACTCGCTTGCCAAGGTGCTACAGCGCTTCAATTCCGGGACCAAACTGCCGGTCACGGTCTCCAACAGCGACAACAGCAAACAGATTGCCACCGGTTCGCTGTACGCGATCAGCAATCAGATGGCCACCAGTACCGGCACGGTGACGCTGCGTGCGCAATTCGCCAACGATGACGAGGCGCTGTTTCCGAACGAATTCGTCAACGTCACTCTATTGGTCGACACGCTGCAAAAAGCGGTGCTGGTGCCCACGCCGGCGGTGCTGAGCGGTGCTCCAGGAGACTATGTGTACCTGGTCAACGCCGACCAGACGGTTTCCGTTCACAAAGTGACTCCCGGCCCCAGCGACGGCACGAATACCGCCATCCTCTCGGGTCTCGCGGCGGGTCAAATCGTGGTCACCGACGGCATGGACCGTTTGAGTGACGGCGCCAAAATCAAGATGGCCGGGGCGAAGCCGAACGCACCCGGGGCGTCCGCGCCCAAAGCGGCGACGCCAAACGCAGCAGCGCCCGGCGCGAAGCGCTCGCATGCCAGCGCCTCCGGACAGGCGTCCTAAGCGTCGGGCACGATCCGATGAACATCTCCCGCCTGTTCGTGCTGAGGCCGGTGGCGACCTCGCTGCTGATGGTCGCGCTGGTGCTGGTGGGCCTGGTCGCCGTGCGCTTCCTGCCGATTTCGTCCCTGCCCGACGTCGATTATCCGACGATTCAGGTGCAGACCTTTTATCCCGGCGCAAGTCCGACGGTGATGGCGACCACCGTGACCGCACCGCTGGAGGTGCAGCTGGGCGAGATCCCGGGCATGCAGCAAATGACCTCGAGCAGCTCTGCCGGCGCCTCCATCATCACCTTGCAATTCAATCTTTCGCTCAATCTCGACGTCGCCCAGCAAAACGTGCAGGAAGCGATCAACGCGTCGAACAGCTTGTTGCCCACGGGCTTACCGGCGCCGCCGACCTACGCGAAGATCAATCCGGCCGATCAGCCCATCCTCACACTGGCGGTCACGTCCAATTCGATGTCGCTGACGCAGTTGCAGGATGTCGCCAACAATCGGCTCGGGGCGAAGATTTCCGAAGTGCCGGGAGTGGGTCTGGTGACGCCCGCGGGCGGCAATGTGCCGGCGGTCAGGGTCGAGGCCGATCCGCAGAAGTTGGCCGGATACGGACTCAACATCGACGACTTGCGATCGCTGATCGCGAACGTCAACGTCAGCCAGCCGAAGGGCAACATCGACGGCCCAAAACTCGATTACACCATCAATGGCAACGACCAGATTGAGGATCCGAAGGATTACCTGGATACGGTCATTTCCTATCAGAACGGGGCGCCGGTGTACCTGCGCGATGTCGCCCGCGTCAGCCAGGCCGCGCAGAACACCGAGCAGGGCGCCTGGAACGACAAGCGACAGGCCATCATTCTCAATGTGCAGCGCCAGCCCGGCGCCAATGTGATCGCGACCGTCGATCAGATCAAAAAGCAGCTGCCGCAACTCGAGGCCACGCTGCCCTCGGGCATGGACGTGGAAATCGTCGCCGACAGCACCAACGTGATCCGCTCCTCGGTGTCGGACGCCGCGTTCGAGCTGGGCCTCGCCATCGTGCTCGTGGTGCTGGTGATTTTCGTGTTCCTGCGCAATGTGCCGGCGACCATCATTCCGAGCATTTCCGTGCCGGTGTCGCTGGTCGGCACCCTGGCGGTGATGTACCAGCTGCACTACTCGATCGACAATCTGTCGCTGATGGCGCTGATCATCGCCACCGGCTTCGTGGTCGACGACTCGATCGTCATGATCGAGAACATCGTGCGTTATCTGGAGGAGGGCAAGACACCGCTGCAAGCCGCCCTCGAAGGTGCCGGCCAAATCGGCTTCACCATCGTCTCACTGACGGTCTCATTGATCGCAGTGTTGATCCCGCTCCTATTCATGGGCGGGGTCATCGGACGGTTGTTCAGCGAATTCGCGGTCACCCTCGCGGTCACCATCGTGATCTCCGGCGTGGTCTCCCTGACCTTGGTGCCCATGCTGTGCGCGCGCATTCTGAGGTCGACCCACGATCGCAGCCCAAGCCGCTTCGAGCAGATCAGCGAACGGCTGTTCAACAAACTGCTGGGCGCCTACGAGCGCGGACTCAACTTCGTCATGGCGCGCCAGACGCTGACCTTAGTTGTTTTCCTCGCCACCTTGGCGCTCACCGTCATTCTGTACGTCATCATCCCCAAGGGCCTGTTCCCGGTCCAAGACGTCGGCGTCATCCAGGCCATCAGCGTCGCCGACAACTCGGTGTCGTACAACGCCATGGTGGAGCGGCAGATGGCCTTGGCGGAGGCCATCCTCAAAGACTCGGATGTCACCGGATTGACCTCCTATGTGGGAATCGACGGTACCAACACCACGCTCAACAACGGCCGCTTCTTGATCAATCTGAAGGCGCGCGATGATCGGTCCTCGACCGCGGCCGTGATCGCCCGGCGCTTGCAGGGCGAAGTCGCCAATGTCTCCGGCATCCAGCTGTATTTGCAGCCCGAACAGGACTTGACGCTCGACACCACGGTGTCGCCGAACCAGTACCAATTTGTATTGCGCGGGCCGAGTCAGCAGGCGTTCCAGCAATACGTGCCGGCGCTGATCGCCCGCATGAAGAGCATTTCTTCGATCACCGACGTCACCAGCGACCTCAACAACGATGGATTGAGCGTCAACGTCGAGCTCAACCGGCAACTGGCGGCGCGCTACGGCATCACGGCGGCCACGGTCGACAACGCGCTATACGACACGCTGGGACAGCGCATCGTGTCGACGATTTTCGATCAGTCCAGCCAGTACCGCGTGATCCTGGTGGCGAAGCCGGAAACCCTGCCGAGCATCGAGTCGCTGGGCAACTTGTACCTGCCGAGCCAGACCAGCAGCACCGGCCAGGTCCCGCTGAAAGCCATCGCCGACATCAAGATCACCAAGTCGCCGCTGGTCATCAGCCATCTGGCGCAGTTTCCTTCCGTGACCATCTCCTTCAATTTGGCGACGGATGCCTCGCTCAGCAAAGCGGTGGACGAAATCAATCAGGCCGAGCAGGCCGTACACCTGCCCCCCTCGATTACCTCGTCGTTCCAGGGCGCCGCGCAGGCCTTTCAGGATTCGTTGTCGAGCGAAGTGTTCTTGCTCATCGCGGCGCTCGTCGCCGTCTACATCGTGCTCGGCGTGCTCTATGAAAGCTTCATCCACCCGGTGACCATTCTCTCGACGCTGCCGTCGGCCGGCATCGGCGCCTTGCTGGCATTGATGATCGATGGCCACGAACTGGACGTGATCGGCATCATCGGCATCGTGTTGTTGATCGGCATCGTCAAGAAAAACGCCATCATGATCGTCGATTTTGCGCTCGAGGCGGAGCGCAAAGAGGGCAAGCCGCCGCACGAGGCCATCTTTCAGGCCTCGCTGCTGCGCTTTCGGCCGATTCTGATGACCACGCTGGCGGCGATGCTCGGCGCGTTGCCCATGCTGCTCGGCACCGGCACGGGTTCCGAGCTGCGCCGGCCGCTCGGACTTGCCATCATCGGCGGACTGGCGCTCAGTCAGCTCTTGACGCTGTTCACCACGCCGGTGATCTACCTGTTCTTCGACCGCCTCGCCCTGCGCTTCGGGCGCAAGGGCGCTGAAACCGCGTCGGAGCCCGCGCCATGAGCATTCCCGGGCTGTTCATAAAACGCCCGGTGGCCACCACGTTGTTGGCGGTCGCCATCCTTCTGTCCGGAATGCTGGCGTATGTGCACTTGCCGGTGGCGCCGCTGCCGAATATCACCTTTCCCGTCATTGTGGTGCAGGCAAACCTGGCGGGCGGAAGTCCGGAGATCATGGCCTCGACGGTGGCAGAGCCCTTGGAGCGGCGCCTGGCGACGATCTCGGACGTCAACGAACTCACCTCCACGAGCACGGTCGGCGCGGCGAGTATCGTCATCCAGTTCGGCTTGAGCCGCGACATCAACGGCGCCGCCCGCGATGTGCAGGCGGCCATCCAGGCGGCGCGCGCGGACCTGCCGACCACGCTGCGCAACAATCCCACTTATCGCGAGTTCAACCCCGCCGATACGCCCATCATGGTCCTGGCGTTGACCTCGGAAACGCTGACCCGTGCGCAACTCTACGATTCGGCCGATTCGGTGCTGCAGCAGCAGTTGTCGCAAGTTGACGGGGTCGGCCAGATTACGCTCGGCGGCAGCGCGCTGCCCTCGGTGCGCGTGGAGTTGCAGCCCGACAAACTCAACAGCTACGGCATCGGCCTGGAAGACGTGCGCGCGTCGGTCGCCGCCGCCAACGCCGACAGCGCCAAGGGCCACATCGATCAGGGCGACCAGCGCTTCGAGGTCCTATCCAACGATCAGATCAGCAAGGCCGCGCCGTACCGCGATCTGGTCATCGCCTATCGCAGCGGCGCGCCGGTGCTGCTGCGCGACGTCGCGGAGGTCGACGACGGCGCCGAGAATATCCGCAATGCGGGACTCTACAACGGAAAGGATGCGGTGCTGGTCATCGTCTATCCACTGCCGGGCAGCAACATCGTCAAGACGGTGGCGCAGATCAAGAAAGTTCTGCCGGCCGTCGAGGCCACGTTGCCGCACAATGTCCACGTCTCCATCGCCGTGGACCGCTCTCAATCGGTGAACAACGCAGTGCGCGATACCGAGCGCACCCTTTTCATCGCGGTGCTGCTGGTGATCGGCGTGGTATTCGTGTTCCTGCAATCGCCGCGTGCCATTCTGGTGCCGGCGGTAGCGCTGCCGCTGTCCATCGTCGGCACCTTCGGGCCGATGTACCTGCTCGGCTACAGTATCGACAATCTCTCGCTGATGGCGCTCACCATCGGCACCGGCTTCGTGGTCGACGATGCGGTGGTGGTTCTCGAGAACATCGTGCGCCATGTCGAATCGGGCATGGACGTGCAGGAGGCCGCCCTGCGCGGCAGCACCGAAGTCAGCTTCACCGTCATTTCGATGAGCCTGTCGTTGATCGCGGTGTTCACGCCGATCCTGTTGATGCCCGGCATCATCGGCCTGCTGTTCCACGAATTTGCCGTGACCCTGTCGATCGCAATCCTGTTTTCGCTGGTCATTTCGCTCACCGTCACGCCGACCATGGCGGCGTACATCTTGAACCGCCGCAAGCTGCATTCTCAGGCGCGCATTGCGCTCTGGTTCGAGCGTCAGTTCCAACGCTTCAAGAATGCCTATTCGCGCTCCCTCGACATCGCGTTGGATCACGCGCTTCTTGTCGGATTGACGCTCATTGGCTTGATCGTGCTGAATGTATTTTTGTTCAAGGTGCTGCCCTCGACCTTCTTTCCGGAGCAAGACAACGGCATCTTGAACGGCCAGATCATCGCCGATCAAAGCATTTCGTTTCAGGCGATGGAGCAGAAACTGGCGCAACTGCAGAGCATCGTCGAGCAAGATCCCGCAGTCGCCTCGGTGGCGGGCTTCACCGGCGGCCGCGCGCTCAACACCGCCAATGTGTTCATTGAATTGAAGCCCTTGGCGGAGCGCAAGCTCTCCGCGACGCAGGTTGTTGCACGCCTGCGGCCGAAGCTCGGTGCTGTGTCCGGTGCCAGGCTATTCCTGCAAGCCGCGCAGGACCTGCGCATCGGCGGCCGCCAATCCGCGTCGGAGTATCAGTACACGTTGACCAGCGATGATCCGAACGCCTTGTATAAGTGGGTGCCGAGGCTCGTGACCGCGCTCGGCAAGGACTCCGCCGTGGTTACGGACGTCAACTCGGACCTGCAGCAGAACGGCTTGCAACTCTATGTCAATATGGATCGCGCCACCGCCGCGCGCTACAGTTTTGCGCCGAACCAGATCGACAACGTCCTGTACGACGCCTTCGGCCAACGCACCGTGTCGACCATCTTCAATCAACTCAACCAATATTTCGTCGTGATGGAGGTCGCGCCGGCGTATTGGCAGTATCCGCAGGCGCTCAACCGCATTTACTTCAGCACCGCCGCCGGCAACCCGAGCGGCACGCAGCAGACGCAAATGCCCGGAAACACGGTGAGTCCGGTCACGCCGGTGTCGGCGGTGTCGACGCCGAATGCCGCGTCCAATACCAATTCGCTCAATAGCAACGCCGAGGCCAATCAGCTCACCAATGCGATTGCCAATTCCAGGGGCGGCAGTTCGAGCGGCAGCGCCGATAGCACGGCGGGCGAAACGCTGGTGCCCTTTGCCGCGCTGGCCTCGTCCGTCAGCAACCATACGGCCACGCAGGTCAGCCATCAGGGCGGCTTGGTGGCCGCCACGATTTCCTTCAACCTGCCGGCGGGCGGTTCCCTCAGCAAAGCCACGGTGCAAATCGCGGAAGTTTCGCGGGAACTGGGTGTGCCGGCCTCCATCCACGGCAGTTTCGCCGGCGCCGCGCAAGTGTATGCGCAGTCGATGTCGACCATGCCGCTGCTGATTCTCGCGGCACTGGTGGCGGTGTACATCGTGCTCGGCATTCTCTACGAGAACACGGTGCATCCCATCACGATCCTCTCGACGCTGCCGTCGGCGGGAATCGGCGCCACCCTGGCGCTGCTGATCTTCGGTACGCCGTTCTCCGTCATCGCCATGATCGGCATCATTCTGTTGATCGGCATCGTCAAGAAGAACGCTATCATGATGATCGACGTCGCCATTCATCAGCAGCGCGCCGGGATGGAGCCGCGGCAGGCGATCCACGATGCGGCCGTGGTACGTTTGCGGCCGATCATGATGACTACCGCTGCCGCGGTGCTGGGTGCGGTTCCGTTGGCCATCGGCATCGGCCAGGGCGCCTCGCTGCGCCAGCCGTTGGGCATCACAGTTATGGGCGGCTTGATCTTAAGCCAGGTGTTTACTCTGTACACGACACCGGTGATCTACCTGTACCTCGACCGCTTGCGCATGAAGCTGGTCCGGTGGTCAGCCACGATGCCGTGGAATCGACAATTGGACGCGAGCGCATCGACATGAACACTCTCCGCAACGCGCTGGCATTCTCACTTGCGCTGCTGCTCGGCGGCTGCCTGGTCGGCCCCGACTATCACCGCCCGCCGGTGCCAACGCCCTCCCAGTACAAGGAACTGCCCGGCTGGACGGTGGCTGCGCCCGCGGCCGACCAACCCAAGGGAGATTGGTGGACCGTGTTCAACGATCCGTTGCTCGATGAACTCGAACCCACCGTGTCGGTCTCCAACCAGACCGTGCGTCAGGACTACGCCAACTACCAGGAAGCGTTGGCCGAAGTGCAGGTGGCCCGCAGCGCCTTGTTCCCGACCGTCGGGGTCACCGGCACCGTTACCAAGCAGCACGCTGCAAGCGGCCTGAACACCCCCGGTTTTGGCGGAACGCTGACCGCCGGATCGCTCGAGGGTAATGTTGCCTGGGCCCCAGACCTCTGGGGCGCCGTCCGCCGCAATATCGAGTCGAGCAAGGCGACCGCGCAGGCGAGCGCGGCGACGCTCGCGAACGCCACGCTCTCAGAGCAGACCGCGCTGGCGACCGCGGTCATCGAACTGCGGGTGACCGACGCGAACATCGATCTTTTGACTCAGACGGTGGCGGCCTTCAAGGAATTTCTGCGCGTGGTGAGCGCCCAGGGGATAGCGGGCACCACGCCGCCGTCCGATGTCATCACCGCGCGAACCCAGCTGGAAAACACCCAGTCGAGTTTGATTGCGCTCGGTGTATCCCGTGCGCAGTTCGCGCACGCGATTGCCGTGCTGGTCGGCAAGAATCCCGAGGACCTCGATATTGCGTACAGCACCAAGGTTCCGACGCTGCCGACGGTGCCGGTTGCGGTGCCCTCCACCTTGCTGCAACGCCGGCCGGACATCGCCATCGCGGAACGCCAGATGGCCGCGGCCAACGCGCAGATCGGCGTCGCCGTCGCGGCGTATTATCCGAACTTGAGTCTCTCGGCCGCGGGCGGCTTTTCGCAGTCGCCGCTTGCGGGACTGCTGCACGCCGCCAACCATGTGTGGTCGCTGGGGGCCAATGCAACGGAGAATTTGTTTCAGGGCGGCCTGACCCGCGCGCAAGTGGCCGCCGCCAAGGCGACCTACGAGGGGACCGTCGCCAACTATCGCGGCACCGTGCTCAAGGCGCTGCAAAACGTCGAGGACGACCTCGCAGGCATCCGTATTCTCGCCGAGCAAGACGAGGTGCTGCAATCCGCCGTGCGCGACGCCACGCGAGGAACCGAAATCGCGTTCAACGAATACAAGGCCGGAACCGTCGACTACACCACCGCTGCCACCGCCCAGGCGACGCAATTGAGCATCCAGGAGACCGCCCTGAACGTGGAGCAACAGCGCCTGCTCGATGCGGTATCACTCATCGGCGATCTGGGCGGCGGCTGGTCGGCCAGTGAGCTGCAAAATCCCTGAAAAATCAGCTCAGCGTGCCGAGCGAGGTTTCCAATTCATTGGCCAGCGCGATGAGCTTGGGGCGCACCTTTTCCAGCAAGAAATCCTTGGAAACCATGTAGGCGGGCGCACCGCAATTGATCGACATCGGCGGCAGGCCGCCGCCGGGCCGCACGGGCACGGCAATGCCATTGACATCCTTCTGCCATTCGCCAAATGAGCAACACACGCCCAACTCGCGGATATCGCCCAGCGCACGCTCGAGGCCCGCTTTGATTTCCAGCCAGCGATCATCGGCAACCAGCTCGCGCACCCGTTCCATGATTTCGCCTCTCTCGGCTTCCGAAACCGCTGTCATGTAGGCGCGCCCCATCGCCGAGGTCGCGATTTGAATGCGCGCGCCCATATCCAAGCTCAAGGTCACGGCGCCTGAGCCGCGCACGACATCGATGTACAGCATGGACAGCCGGTCGCGCGTGCCCAAACTGACCATGCACTGGCCGAATTCCGCCAATTCCTGCATGCGAGGATGCGCGAGCTTGCGGATGTCCAGGCGCGCCAGCATGGCGCTGCCGAGACTCAGGGTGGCTATCCCCAAGCTGTACTTGGCGCTGTCCTCCACGTACACCAGGTAGCCGAGTTTGGTGAGCGTGTTGGTCAGTCGAGAGACGGTCGACTTCGGCAGGCCGCAGGCGCGGGCGAGATCTTGGTTGCCCAGCATGCGATCGCCGTGGCGGAAACAGGCCAGCACTTCTAGGCCCCGGCCCAAGGCGTTGACGAAATGACGGTCGGCTTTGGCTGCCGCCGTGACCGCGGATATGTTCGGCTTCTTTGTCAGCAACATTGACAACCCCTCATCCCCCTCTCCATAATTTTGCACCATTTCAGAATTAAATTCTGTTCTGCAGAACAGAACTTAAACGGAAAACCCCCATGCGTCTAGAATTTACTGAAGAGGAACAAGCCTTTCGCGAGGAGGTTCAAGCCTTCCTCAAGGAAAAGCTGCCTGCCCAGATCCGCGACAAGGTGTTGAACGGCTATGAATTGAGCCGCGAGGACCATGTGCTCTGGCAACTCACCCTGCACGAGCGGGGCTGGGGAGGGGTCAGTTGGCCCAAAGAGTTTGGCGGTCCGGGGTGGAATTCGGTGCAGCAATATATCTTCGAGGAGGAGACCGCGCAGGCCGGCGCACCGCGGCTGATTCCCTTCGGCACGAAGATGGTGGCGCCGGTGATCATGGCGTTCGGCAATGCCGCCCAGCAGCGACGTTTTCTACCGCCGATCAGTTCCGGTGCCGAATGGTGGTGCCAGGGCTACTCGGAGCCGGGCGCCGGCTCGGACCTGGCTTCGTTGAAAACCCGCGCGATTTTGCAAGGCGATCATTACGTCGTCACCGGCCAGAAGACTTGGAACACCCTGGGTCAATATGCCGATTGGATTTTTTGCCTGGTGCGCACCGACACGGCGGCCAAGCAGCAATCGGGCATCAGTTTTCTGTTGATCGACATGAAGAGTCCGGGGATCACGGTGCGGCCCATCACGCTCCTCGACGGCGGCCACGAGGTCAATGAGATTTGGTTCGAGAACGTCAAGGTGCCGGTTGAAAATCGCATCGGCGATGAAAACAAAGGCTGGACCTATGCCAAGTTTTTGCTCGGACACGAGCGCACCAATATCGCCGGCATCGGCGGCGCCAAGCGCGAACTGTCGCGGCTGAAGCGCATCGCGGCCAGCGAACACAAGAACGGCCGTCCCCTCATCGAAGATCCCTTGTTCGCGGCGCATATCGCACAGGTCGAAATCGACCTGTGGGCGTTGGAGATCACCAATCTGCGCGTGCTGTCCGGCGAGCGCGGCTCCAAGGCGCCGGGACCTGAGGCATCCATTCTCAAGATCCGCGGCACCGAGATCGCACAGCGGATCTCTGAACTCTTGATGCGCGCCGTCGGTCCCTACGCGTTGCCGTTTCGGCGCGAAGCCATGGCAGCGGGATGGCAATGGGATCCGTCGCGCGAGCCGCCGGGTCCGCGCTACGCCTCGACCCTGGCCGCGGCATACATGAATCAACGTAAGCTGTCGATTTTCGGCGGCACCAACGAAATTCAAAAAAATATTATTTCCAAGATGATCGTTGGTCTTTAAGAGCGCCGCACCATGAACTTTGAATTCAGCGACGAGCAGCAGCAGCTGCAGGATACGGTGGATCGTTATCTAAGCGATCAATACACGTTCGAAAAATTTCGCAGCATCAACGCCTCCGCGGCGGGTTGGGACAAAGCGGTGTGGGCGGGATTGGGCGAACTCGGGGTGCTGGCGCTCAATGTGCCGGCGGTCCAGGGCGGCCTGGGGTTTGGTCCGTTGGAAACCTTGAGTGTCATGGGCGTGTGCGGCAAAAGCCTGCTGCTCGAACCTTTCCTGAGCAGCGCGGTGATCGCGACCGCGGTCCTGCGGGCTTGTGCCGACGACACCGCGGCAGCGGATTTAATGGCGCGCATGGCGAGCGGCGATGCGATCGCCGTGCTCGCCCACTATGAGCCTGAGTCGCGCTTTGAGTCTCAGTGGGTCACCACGAGCGCGCGCAAGTCCGGCGATACCTATACGCTCGACGGGCACAAGGCCGTCGTCATGCACGCCGGCGCCGCGGACACGTTGCTGGTATCGGCGCGCATCGCCGGCGAGCCCGGCGATGCCAGCGGCATTTCGCTGTTTAGGATTCCTCGCGATGCGAAGGGATTGAAACTGGACTCGTATCCGACCATCGATGGTCAGCGCGCCGCGGATGTATACTTGCGCGGCGTCGAGGCGCCGGCGGGCAGCCGGCTCGGCGCCGAAGGCGGCGCGCTGCCGATGATTGAGGCCGCGCTCGATATCGGCCTGGCGGCCCTGTGTGCCGAGGCGGTCGGCACCATGCAGGCGCTCGTCGACGCCACCGTGACCTACGTGCAGTCGCGCCAACAATTCGGCGTGCCGATAGGCCGATTTCAGGCCTTGCAACATCGCATTGCCGACATGCTGATTCACCTGGAACAGGCTCGATCGATGAGCTATCTGGCGGCGCTGCGCTGCATGGATGCGAATGTGCCCGAGCGGCGGCGCGCCCTGTCGGCGGCCAAGACTGTCGTCGGCCAGTCCGCGCGCTTCGTCGGCCAGCAGGCGGTGCAGTTGCACGGCGGCATGGGCATGACCGATGAACTCATCGTCAGCCATTGGTTCAAACGCTTGACCGCGGCCGAACTGATGTTTGGCGACAGCGATACGCATTTGCAGCGCTATGCTGCGCTCACCCGCGAATAGGAAACACTCAATGGCTCAATTGGCGAAGGCAGTTCTGGCGCGCGAAGTCGGCAAGCCGGTCTTGGTGGAACAAATCGAGGTCGCGGCACCTCGGCATCGGGAAGTGACGGTGCGCATCGCCGCCTGCGGCGTTTGCCACAGCGACTTGTCGGCGACCAACGGGACCATCCCCTATCCGCTGCCGCTGATCTTGGGCCACGAAGGCGCGGGAGTCATCGTCGCCATCGGCGATGGCGTCGACAACTACGCGGTCGGCGATCATGTGGTCAGCTCATTCATCAGCATGTGCGGACATTGCCATTACTGCCAGACCGGCCGCCCGCAACTTTGCGTGCAGTCGCAGAAGTCGTTGTTCACCTTGCCCGACGGCACGGTCCGCACCCGCGATGCCGCCGGCAAAGATCTCAACGTGTTCTGCGGCTGCGGCGTCATGGCTGAATATGCGACCGTGCATATGGACAATGTGGTCAAGATCGACCCGAGCATGCCTCTCGACCGCGCGGCTTTGATTGCCTGCGGGGTGATGACGGGCGTCGGCGCTGCGGTCAACACGGCCAAGGTCGAGGCGGGTTCGATCGCGGTCGTTGTCGGCTGCGGCGGCGTCGGATTGAATGCCATCCAAGGCTGCGCCATCGCCGGTGCCGGCATGATCGTCGCCGTCGATACCAGCGATGAGAAACTCGAGATGGCCAAGCAGTTTGGCGCGACGCACGGCTATAACATCACCGGTCAGGCGAATGCCGGCAAGGATTTGTTCAAGCTATGCGGCGGCGGAGCGGATTACGCTTTCGATTGCGTCGGAAACGGCAGGAGTTCGGAAATGGCGTGGGGCGTACTGCGGCGCGGCGGCACTGCGGTGATCGTGGGTATTGCCGGCCCCAAGGATCAGATCGTCTTGGGCGCGCAGCAAGTCGCAACGACGGAAAAGACCCTCACCGGAAGCATGTACGGCGGGGCGCGGCCGCAGCTGGATTTTCCGCGGTTGATCGGTCTGTATCGCAGCGGACGCTTAAAGCTCGACGAACTCATTACCCGGACCTATTCGATCGATGAGGCGCCGCGGGCGTTTGCGGATCTGAACGCCGGTAAGCAGGGGCGCGGGGTCATTATTTTCGATTGAGCGGCTCG
>Ga0209007_1000318_pt1 | contig 22715 bp, 28 predicted proteins | sample JacPinW_OM1H0_O2_FD_187961 | JGI IMG/M metagenome (GOLD analysis project Ga0209007, IMG submission 187961) | Forest soil microbial communities from Algoma, Ontario, Canada - Jack Pine, Ontario site 1_JW_OM1H0_O2 (SPAdes) (version 2) | ecosystem: Environmental > Terrestrial > Soil > Boreal... | reverse complement strand
CGAGAATCCGGACCATGTGTGGCTTGGGGCATTCTTCACGCCTTCGAAAGCAAGTCAGGCAGCGGGCCACCAATACTTGAGGCGATTTCGTTTGCGCACTGACGGCCGAGATCCGGAAGTAAATGAGAAGGTTGCGCCCGCGCAGCTTCAAGCGCTCAACAGGTGGGGCGCACCGCGCGAAGCTCCTTACGAATATCTGAAGCAAATCGCTCAATCCACGCTCGTGGTGAACGGCAGCAACGATGTGCTCGTCTACACCGTAAATTCCTTCATCCTGCAGCAGAACATCCCCGACGCCCAGCTAATCCTGTATCCGGACTCCAATCACGGCTCGCAATACCAGTATCCAGAGCTCTTTGTGCGTCACGTATCCATCTTCTTGTCCGAATGAAATCGAGATACATGAACAACGCTGGTTCCAAGAAGGAGATTGGATTTTGAAGAGCCTTTTCGGAAAAACCGCCCTAGTCACCGGGGCCTCGCGCGGCATCGGGCGCGCCAGCGCTCTCGCGCTCGGCAAGGCAGGCGCGCAAGTGTTGGTCCACTATGCACGCGCGGAGCAGGAAGCAGATGCCGTTGCAGCGGACATTCGCCGTCTCGGCGGTCGCGCGGAAAAGCTGGCGGCGGATTTGGCCGCGAAAAACGGCCCGCACGAATTGGCAAAGCAGGTTCGGGCAATCGTCGGCGCGCGGCTGGATATTCTGGTCGCGAATGCGGGCATTTCCGGTCCGTCTTCCATCTTGCAAACGACGGTCGACGACTTCGACAAGCTCTACGCGCTGAACGTGCGCGCTCCCTACTTTTTGGTGCAACAGCTGCTACCAATTATGTGCAAGGACAGCAGCGTCACGCTGCTCTCATCGCTCGCGGCGCGCACCGCGCTGGACAATCTCTCAGCATACGCTACGACCAAGGGTGCCGTCGCCACGATGATGAAGCACTTCGCGGCGGCGCTGGGCCCGAAGGGTATTCGCGTCAATGCCGTTGCGCCTGGCGTGGTCGAAACCGAAATGTCGAGCTTTACGAAGACGGAGGCCGGACGCGAAGCGACACTTGGCATGCAAGCGCTCAAGCGCATAGCGCAGCCGGATGACATTGGAGCTGTCGTCGTCTTTCTCGCGTCAGAGGAAGCGAGGTGGATCACCGGCGCCACGATTCCCGTTGACGGCGGCTCGAAGCTCTGAGCCAGGAGCGCGCATGAGGACGATGAAATCAGCGATCTTGGGCGTGCTGATGCAGCGAGGCCACTTACGCAAACCAAACGCCGGCCGATTTTCGGCGGCTCAACCTAGGAGATTGAAGAAATGAGCAGTCAAGTTGTTTTGATTACCGGTGGACTCACCGGCATCGGGCGCGCCGCCGCTGTCGCCTTCGCCAAGAAGGGGGCAAAAGTGGTCATCGCGGGCCGTCGTGATGAGGCCGGCAAGGCGCTCGTGAAGGAACTCCGATCCTTGGGTTCGGAGGCTGAGTTCATCAACACTGATGTTCGCAAGGAAGAGGATATCCGCAATGCCGTCGACAAGACCGTCGCCCGGTTTGGGCGTCTTGATGTTGCGGTGAACAATGCCGCCACCGAAGGGCAGGTGGGTCCCATTACCGACCAAACGGCGGAAAGCTACGCTGCGACATTCGATACAAATGTTCTCGGCGTCCTTTTAAGCATGAAACACGAAGTGCGCGTCATGGAAAATCAGGGCAGCGGCAATATCGTCAATATCTCCTCGACCTATGGCCACAAGGGCGCGCCGCTTGCGTCTGTTTATGTTGCTGCGAAGCATGCCGTAGAGGGGATCACCAAGTCAGTGGCGCTCGAGATCGTCAAGTCGGGTATCCGCGTGAACGCCGTAGCACCTGGTCCCGTGGACACTGGCATGTTGACCCGCTTTACGCACACGCCGGAAAATAAAGCGGCTCTTGTGACTCAGGTTCCGATGGCTCGCCTCGGCGTCTCTGAGGAGCAGGCCAACGCAATTGTCTTTCTGGCCTCGGACGAGGCGTCATTCATTACCGGTCATATTCTCAACGTCGACGGCGGTCACAGCGTCAATTGATGAAGGTCACGGGCTAAACGGCCGATATGAAAGCCACGAATATGCAACTTCCAACTTGACTGTACAAGATATTCGCTGAGGCTCTGATGGAAAATCAGCATTGAGCGTGAGTTTGCGGAGCACCGAGAAGGAGCCAGAAATGCAAGTTGCCAGCAACAGCCTAGTGAATGACGCACCTAAAAGCCCAGACTCGACGGCAAACAGACGCGAGCCTTCGAAGACTGTTGAAGTTCTTCAAGAATTGCTTGCTCATTCGATTCACTTGCGCGACTTGTATAGGAATGCCCGCTGGCAAACCGCGGCTGTTCAATTCCGTCGATTACGTCAGTTATTCGACGCCCATTGCAAGCAACAGATCCACCTCATCGACGTTCTGATTGATCGCATACGCGCGCTCAATGGTGCCGGCGGTCCATTCGCCCGCGATTTTCTTGATCGCGCCCGGTTCTCTGAACTACTTCGTGGTCGTGCATCAACCCGGCACTTATTGGTTGAATTGCTGGATGCGCATGAGTCCGTGTTGAGCGCGGCGCTACCGGCCGGGACACATTATGGGCAGGTGAGTTCGTGGACCCGTGACTTCGCGGTGGGTCAAGTTGTGCTCACCAACGATCAGCAGATCATCGCGGTAAGTGAACAATTAATGTGTCGCGAAAGACTGTCTCCGACCGATGAAGACTAGCTAACTGCCGGAGAATAGCCGAAATGACGATCAAGCTATCATCGCTATGCGCGTTTTAATCGCCATCTCGCTGGTGATGTGCTGGGCTGCCTTTTCGGTTTATGCGCTTTGGCGCGTGGCGCAAGACCTGGTCCTTGTTAGGTATGCGCCCGGGTCCTCACTCTCGGATCACGACGACGATGACGTGGCGCCGAACGCAAACCGACATCCACCAGTCGTGCAGAAGGCAAAGCGAGAGCAAGAATGACCCCGAGCGTAGGAGTCACGGCCGTCGCAAGCGCTGATGAATCGCTTGCGGTCAATGAGGCGATGCGGTCTGGTCGCGAGACTATGGCGCCATGGCAAGCACGCACCCTCCGGGCGTACATTGCCGCGCATTTGCATTCCACAATCAGGGTGATGGATCTGGTTCGGGCGGTGCAATTGACCCCAAATCGGTTCTTCCGATTGTTCAAGAAGCGCTTTGGCTGCACGCCCTATCAGTACGTGATGCGCGCACGCATTGCCCGTGCCCAAAGGCGCTTGTTGATGTCCGAGGACAGCCTCAGGAAGGTCGCGGCGGAATGCGGCTTTGGAAACAAATCGCGCCTCGCCAATCTTTTTCGTAATGCGACGGGGCTGCCGCCGGGACAATGGCGTCGTGTGCACGCGACTCCATTTGGTATGAGGCCGATGAAATCGTCCAAAAAAGAAGTTTCGGTCAGCACACTGCTGCTCGACGCTAAACACTTCGACGCCTCGGCGCGGTCGTAGACCACAGGGCGTGCATCACGCCTGCAAGCAATCCTTAACTGGGCCACCCTTTGTCCCGAGCCTCGTCGGCTGCTGGATGCCGCGCTGCCAGCCCGCGTGATAGATTCTCGGTAGAACGCGGCGAGCCGTGCGGCCATGTCTTGCGTTTTTTGACTAAATAACATCTAACCCATTTAATCTCACCGGAGTTATCAACGATGAAGGTCAAGGCAATGCGAAAGGTTCCCGGTCTAATCGTTGGCGCTGCGCTGGCGCTTCCGAGCATCGTGGGCGGCAGCGCATCGGCCGCTGAATCGGCGGCGCCGCCCGCCATGCCGGCTCTGGCGGCGGCCCCGGCGGGTCAGTATCAGCTCGACAAGTCCCACGCCAGCCTGCTGCTGCGTGTGAGCCACCTCGGCTTTTCCACTTACACCACGCGATTTAGCCGCTTCGATGCGCAACTGACGTTTGATCCAGCCAAACCCGACGCGGCGCGAGTCGTGACAACCATTGACGCTAAATCCCTCGAGCTGGATGACGCGCCGCCGCAATGCGACGGCATCGTGCAGGGTCCGCAATTTCTGGACTCGGCAAAGTATCCGAAGATTGTTTTCCGTTCACAGTCGGTGCGGATGACAGGGGAGAAGTCGATGGAAATCTCAGGCACTCTGGATCTTCACGGCGTGACGCGACCCATTGTGCTGACCGGAACCTTCAATGGTGGCTATGCCGGGATGCCGAACATGGACCCGCACGCGCGCGTGGGATTTTCTGCCCATGGCTCGTTCAAGCGCTCAGATTTTGGCATGACAGCCTACGTGCCTGCTCCAGGCACGACGATGGGTGTCGGCGATTTGATCGACGTGTCCATCGAAGCCGAATTCACCGGGCCGGCGTTGGCGCAGGCGGGTGGCACCGCGCACTAGACGGTGTCGCCGTCACCGCCCTGGCGACGGAGACTAGGTGCGAGGATTCTATTTTGGCACCCGTGCGCAGATGTACCGCCTCTCAAAGTCCCGCAATGTGTTCGGTCCAATCGGCGTCCAAGAACTCGGCAACAGCGCTGCAGGCTCGCTCGAGTGTGTACCGTCTTCATAGTACAGATCGAATGCCTCAATGCGACTTGTTTCGTCGGCACAGTTAAATGACTCTTGGCCGAACGACACCTTGTCCCACTTGTTTACGCGTTCGTCTTTCTGGCTGCGTGCCGCATAAACATATTTGAACGACGCGCTATAGACGTATCCGCTGACACGAATGCTGCCCAAATCAACAAAGGCTTCCAATTTTTCATTGCTGGTCTTACCGACCGAAACCCACTGCGCCGCCTGCGCGGTACCGCAGGTGAGCAGAAACGCCAACGAGACAAAGCCGATAATTCGCATATCCATGAGCTATCTCCGGCGGCGAAAGAACTTTATTGTACGCCTCAGTGGCGCCTTCAGCGGCCGATTAGCTCTCGGGCCATCTGCTCGGCGGTGACTTCCGGCGGCCGCCCCTCGGCGCGGGAGCGACGAAAGATTTCGCTTAGCCGGTCGTGGATCGCCTCGAGGCGTTCGTCGAGTGGAGCGAAGGTGACCGGCTTGCGACCGGGCATGCTCGAGGCCGCCTCGAGGCCGCTGATGACGCCGCCGGCATTGAGGACGAAATCCGGTGCAAAAAGGATATTGCGCTCAGCGAGCATCGCCCCGGCTCTCGGGGTCGCGAGCTGATTGTTTTCATCGCCGTCACTCTCCCTTCAACCTGTTTTCATACGGTGGTTTCGCCGTTCGAGTGAGGTTACTCTCCCGGCCGCCGTCTCCCATTTCCGTGCCAAAGGTCAGGATGCGGCTGGCCTTGTCCAGCCGCAGCGCCGCCGCGAGTTCTGGATCGGTTATCGCGGCCATCAACCCCGCAACTCCGGCGGCGCCGGAATAACCCACATCCAGCGTCTCGCCGGCGTTGCCCTGAGTCAGGAAAGCGTGCGTCTGCACTGCGGTTTCATCGTCGATGGTGATGAAGGCGTCTGCGCGCTGTTTGAGAATCGTCCACGCGATCGACGAGGCCTCGCCGCATTCCAGCATGCCCATGATGGTGTGCAAGTTGCCCTCGATACGTGAAGCCCTGCCCGCGTTCGAACTTGCCAGGAGGCATGCAGCTGTTTCCGGCTCGACGATAATCACCGTGGGACGATGTTCACCGAAGCGCTCGGCGAGGAAGCCAGCCACGGCGGCCGCTAATCCACCCACACCGCCCTGAACGAACACGTGGGTAGGGAGAGTATCGGGATCTTGATCCAGAACCTCCAGAAGCATCACCGTGTAGCCTTGGATCACCTCGGCGGGCACCTGTTCGAAGGTCTCGACGGTTGTATCGGCAATCAGGACCCACCCTGGATTCCCGACCGCTTCGCGCGCGATGCGAACCGAATCATCATAGGTGCCGGGCGTCCGATGAACAGTCGCTCCGAGATCGAGCATCAAATTCTCGCGGGCGTTCGAGGCGCGCTCGTGCATAAAAATAGTGCAGCGACAGTTCATCCTTCGCGCGGCAAATGCAACCGAGACGCCGTGATTGCCGTCGGTCGCACAACAGAGGGTAATGTCTTGAATTTCCCGGGCGTGACGGCCGGTAAACAGTTCGCTGATAGAAACATCCTGGCCGTTTCGCTGGCGTAGCATCCGTTGTACTTGTCGTGCGGCGCCATACGCTCCGCCGAGTGCCTTGAAGCTGCCCAGCGAGAAACGTGTGGATTCATCTTTGTAGTGAATCTCGTGAACGCCAAGCTGCGCCGCCAGGGCGCCTAAGTCGCGAAGCGGCGTCGGCGCGTAGCCCGACCATCGCCGAATTTCAACGAGCGCCTGCGTAGCGGATTGCAGCGAAACGATGCGCCGCTCCTCGCTCGTTGTTGCGCGACGATGCGCGTTAGGATTCAGAGACCATCGTTTGATGCCCATACTTACCAGCCCGAGAATCCCAGAAGCCCCCACTGGAGAAAGGTGGCCGCAGCGGCGACGAATATCAGGGCTGAAATACTGGTTAAGAACCAGCGACGCCGGGGCCAGCGCGGTCTCGTTGCGGCAAGGAATAATAAGCCGCACACGGTGACGATGGCGGCAAGCAAGAACAGCCAGCAAGCCGCCGGAAACAGTACTCCAGGATATTGCGTGACGAGCGCATCCAAGTCTCCGAGCCACGGCGTCATGGCGATCCACGCTACCACCAGGCCGCTGAGCCACAGCAGTGGCGCGACGCCCCACAGCCGCTGCGCGATGCCCCACAGCTCAGTGCCCGCGACCGCGCGCGCGCGCCGGTGGCGGGCACGCAGATCGCTCACCGCCTGAATCGAACCCGCCAGCGCGGCGAGGTGCACGAGCACAAGAATAGCCAACAGCCACAGTGTGCCCGCGAAGAACCCCCGTCTCTCCAGTGGTTCTGAACCCGTGGGATCGAGTAACAACAGCCGCCCCGAATCTTGACGGAATGCGATGCGGTACGGGCCCGCGACTTCATGAAAGGTGCCATCGGACTGCGGCACATAACGATCGATGTCCGCTGTCAGTCCGGACACCAGCAGGTCTCCGTTTGCGGTTTCCTCCACCGAGGCCGTCACAAGATCGAAGAAGGCGCGCTCGGTGCGATGGTATGGGCGGCGCAGCGTCAGGTAGGTTCCCGAGACATCCTGATGCGTGCCCGTGGGCACGCGAGGCACGCCCGCGCCCTGATTCTGTCCCTGAAGGTACATCCCGATCTGGTAGGGCAACCGTTCGATCAGCGACTTGCCGCCGTCGGTATTCTCACTGACGAAAATGCCCAAATTCATGTTCGGCACGATCAGCATGATGGCATGCTGGTAGTGCGTGTCACCATCGTGTCCGATTGCCAGTTGGCCGCCGGGGAAGGGGTATTGAAACAGTCCGTGATGAATGGTGCCGAAACCTGGCGCATTGGAGAATGACTGTTGAAACAGGGTTTGCACGCTTTGTTCTGTGAGCACCCCGGCGGCCGCGAAGCGCTTCGGACCCAGAAAGGCCTGCATGTACATACTCATGTCGTTGGCGCTCGCGGCTAAGGCGCCCGCGGGTGCGTAGTGCGTGATGTATTCGGGCGGCGCCTGGGTAAGCTGGGCTTCTTTCCAAATAAATCCCTCGCTGAGCAGTGCGGCGGCGGTGCTATCCATGGACTGCGGCAGGCCTCGCGCCTTTGCCAATTCGGGCGGCAGGTTTTCGCGGAATGTCGCGGAGCGCATGTTTAAGGGCCGCAGCACTTTCTGCTCGGCGTACAGCTCCCAAGGAAGGTTGCTGACCTGAGCGACGATCATGCCGGCGAGGGCGGCGCCATAATTGGAGTACACCGCGATCTTGCCCGGGGGTCGCACTCGATGAGGACGATAGCGCGCCAGGTAGGTTGCAACGGGCAGCTCCAAACGCGCGTCAGCGATGATCATGTGGCCCAAGACGGTTTCTTCGAACCCGGCCGTGTGGGTCATCAGATGCTTGATTCGGATGGGCTCCGAGAAGCCCTCGTCAGGAATTTGCAAGTTGGGCGGCAGGTAGCGATTAATCGGATCGTCGAGGTCAATGCGATGCTGCTCGACCAGTTGCATGATCGCGATCCAAACCACGGTTTTTGAGATTGAGCCGACGCGAGCCAAGGTGTCCGCGCTCATTTCCCTGACCGGGCTGAGTGCGGCGACGCCATAGCCTTTGGCCAGCAGCACCGACGAGGCGTTGACGACGGCGACTTCCACGCCGGCGATATGATCGCGGCGCATGGCATCTAGAACGGCGCCGTCGATGAAGGCAGGAAGTCCGGCAATCAGCGCAGTAGACGGTTCCGCAGTCGAGGCGGTGGGTTCCTTCAAAGAATCAGAGGGAGCCGCGACGGCAGCGTTCATGAGCAACACGGCAGCCCACAAGGTCACTTGGGATCCCAGCTCACGGTCAGTTTGCGCGGCTGTCGAAATTCGTAGCCACTGGGCGAGGCCGTCAGCGATCGCTCCAGTCGTATGTTGTGAAGCCGGCTGAGAAGCGTCTCGAGCCCGATCGCCACCTCGGCTTTGGCCAGGTGGGATCCGAGGCAGGCATGTGCGCCGGTCGCAAACCCCAGGTGTCTGCGACTGTTTGCTCGATGCAGGTCAAAACGGTCGGGATCTACGAAGATCGAGGGATCGCGATTCGCGGCGCCGAGCATGCAATTCACCGTCTCCTGGGAGGAGAATTCGATGCCCTGCCACTCAAACGGCTCCGTGACATGGCGCGTGGCCGACTGCACCGGGCTGAGCCATCGCATGGTTTCTTCAATGACCTGCGGCAGTATGGCGACGTCGCGTTGGGCGCGTTCCAAGACGTCGGCATGCTCAAACATTGCCCATAGGCTATTCAACACCAATGCCTCAACCGTGGAGATGCCTCCGAAGAATACGATTGCCAGATTTCGCTTGATTTCATCATCGGCGAGTCGTTCGTTTGCCGGAGCGTTAACCAGTCGTGCCAACAAGGAATCATCCGCGTGCGTCACTGAGTCGATCGCCGTATCCAGCAGGGCGTGGAATTCGGCGACGCTGCGTTGCGCGGCCATGCGTATGCTTTCATCGCCTGAAAAATTGGCGAGCGCGGCTTCGAAACTGTCATACCAGCGGCGCATGTGCGGTTCGGCATCGGCAGGCAGGCCGCATATCAAAAGAATGACTTGAATCGGCAGGCGACGGGCAAACTCTGAGCGCAGATCGGCTAGGCCATGCTTTTGCAATTGGTCAATGAGTGCTGTCGCGGCGGCAACAATGGCCGGTTCCAAGTGCGCCCGAATAAAGGTGGGTGTGAACGGATGTCGCAAGGCCTGGCGGTAGCGGTCGTGCGTCGCCCCTTCGGTAGTCAAGACTTGTGCGCCGAAGGTGTCGAAGATCGTCGACTGGGCGGACGCGGTGCTCATTCGTGTCGTGTCGAGCAGTGCCCTGCGTACGTCCTCGTAACCGACGATGTACCACATGTTTACAGCGGGGATCCAGGAGATCGGCTCGCGTTCACGCAGGCGCGCAAACGCCGGATAAGGATCGCGGTCGAGTTCGGCCAAGGTGATCTCGTGACCAATCGGGAAACGCGCTTTCTTCGCTAAGGTCATGAGGTCCCGGGTTCGGTCAGTAGGGAGCCAGAATAAGGCGGATCTAGTGGTTTGTTCCGCCAAAATGAGGCAGTTATTTGCGGTAGGATGGTGGAACGAGCCACTCGTTGGCTGAAATCCGGAGGGATATCCCATTCTATTGCGCCAGGAAGATCACCGAATTATTCGTGAGCTGGGCCGCGATGGTCGGCTCTCGAATGTCGAACTCGCCCGCCGCGTGCGCATGTCCGAATCGGCCTGCCTAAGGCGAGTACGGGCCCTCGAGGGGGAGGGTGTGATCGCGGGTTACAGAGCGGTGATCAATCCAGCCGCCGTGGGTAGGATCCTTTCAGCGTATATGCTCGTGAATCTCGATCAACGCGGCGCGACGGATGGCAAGGCGTTCCTCGGAGTCATCCGCGACGACGATCGAGTCATTTCATGCGCCGCGGTCACCGGAGAATACGATTTGATCTTAGAGGTATCCGTTAAGGATGTTGAAGACCTTACAGACCTAACGCTCGACACGCTTCTGAAGGTTCCCACAGTGCGGGACGTCGTTACGTGCTTGTCATTGCGCATCTACAAAGCCGCTGGTGAATTTGCCCATAAATGACGGAGCGTGCGGCATCAGCCGGCTCGAAGGCGTCGTGGCTAGCAGGCCGTCGCCTGGTTTGTGACTTGGATTGCGGCTCGGACAAGACTACGATCGAATGATCTATGGGGTACAGGGAGAGGAAAATAACATGATGGCAACAGCAGGGACTTTATTGAGCGCGGCGGTGACGGTACTGGCCGTACTTCTGGGTCTCTACACAATGATGCTCGTGGGTCGTATGCGTGGGAAGCACGGCGTGCATGCACCGGCAGTGACCGGTGCTCCCGAATTCGAGCGGGCGTTCCGCGTGCAGATGAATACTCTCGAGCAGTTCGTGTTATTTCTGCCGCTTCTCTGGCTTGCAACCATTTATCCGGTCGTATCGGGATACTTGGCCCCTGGTTTGGGGCTGATTTGGCTGATTGGACGCGTCTTGTATTCTTTGGGCTATATGGCGGATGCTGCCAAGCGCAGTTCGGGGTTTCTCATAGCCGGGATCGCGCTAGTGGGATTGCTGGTGCTGTCAATAGTCGGGATTATCCATGCGTGGCTGGTGACGCGGCCCATTTAGCCCTTTCCGAGAATAAACACGCTTACGAACTCTGATCATTCCGCTTGCGCTTAGCGAGACTCCTTCGTGCGAAGTCGATGGCTAACCTGTTTCGCCCGATTGCCGCAGGTCTCCATGCTGCACCATCGACGCGAACGGCTCCGTGTGCGGTCGGCAAACATCAGCGTACAAGTGCGGCCTTCACATGCTTTCACGTCCGTTAGGTCTTCCTCGGCGAGCAACCTCGCCAGTGCTTCACCAATCGGAAGGAGAAGCGATTCCGGCGATCGAAAGCGCCGCGTTCTTTGAAACTCAAGTGCCGTCGTCCGTCCGTTCTTTTGCGGCACCAATCGACCGAATCCCTCGTCGCGGGAAAGCAGCCGATTCAGTGGTTCGAGATCTCCGAGCTCCAGAGCCTTCAGCGGCTTGCCTCGGTGTTCGCGGAGCAGTGTCCTAAACCATTCGCGCAACCTGCGGGCTTGCGCCGCGACGCGGTCGATTTCCCCCGGCTTCGCTTGTTTTCGCACCGCATTGAGCACGTCAACAGGCACAAGATGAGCTTGTTCCAACCACGCTAGCAACCCTTCGCCATCGCCAATCCAGTCGATCTCGGTGTCGACGGGAGTGGCGATCGAATTCAAAAAATCCAGGCCCACTGAATCGGCGATGAATATGGCTGGAGATTTTTGAGACATGGCAACTACCTCTGCGCGGTGCACCATAACCGCCTTAATTACATTTGACAAGTTACGCTCGCGTGCATAACCTCCTTGCTTGCTGTTAGGCGGTTACACACAGATCGGGTGATCAACAGGAGCGAGAGATGTTCGGAAATGATGTCAGTGTCGTTCTTGCTCACGGAGCTTGGGCCGATGGGTCGAGTTGGAGCAAGGTGATCCTGGCGCTCCAACAGAAAGGCGTCACCGCGATCGCGGCACCCTTACCGCTCACTTCGCTATCAGATGATGTTGTCGCACTCGACCGCGCGTCGGAGCGAGTCGACGGGCGACTCGTACTCGTCGGTCACGCCTATGCCGGTGCGGTCATCGGGTCATCCCGAAATCCGCGCGTCAAATCACTGGTTTATGTGACGGGCCTGGCGCCCGCGGAAGGCCAGACGGTCGCTGATGTATTTTATCAAGCCGCGCCCCACCCGCAGGCGCCGAAACTGGCACCGGATAGCCATGGTCTCATATGGCTTCCCTTCGAGGCGTTCGCCGCGGCATTTGCGCAGGACGCAACCGATGAGGAGCACGCGTTGCTCTGTGCCGTGCAACGACCGATCTCACCGGCCTGTATCACCGCCGCCGTTGAGCGCCCCCTGTGGGAGGATCGCCCGAGTTGGTTTCTCATCGCCGAGCACGACCGGATGATCGCTCAGGAGACGCAACAGTTCATGGCCGATCGCATGAGGGCGCGAGTACGCTCGCATGCCGTGGACCACATGCCCCTCGTCAGTGCTCCGACGGCGGTCGTGGACCTCATTCTGGAGGCGGTCCATGACGGCGACACTTAAGACCGGAGCCGAACGTAAATTACCGCCGCTCAAAGCCAAAACATAACTGCTGCAGCCCATTCCATTGTCAATGAGGAAACATGCCATGCCATCCATTAAATATCGTGCCGTTGAAATCGACTCTTTCAAGGTCTTTTATCGAGAGGCGGGAGCGCCGGGCGCCCCCAAGCTGCTGTTGCTCCACGGTTTCCCGAGCGCCGGTCACATGTTCCGGGACTTGATTCCCCTGCTGGCCGATCGCTTCCACATTGTCGCGCCCGACCTGCCCGGTTTCGGTCAGTCGGATATGCCGTCACCAAGTCAATTCAAATACACCTTTGACAACATCGCGCGCGTCATCGACCGCTTTACCGAAGTAGTGGGGTTCGACCGATTTGCGGTCTACGTGTTTGATTACGGGGCCCCAACTGGTTTTCGATTGGCTGCGTGGCATCCGGAGCGAATTACCGGGATCATTTCGCAGAACGGTAACGCCTATAGAGAGGGACTCAGCGACGGTTGGAATCCCATCCGGGCCTATTGGGAGGACCCTTCCGCGGCCAACCGCAACGCTTTGCGGACTTTCCTCGCTCCTGAGACGACGCGCTGGCAATACACCCATGGAGTGCCCGATTCAGCAGTCGTTTCGCCGGACGGCATGTCACTTGATAACTTCTATCTCGCGCGTGCGGGTGCTGACGAAGTGCAGCTCGATCTCTTTGGCGACTACAAGAGCAACATCACGCTGTACCCGGCATTCCAAGACTACTTCCGTATGCACAAGCCGCGTTTTCTGGCGGTGTGGGGCAAACACGATCCGTTCTTTCTGCCGGCCGGCGCGAACGCCTTTAAACGGGACATTCCGCAAGCAGACATCCGTTTCTTCGATACCGGGCATTTCGCCTTGGAAACGCATGCGGAGCCAATCGCGCTGGCGATGCGGGAGTTTCTGTCGCGCTAATCGTTGGAACTCATTCTTGGACGCGAAGGAGATAGCAAATGACAACTTCCGTAGCCGTTGTGACCGGTGCCAGCCAGGGTATTGGCCGCTCCACGGCAGTGCGACTGGCGCGAGATTTCGGTTCCATCGTGCTCGTTGCACGAAACCGCCCCCAATTGGACGAGACGGCGGCTGCCGTCTCTGCGGCGCACGCGACACCACTCATCGTGGATCTTGATTTGTCGGAACGATCAGCGGCAAAAGCGGTTGTCGATCGCACGCTTGCGACCTTTGGCCGCATTGACGCGCTGGTCAATGTTGCAGGGGCCGTACCGCAAATCGACTTGTTTGAAATGACCGACGAGCAGTGGGACAGCGGGCTGGCGCTCAAGCTGCATGGCGCACGGCGATTGACGATTGAGGCGTGGCCGGCCTTGAAGGAGGCCAAAGGGTCGGTGGTATTGATGTCGGGCAATTCGGCGCTGTTTCCCAAAGCACCTTATGCCGCGGTCGGCACGATCAACGCTGCGATCGTCGCTCTTGCAAAGGCATTTTCGGATCGTGGGATCACCGACGGAGTACAGGTCAACAGCGTGTTACCGGGGCCTGTCATGACGGGACGTCGTCGTTCCTATTTGGAGCATTGGGCATCCATCCACCACATGACGGTAGAAGAGGCCACCGAGAAATTTCCTAAAGATGCGGGCATTGCCCGCTACGGGAAGCCGGAAGAGATAGCCGAACTGATTGCCTTTCTCGTGTCGCCGGGTGCAAGGTGGATGACCGGGTCCACACTTCGCATGGATGGGGGCGAAGTCAAGTCGGTTTGATCGAGCGAACTATCAAAGGCTCTGATGCTCGCCGCGAGCGGGAGGTGTCCAATCATGTCGCCACATACGAGTTCCATGCAACGTCTGACGCAGCTGCTGCTTGCGATCTTGGCCGTCGGAGTCTGGGGCCTGTCACTGCGGCCCTATCTGCCGATCGCCGCTGCCGCAGCCAAGTCGCCCTCGGCAACCCCGACGGCATCTTTCGATACGATTACAGTACAACGCATCAATGTCGCCGATGCCGACGGGACTACGCGCTTGGTCATTGCCAATAGCGCTCGGCTTCCCGGTGCCATCATTCACGGCAAAGAATATCCGCGAAGCATCAATGACGCGGCGGGTGTGTTATTCCTGGATACATCGCAGCGAATTCTGTCGAACACAAAGAGCCTGGGATAAGCGGGATTTCCACGGGGGCGGGCGGGAGGTAGAGCTGCCCCCACCGGGGCCATCCTCCGGATTCAGTCTGCGTATCCGACCAAAAAATAAATTGACCTATGCGAGCTAGCGTACAGATCTTTCCGCGCTGGGGGGATAGCTTGAAGAAGCTCCGGCCAAATTCCGAGTACATGCCATGACCAGTAGTGATCAAGGAGGGCATCGCTCAAGTCAATCAGTTTTTTGAGTGCGGCAGCTCTTTTCCCGATAAAAGGGGGGTGGAATCCCTTCCTACCGCCCTTGGGAGTATCCTGCCGCACTCTTCTTTATGCAGCCCGCAGGCAGACCCGGTTCCATTCTTTCCGTCGCGTCAAACGGGATAAGCAACACTGAGGCGGATGCGTCGTGCACCACGACGAGAGCTGCCGCGCAACGTTGACTTTCCGGCACCCCTGCGGTATCTGCCACGTTCATCGTCAAGGAGTCGAACCGATGACCTACCTCGTGCTCGGCCTGGTCCTGTTCCTCGGAGTGCATTCGATATCGATCGTCGCGCCGGCTTGGCGCGATCGAACCGCAGCCCGCTTGGGCAATGCGTGGAGAGGCCTTTATTCATTGATAACGATAGCGGGCTTCGTAATCATTATCTGGGGTTATGGCATCGCCCGTCAGAATCCGGTGTTGCTATACGCGCCCCCAGCTTGGACTCATTACATCACGGCCGTTCTCATGCTTCCTGTGTTTACCTTGTTTCTCGCCGCATATCTTCCCGGTCGCATTAAAGACACTTTCAAGCATCCAATGTTGCTCAGCGTCATGATCTGGGCTGTGGCGCATCTCATCGCGACCGGCATGCTCGCCAATGCCGTGCTGTTTGGCAGCTTCCTGGTGTGGGCAATTGCTGACCGCATGTCGTTTCGATGGCGTACGCAGCGGGCGATTCCCATGGCGCCATCTATGAAGTTGAATGACGGCATCGCAATTGTAGCCGGCCTTGCCATTTACGTCGTCTTCGAACACTGGCTGCACGTCCGATGGATCGGAGTCCAACCACTGCCGATGTAGCGTGTTCTCGGCTCGCCCTGCGAGGGTAGGCGCCCGAACGGCTCTGAGCTTTTCGAAGGCGGGAAGCTGGTAACGCACGTTGGCACTCTGCTCTCGCAGCACGGGCGCCTGGATTTCATATTTAATTACAGGTACTTTCGAGAAATCGGCCGTAGAGTCCGTCAACCAGCCATGGGGAAACATGTCGTATTTTAGCCAGCCTGTAGCGTCGACGAGATTTGCTTTGCTGATGTTCATCTGCGCGAGCGCTTCCGCGGCGCCTCCGCCATCGTCGCCGATCGACATGGTGCAGGCGAAAGCCTGGCTCGCGGAAGCGGAGGCGGTTTCCAACAAAGAAGGTGGGCGTCTATGGGGGAAGAAGCTCTATGGTCCCCTGTTCTTTGTCGATCCCGAAACGCGAGCCGTCGTTGCCAATGAATCGGACCCGGAGGGCGTCCTGCACGCTAACGATGGCGTCTATGTCGGCACGCTGCCGAAAGAGATCATCGTCTCGAACTCGCCATCGGAATGGCAAGGTAAGCGCTGGACGATGCTCATGTGGCCCACCATTCCTACTAACGCGATCGACCGGCGGATCATGTTCGCTCACGAGTTATTCCACCGTATCCAGCCGGGGCTTGGTCTCATGGCGCAGGATTCGCCCAATCTGCAGCTCGACACCGCGGAAGGCCGCCTGTGGCTGCAACTCGAATGGCGCGCGCTCGCCGCGGCGCTGGTCGAGCAGGGGCCTGGCCAAACCCTGGCCATCCGCGACGCGCTCGCATTTCGCACGCATCGCCACGAGCTATTTGCCGGATCCGCCCAGACAGAAGCGAGCCTCGAAATCGCCGAAGGCGTTCCGGAATATACCGGGACGATTACCGGCGAACCTGACCGCGATTCCGCGCGCTGGCGTTCGATCGGCAAGCTGAGTGATCCGGACCAAAGCATCACGTTCGTGCGCTCGTTTGCCTACACGTCGGGGCCGCCCTACGGGCTGCTGCTCGATTCGCGCCTACCGGGATGGCGCACAAAGCTTTCCGCGCAATCCGATCTCAGCGCGCTTCTTGCCTCGACGCTACCGCCTCACGCGACTGTGTCCGCCGAGGCGCGCGCGCCCCTTTACGGCGCGGCCGCCATTCGCGTCGCCGAAGCTGATCGCGCCCAGAAGGCGGAAGCCGCCAAGGCGCGCTACCGCGCACGCCTGGTCGAGGGACCCACACTGCTCTTACCAGGAAAAAAACTCGCCTTCAGCTTCAACCCGAGCGCACTCGTCTCACTGGGGGATGCCAATACTGTCTATCCCACGTTTCACGCAACCGCCGAATGGGGCACCCTCGACGTGACGGACGGTGTACTGGTACCCACGGATTTCAGCCGCGCGACGGTCGCGGCTCCCAAAGACATTCAAGGTCCGCATCTCGAAGGTCCTGGCTGGACACTCGATCTTGCGGCCGGCTGGCACGTGGTGCCGGGGGCGAGAGCCGGAAGTTACACCCTCGCGAAGGAATGAGGAGGAACCGGCTGCGCCAATACGCATGCGAGGCGGCGCGAGGCCGCCTCGCATGCTGAGCCCTAGCTTTGATTGCCGCTCAATGCGTCACTTCGGATAGCTTGAACACATCGAGCGTGCCGACGCCCGACGCCGGCGCATAGCCGTCGCGACCTTTGTAAAACCAGTTGTCGCCGGTCGAAATGGTACGGATGGCAGGCGAGGGTCCAAACGAGAAGCCTAGACGCTGCAGGTTGTAGAGTTCCACATTGAGCAATCCCAGCCGGTGACCGGCCTTCTGACCCAACAGTGCCGTGACGCCGTTCAGTTGTGGTGCCACGAAACTCGTGCCCCCCAGGTGCTCCTGACCGAACCCGTTAACGCTCGATGTGTAATCCACGACGTAGCCGGTCTCCGGATCGGCATTGAACGACACGTCGGGCACGTTGCGGCCCGGAAAGTGCGCTGGAAAAGTGAAAAACACCATCGGCGGACTCACGTCGGTTTCCGTGAAAGTCTGCCCTGGCTGGGACAACTGCGTGCCGGGGATGCCGAGTTGATTCAGCGGGATCGGAAAAAACGAGCTGACGCCGCCGCCGGTGCCGACGGAGAAAATCCCGCACTCGAAGAAATTTGTAACCCCTAGCGCCTCGCATAATGGCTCGAGATAGTCCCAGCCCCAGACGCGCTCCACAGGATTGTCAATCGTGAGTATTCCACCCGGCGTGTTGAACATCTGCGGACCCGGCAGCGTCGTGCCGCCGGCCGCCGTCATCGCCGAGTCGCTGGCCGGATAGTCGACGCTCAGCGGAGTGGTGAAGCCGTCACCTTGTCCGAAGTCCCTGACCGTGTCGAAGGCCCCGCTGTCGCCGGCCGCCGAGAACAGGCTCTGCCCCTGCAAAGCGGCAACCACGAACAGCTCATGCATGGCCTGCAGCGTGCTCACCTGTTCACCGTCAAAGGGATCGGTGACGGTTCCGCCGAGCGTCGCATCATCGAGGATCTCCGGTTCGCCGAAGCTCGTGGAGATCGAGTCGGCGCGGTTGTCATGCACGGCCTGTGCAAAGGCATCCACGAACGCCTGATTGGTGTTCGGGGCCTCATACACAACAATCTTTGCGCCGGGGGCGATCCCGCCTGATTGCGCCACGTCCAACGTCGTCTCATCCGAACCCGCGGCGTCGCTTATCGGGCCCGAACCGCCGTCGACATTGACGATGCTGATGCGGTTGGGATTGACCTTCAGTCCGAGCGAGTTCCAGTAAAAGAACACGTCGCTGGTGGTGAACGACGCCAGCGTCACGATGCCGATTGTGCGCCCCGTGCCGTTGACGCCCCTTGCAATCAGTGGATTCACGTCATAGACGGAATCGAAGTCGAGCACCGTCAGGTTGCCGAACTTGGCGGATAAATCCCCTGGCTGGCCGGCGCTTAGCCGCTGCGCCGGTGCACCATTGAAGGTGGCCGGGGCTCTTTGAATGTTGTTATGCAACGTCGGTTGGGTGCTGAAGCCGACTACTCCTTGCACCATTGAGGCAATCGCTGCCGGCACGACGGGCTTCGACACGGCGGCCCGAAAGGTAGAGGCCGGTCCTTTCACGCTCGCGGGCTTTTCGAATTGATGCACGCTGGTCTGAAACATCCGCTCCAACATCGACAGACTGCCCGTCACGGACAAAGTCGTCGCGCTGGTTCTCGCCACTGCCAGGCCGGCGGCGGTGAATGTTGCCGTCACATTCTGCACGTCGGCATCGCTCGGGCCGAATCGCGCTTCTACTTGGTCGGGAGTCAGGAACTTGCCGTACAACACATCACTCGACGTCGCCAGGCGCTGCATCAGTGCTTCGGCGCCAGCTGGGTCGCTCAGCTTCAAAGCGATGGTGATTGAGACCGGCTGGCTCGCTTGCGCGCCGTTCAGAGAACCGACGTCTACCGCCGTTGAGGCAGAGCCGGCCAATGCTGTTGATGCCCCAAGTATTCCAAGGATCGCCGTGGCGATACACGTCCTGTTGAAAGTTACCCTCATTGGAGACTCCTCGATTGACTTTGTTTATTGCGTGACCAGATTGGAGAAACTGGCGTTCGGCGCAGTGCGATATATATCGAGATGAATTTGCAAGCAACGCGCGCCGCGCTTGCTCCCCGCGAGCATGTTAGTCGCTCGCTAATGCGTGTCAACGCAGGATAAACCGACCCGCAAAAGAATTTCTAACGTGGCCACTCCGTGGTTGCAACGCGCACACTGGGTCGTTGTCAATCGCCGTGTCTTCGTTAAATCGAACGCGAGTTAGTTCCAGGATCGAGAGTCCTGCATGCGCCTTCCTCCCGCGGATCGCATCAGATTGGCGATTGCCGGCGCATCCCATCGCAAGTGGCCTCCGCAAGTTTCGAGCAACTGACTAGCCGCCGGGCGCGTCGCGCGATCCGACTTTCGGAATCTCGGGCTGCTGTCCCTCGAGCTGCTGCATATCAGCGCTATCCTGTTGCGCTCGGGCCTGCGACTTCTGATCGTTCTTTTCATCTGGGCCGCTCCGTTGAGGACCCTTATGCAATTTATGATGAAGGGCATCCTTTTCGTGCCGTACTGCGTCTTGTGATAGACCGGACTGCCGGTTCGAGCCCTTTGTGTCATTCGGATCTTTGTTGTCGTTGCTCATTTGAAGTCCACTCGTCAATGCGGCGAAGTACCGCTGTAAAGAGCGTCTGCCCGCCCGCTGTCTTGTGCTGCCAGACTCGGGACACAGTCCTCGTAGGATGAAAGCTCGTTTTGATGGGCTTAAGAGAAATCGACCCACCGCGCGCGGTCCCTTGGGGTTTTGGTGCAGCCTCGACGCCAGGAGCAGGGCAGGTTACGTGCGTACTATGAACTGCTCGACAGCCGCGTTCGTCCCGAGATAGGAAACTCGTTGGCGCGGAACTTTGTTCCGTTGAAGGCGGGCGATCAACTGATGCAACAATTCCCACAAGCCGCCGAACCTCGTCGGATCTCGATTGCCCTGATCGTAGTGGGACTGCTTTTCGGATGCTCGTCCGGTAAGCCGCCGGCCCTGATGGTTCAGCTTTGCCTCCAAGACGGCCAGGGAGTCTCGGATTTCCTGAATGTGATGCAGTCCGTCGCTGCCTCGGAGCACATGAACTTCGTTGATGTTAGCGCCGACACTCAAGAGAAGCTGAAAGTCATCCATGCCAAGTACGCGAAGCTCGCCACGCCATCCTCCGTCATCAACGTGGATATCGAAAGTGGCGATCGTCTCGTCGTCACGGCTGACAACATAGACCTGCCGACTTATCAGGTATCAGCGGATTTCACCGGTAACTTGTCACCGACCGAGAAGCAGCGATTCGTCGATATTCTAATCCCCCGCTTGAGTGCGCAGTGGCAAGTGGACACCGTGCCGGCCGGTGTTCGTCCGTTTGCGATGAAATCATGTCCGGGTCCGATCTGAAGAACGAATACCGTTTCAACAACCAACTCACCAAGGCCTGCCGAGGGTGCATCTGCACGCCCCGGCAGGGTACCTCAAATCGGCTGGATATCTTTTAGCGTTTGTCGCCGGTTACGTGCCCACGCCCATCACGTACCTCGTTTCCTTTGAAGTGAGCGCTATCGACACGCTTCGCTGGGTCGGCTTTCTCGCCGCGGCTGGGCATCGGGCCCGAGTAGCCGTGCTCTGGATGGAATGCATTGTTTACGTGGCCATGAAAGTTAGCCGGACCATGAAACCACTGGCCGGCGCCGATGAATACGCCTCCGGTAAACCATTCCGGACCATAGTAGCCCGCGGGAGCGCAGCTATAAGGCGCGACGTCGTAGTAACCGTAAGGACAATCGGGTGCCACCCCAATATTGACGCTCACCTGAGCCTCTGCTGTGGGGATCGCCGCGGTGAAGCAAGTTCCCGCAATAGCCGCCAACATCAGACGTTTAAGTCGATCCATAAATTTACCTCGCTGTGATCGAACGCAGTAGCAGCCAGGAAAGCACTGGCCGGTTTAGTTGTCAGTGGACATTAGACGGCAATGAACCGAAGTAGGGCAGGCCGCCATGCTGAATACGGTGTAGTCAAAGTCCGACCAAGAGGCCGCCTGAGCGTCCGCTTGTGATTTCGTTAGACGAACGCAGCGCGCGCCTGGAGCGGCGGACCGGGACATTGGCGATGATTTGCGCGAGTCGTTTTTACGCCCGACGAAAAAACCAGATAGCCAGCACGATAAGAAGCAGTGTTCCTAGACCGATATACATACCAATCTCCGATTTGGTTTGAGACCCGTGCAGCATGCGCGATTCGGAGCCACAGAAAGAGCCCGAGCGGGCGTTCCCGATCGTCAGACAAAGGCCCCAGTCCATGTAAGCATTCCCACCGCGCGAGGCACGCGATCCTCGCCAGCGAAGAAAGTCGAAGACGGATGCAACCGGGGAGGGGGCTGCGGTGTACTTGTCGCCATTGACCATGCGGTTGCCCAAGGAACGGGTCTCGTGACAAGCCGATGAATCCCTCATTCACTACAGGATAAAAAATGAAAATTTTAGAAATGACCTCGCTGAGTTTGCTGCTCTCGTTTTCCACGCTAGCGCACACTGACGATCGTCAGGCCATTACAGCCACGCAAATGATTCCGCGCGCCGGCCACAAAATTGCCTTCCACATTCAGCAAGGCTCGTTGCCGGTCATTGTTCTCGATGCCGGCGGCGGACTGGATTCTACCTATTGGAATACTCTGGTTCCCGAGCTGGCGAAGCAAACGGGATGCAAGATCATCACTTACGATCGCGCCGGGTTTGGCCGTAGCGATGAAGTGCCGGGGCCGTGGAGTGTGCAGAGCGCTACCGACGATCTCGCCAACGGTTTGGAAAAGCTTGGCGCCACGCAGAATGTGATCCTGGTTTCGCACTCACTGGGTGGCGAAATCGCCACCTATCTCGCGAGGAAACATCCGCAATGGATCTTCGGGGCCGTGCTCGTCGATGCCAACGTGCCAGAAGTCTTTACTGACAACTTCATAGGCCGGATGTCCGATATTTACGCGCCGATCATCGCCGCAACCAAAGCAGCTCCGCCGAGCCAAGCGGGGCGGCAATTATTGGCCCTGTCTCTATCGTTCCGCGAGACTTCTCAAGCGTTTCATCGAGTAAGCTGGCCCGCTGCAGTTCCCGCAATCGTCATTGTTTCTGAGCAGACGCCGTTCGACGTTGCAGCGGACGCCCAGTGGTGGAGAGAGGCGCATCAACAATTTGTCGATGGCGCAAATAATCGGAAACTGGTGGTGGCAGATCGCAGTTCGCACGACATAGCGCACGATCGTCCTGACGTGATTATTCAGGCCGTTGCGGAGTTGGTGGCTAGGTCTAAGTCCTCGCAAGGGCTGGCGAAACCCTAGGTATCACATTGATTTTTCAGCGGTCATTGCACCTCCAGGCTTCGTTTTCCCGTTCGGTACCTCCGCAGGTCGGGGACTCGTAATCCAGGGAGTAGGGCGCCAATTCAGGCGGGTTGCGCAATGGAAAAACTTTTCTTGAATCGAAAAATATGCCTACAATGAGAACGAACAAGAAAATATGGGGATGTTTATGCGCACGCGCTATTCAGGAATCTTCTGTGCCTGCATGGTAGGGATAGGCATTGCCGCAACGGCGACCAACCCTGCAGTGGCCGCGGCCGCGGAGGACACGACTTCTCCGAGCGAGTCGGCACTGACCGAAATCATCGTCACGGCGACGCGGCGGGCCGAGCGCCTTCAAGATGTACCCATGAGCATCACCGCACTGTCCGGCGTGGAACTGTCGAGACGCGGCGCAACGGATGTCAACGATATTATTGCCAACTCGCCCGGACTTTCGAACCCT
>Ga0209007_1000316_pt1 | contig 22801 bp, 18 predicted proteins | sample JacPinW_OM1H0_O2_FD_187961 | JGI IMG/M metagenome (GOLD analysis project Ga0209007, IMG submission 187961) | Forest soil microbial communities from Algoma, Ontario, Canada - Jack Pine, Ontario site 1_JW_OM1H0_O2 (SPAdes) (version 2) | ecosystem: Environmental > Terrestrial > Soil > Boreal... | reverse complement strand
CTGGAACTTTTCGGCGCGCGCCGCAGCCTCGCCTGCGCCGATGACGCGGCCGACCGCGCCGAAGTCGAATGACGAGGCCTCCCCGAGCGGCGGCGCGATCAGTACGTCCTTCGGTCCAAGCGTGGCGAGCTGCTGCTCGGCGTTGCGGCGGATCAGGATCGCCAGCATCTGGTTGGAGATGCTGGTGACGTCTTTGAGCCTGTCGCGCCCGAGGAGCGGCGCGCCGACGTCCACCACGATCACGATGTCGACGCCCATGCGGCGCGCAATGTCCACCGGCACGTTGTCGGCGATACCGCCGTCCACCAGGATCCGGCCCTCCCGCTCCACCGGCGCGAAGATGCCGGGGGCCGACATGCTGGCGCGCATTGCGCTGGTGAGGTCGCCGGAGTCCAGCACTACCGGCTCGCCGCTCTCGAGGTCGGTCGCCACCGCACGGAAGCGCGTCGGCAGGTCGTCGAACTTGGTGATACGTACCACTGGCAGCGTCAGCCGGCGCAGCAGCTCGTTCAGACTCTGCCCCTCGATCAGGCCCTTCGGCAGCAGGATCCTGCCGCCGCGCACACCGAGCGGAAACTTCACCAGGAAGCTCTGATCCTCCTGCTTGCGGCGCAGCGTCAGGTCCTCGCGCGGCGGGCGGTCGCGGAACGCGTCCTGCCAGTTGAGCGAGGTCATGATCTTCTCGATCTCGCGCGCCGACAGGCCGCTCGCATACAGCCCGCCGACCACCGCACCCATGCTGGTGCCGGCGATGGCATCGACCGGCACGTGCATGTCCTCGAGCACCTTCAGCACACCGACGTGCGCGACGCCGCGCGCCCCGCCACCCGAGAGCACCAGCCCGATGCGCGGCCGGCGAGCGGCGGGCGGGTTCGCGGCCGATGGGTTCGCGGCGGGCGCGGGTGGCGGCGCCTGCGCGGCCACGGCTGCCGCGACCGCCAGGCTGGCAACTGCGAGAAGCAACCCCCATGCTGCATGGCGCGGCACGGCCGCCCGTACTGAACTCACGCGGCGAAGAATACCAGCATGCGCCCGGCGGCGCGCCGCTGCCCTCGCGTCCGGTGCGCGGCCTCGCGGATAATGCACCCATGACTCACGCCCTGTGCACGACTGCGCGATCGCGGCGCCCGGCGGTGTTGGCCGCGACTGCGGCGTGCGTGCTGGCCGCACACGGCGCAGGCGCGCAGTCGCCCACGGCGAGCGACTGGGGTTATTACGGCGGCGACATGTTCGGCCAGCGATTCTCCAGTCTCGACCAGATCAACCGCGACAACGTCGGGCAGCTGGCCCTCGCCTGGACCTATCGCACCGGCGAGCGCGGCGCGCACTTCGCGCGCGCCGACCGCCTGACCTTCGAGGCAACGCCGGTGCTGGCCTACGGCCGGCTGTATCTCGAGACCGCCACCAACATCGTGATCGCGCTCGACCCGGCGAGCGGAGCCGAGCGCTGGCGCTTCGATCCGCACGTCGACCGGACGCGCCGCTACAGCGACGTCGCGGCGCGCGGGGTGAGCCTGTGGCAGTCGGGGGATGGGCGCGCGGCCGGTCCGTGCACACGGCGCGTGTTCACCGGCACGCTGGACGCGCGGCTGCTGGCGCTCGATGCCGACACCGGCCGGCCGTGCGAGGATTTCGGCGCCGGTGGCGCGGTGGACCTCACACAGGGAGTGCGCATCCGCGATCGCGATGCTTACCTGGTGACCTCCCCGCCCGCGATCTGCGGCAACGTCGTGGTGGTCGGCTCCTCGATCGGCGACAACCGCGCCGCCGACCTCGAGCGCGGCATCATCCGCGGATTCGATGCGCGCAGCGGCGTCCTGCTGTGGTCGTTCGACCCGATCCCCGATTCAGCGGCGCATCCGGCCGCAGGCGAATGGAACCTCGCGCAGGCGGCCGCCACGGGCGCCGCCAACGCCTGGGGTGTCATGTCGGTGGACCGCGAGCACGGCCTGGTGTTCGTGCCCACGGGCTCGGCGAGCCCCGACTTCTACGGCGGCACGCGCCTCGGCGGCAACCGTTTCGCCGACTCGCTGCTGGCGCTCGACGCCACCAGCGGCCGTCTGGTATGGGCGCGGCAGCTGGTGCACCACGACCTGTGGGACTTCGACCTGTCCGCCGAGCCGGTGCTCGGCGACATCGAGGTGCAGGGCGTGCCGGTGCCGGCGGTGATCGAGGCCACCAAGACCGGCATGCTGTACGTTTTCGAGCGCACCCGCGGCGAGCCGCTGTTTCCCATCGTCGAGCGCGCCGTGCCGGAGAGCCGCGTGCCCGGCGAGCAGGCCGCACCCACACAGCCGTTCTCGACCCTGCCGGCGCTCGTAGCGCAGCGCCCTGTCCAGGCGCGCGACGCCTGGGGCGTCACCTTCTGGGACCGCGGCAAGTGCCGCGCGTTGATCGCATCGCTGCGCAACGAGGGCATCTTCACTCCTCCGGACACCGGCGGCACGCTGCTGTCCCCGGGTTACATCGGCGGGGTGGACTGGGGCGGGATGGCGTTCGACGAGCCGCGCCAGCGCGTCATCGCCGCCGTCAACCATCTGCCGATGGTCGTGACGCTGATCCCTCGCAGCGAGCTCGATGCCGAGCGGCACTCGGGGCAGCATCCGCGCGCGGAGTTCGCCGCTCAGGCCGGTACGCCCTACGGCATGCGCCGCGAAGCGCTGCTGTCGCCGTGGGGACTGCCGTGCACCGCGCCGCCCTGGGGTACCCTGGTGAGCGTCGATCTACGCCATAGGCGCATCGTCTGGCAGGTGCCGCTCGGCTCCACCGAAGGCTTCACGTCCTGGTTCCTGCCGGTGCGCGACTTCGGCATGCCCAACATGGGCGGACCCATCGCCACCGCCGGCGACCTGGTGTTCGTCGGTGCGGCGATGGACAGTTACCTGCGCGCCTTCGACCTGGAGACCGGGCGCGAGCTGTGGAAGTACAAGCTACCGGCCGGCGGCCAGGCGACCCCGATGACCTACCGCGCGGGGCCGGACCAGCGGCAGTACCTCGTCATCGGCGCCGGCGGCCACGGTCCGCTCGGCACGCCGCGCGGCGATTACCTCATGGCGTTCGCACTGCCGCGAGCGACCGCGCCTGCACCGGCCGCCGCCCGGGCGCCCTAGTCCATTGGAAAAATCGATATGCTGTTTCTGATTGTCTCGATCGTCATCCAGGCGTCACTCATCGTCCACGTCATCAAGACGGGCCGCAACCAGATCTGGATCTGGGTGCTGGCGCTTTTGTCTTACGCCGGCATCCTCGCCTATGTGGCGGTGGAGCTGCTGCCGGAGCTGCTACGCAGCCGCACCGCGCAGCGCACCGCCCGCGGCATGCGCCGCGCCATGGATCCGACCGCGGATTTACGCCGCTACGAGGACGAGGTGCGGGTGGCGGGCAACGTCGCCAGCCGCCAGCGCTACGCCGAGGAGCTGGTGCGTCACGGCCGCAGCGCCGAAGCCATCGCCCAGTACCGGGAAGCCCTGAGCGGACTCTACGAGCACGATCCCAACCTCATGCTGGGACTTGCGCAGGCGCAGTTCGCCGCGGGCGATGCGCCCGGCGCGCGTGCCACTCTCGATGCGCTGATTCAGCACAACCCGGATTTCCGTTCGCCGGCCGGACATCTGCTGTACGCACGCGCGCTCGAGGGCGAGGGCAACATCGGGAAAGCGCTGGAGGAATACCGCGTCCTCGCTCCCTCCTACCCCGGAGCCGAGGCCGCGGTGCGCTACGCGCAGCTGCTCGCCGCGCAGGGGCAGCGGACCGAGGCGCAGAAAGTGGCGCGCGAGCTGCTCGAGCAGGCGCGCATCGCGCCGGGGCACTACCGCCGTGCGCAACGCGATTGGCTGGACGCGGCACGCCGGCTGTTATGAATGGCGCGGGATCTGCTGCGTGATGCAGTGGATGTTGCCGCCACCGAGCAGTACCTCGCGCGCCGGCACTCCCGTGACCCGGCGGCCGGGAAACAGCCGCTTGAGGCGCTGCGCGGCCAGCCGGTCGGTGCGCTCATCGAGCAGCGGCATGACGATGCCGCGGTTGGCGATGTAGAAGTTGACGTAGCTTGCGGCGAGCCGCTCGCCCGCGACACGCGGCCTGGTGCCGGCGCGCCGCGCGATGCCGGCGGCTTCGCGCGCGCTCATCGCCAGCGGTCCGGGCATGGGGAGCCTGGTGACCCTGAGGCGCCGTCCACGGGCATCACGCGCATCGTTGAGGCGCTCCCAGGCGTCCAGTGAGATCGCGTACTGCGGGTCGCGCCGCCGCTCGGTCCAGGTGAGACACACGGCCCCCGGGCGCGCGAAGCAGGCGAGGTTGTCGATGTGCCCGCCGGTCTCGTCGTTGACCACGCCGCGGCCGAGCCAGATGATCGTGCTCACGCCGAGGTAGGCGCGCAGCTGCCGCTCGATGTCGCTGCGTGTCAGGTGCGGATTGCGGTTGGGGTTGAGCAGACACTCCTCCGTGACCAGCGCCGTGCCCTCGCCGTCGACGTGGATCGCGCCGCCCTCATTCACGATCGGCGCGCGGTAGCAGCGCAGGCCTTCGAGGTCCAGCACGCGGCGCGCCACCCGCTGATCCCGGTCCCAGGGAAAGTACAGCCCGCCGCGCATTCCACCCCAGGCGTTGAAGCGCCAGTCGACGCCGCGCACCCGGCCGCGCCCATCCACGACGCAGGTCGGGCCGACGTCGCGCATCCAGCAGTCATCGTGCGCCATGGCCACTGCGTGCACGCTCGCGGGCAGCAAGGCACGCGCCGCCGCCAGCTGGGCCCGCGAGACACCCACGGTGACCGGCTCGAACTGTGCGATCGCCGCAGCCACCTGCGCGAAAGCACGCTGCGCGGGCCGCGCGGCCTGGCGCCAGTTGTCGGGCCGCTCGGGCCAGAGCATCCAGCAGCCGGCGTGCGGCTCGAACTCGCCGGGCATGTGGAAGCCGTCCGCGGCGGGCGTGCTCGATAGCGCGCGGCTCATCGGCGCAGGTGACTGTGCTTGAATCCGTAGAAAGCGTAGATCGACATCCCGAGCGCGGTCCAGATCACCAGCCGCATCCAGTTCTCGAACGACAGCGTGAGCGTCATGCCGAGACAGAATACCGTGCCCAGCACGCAGGTGACCGGCGCCCAGGGAACACGAAACGGCCGGTACGCGTCCGGACGCGTGCGACGCAGCACCAGTACGCCGGCGCACACCACGGCGAACGCGAGCAGGATGCCCATCGAGATGAGATCCGCGAGCAGGTCGAGCGGAAAGACCGCGGCGATCGCCGCCGCGAATACGCCGGTCCAGACGGTGGCGACGTGTGGAGTCTTGAAGCGCGGATGACAACGGCTGATGGCCGGCGGCAGCAGGCCGTCGTCCGCCATCGTCAGCAGGATGCGCGGTTGCCCGAGGAGCGAGGTAAGGATGACGGAAGTCATGCCGGCGATGACGCCCACTTTGAGCACCGGCGACAGCCACGAGAGCTGCGGGTGCGCGTCCAGTGCCGCCGCTACCGGCGCGTCGGAGTCGAGTTTCTGGAACGGCACCATGCCGGTCAGGATCGTCGCCATCGCGACGTACAGCACCGCGGAGATGATCAGAGCTCCGAGGATGCCGATTGGCAGGTCGCGTTGCGGGTTGCGCGCCTCGAGTGCGGTCGTCGAGGCGGTGTCGAACCCCACGTAGGAGAAGAAGATGATGGCGGCCCCGCGCAACACGCCGCTCCAGCCGAAGTGGCCGAAAGTCCCGGTGTTGGGGGGTATATACGGCTTCCAGTTCGCGGTGTGGACGTACTTGAGGCCCGCGATCACGATGACCACGATGATGGCGACCTTCAGGGTCACCATGACAGAGTTGGCGCCGGCCGAGCCGCGCACGCCGACGTACAGCAGCGCAGTCATGGCCGCGATGATCAGCACGGCCGGCACGTTGATGAGCGCGCCGGTGCGCACGACGTGCTCGTGCACATCGAGGCCGAGCGGCGCGTTCACCAGCGCTGCGGGCAGGCTGATGTGCGCATCGCCGAGCAGGCTCACGACATAGGCGGACCAGCTCACCGCCACGGCGGATGCGGAGATGGCGTATTCCAGCAGCAGATTCCAGCCGATGAACCAGGCGAGCGCCTCGCCCAGCGTCGCGTAGGTGTAGCTGTAGGCGCTGCCCGGCACCGGCAGAAACGCCGCAAACTCGGAATAGCACAGCGCCGCGAGTCCGCCGCCGAACGCCGCGATCAGCAGCGACAGCGTGATCGCGGGACCGGAGTGGTTGGCGGCAACCGTGCCGGTGAGCACGAAGATACCCGAGCCGATGGTGGCGCCGAGCCCTATGGCGATCAGCGCGCGCGCGCTCAGCACCTGCTTCAGCCGGTTCTTGCCCGCCGGAGCCATATCGATGGGCCGTACGGCCAGCAGCGCGCGCAGCAGCGTCGGCTTCGACGGCGGCGCGCCCTCACTCTTATTAGTAACGTCAGACATACGCCCTTTCGCCGGCCCGCTACCTACGGGCGTAAGCCGCACGCCAGTCTCTCACACGACACCGCTGCGGGCACGCGCACCGCGGCTGTGCGCAGCCCTGTGCTAGCATGGCGCGCCCGCGGAGCGCCCGCCGCGCACCTGCGAGCCAAGGAGACCCCGATGTCAGCCGTCCCGAGTCCCAAACCGACGCCGCCCGCCGCTGGCGCGCGCATCGCCATCAGCGATGGCCAGCTCGCCGTCCCCGACAACCCGATCATCCCGTTCATCGAGGGCGACGGCACCGGACCTGACATATGGCGGGCGAGCGTGCGCGTCATGGATGCCGCGGTGGCCAAGGCGTACGGCGGCCGGCGCCGCATCCACTGGATGGAGGTGTATGCCGGCGAGAAAGCCAACCGCCTGTTCAACACCTGGCTGCCCGAGGAGACGGTCGCGGCGTGCCGCGAGTACCTGGTATCCATCAAGGGGCCGCTCACCACGCCGGTCGGCGGCGGCATCCGTTCGCTGAACGTCGCGCTGCGGCAGATGCTCGATCTGTACGTGTGCCTGCGCCCGGTGCGCTGGTTCAAGGGCGTGCCCTCGCCGGTGCGCCATCCCGAGAAGGTCAACATGGTGATCTTCCGCGAGAACACCGAGGACATCTATACCGGTATCGAGTTCGAGGCTGGCACGGCCGAGAATCGCAGATTCCTCGAGCTGTTCCGCGAGGCCTTCCCCAAGGCGTACGCCAGGATCCGCTTTCCGGACAGCTCCGGCATCGGCATCAAACCGGTGTCGAAGGAGGGCTCGGAACGGCTGATCCGCGCCGCCCTCGGCTACGCGGTCGCCAACCACCGTCGCAGTGTCACGCTGGTGCACAAGGGCAATATCCAGAAATTCACCGAGGGCGCGTTCCGCAACTGGGGATACCAGCTCGCCGAGCGCGAGTTCGCCGAGCACAGCTACACCTGGGAGCAGTGGGAGCGCACCCGGGCGGCTCGCGGCGAGCAGGCCGCGAACGCCGAGATGGACGCGGCCAGGAAAGCCGGCCGCATCATCGTCAAAGACGCGATCGCCGACATCACCCTGCAGCAGGTGCTCACCCGGCCCGAGGAGTTCGACGTCATCGCGACGCTCAATCTCAACGGCGACTACCTCTCGGACGCGCTCGCCGCGCAGGTGGGTGGCATCGGTATCGCGCCCGGCGGCAACATCAATTACCTCACCGGGCACGCCGTGTTCGAAGCGACGCATGGGACCGCGCCGAAGTACGCCAACCTCGACAAGGTCAACCCGGGCTCGCTGATCCTGTCCGGGGAGATGATGTTCCGCTACCTGCGCTGGCCGGAAGCCGCCGATGCCGTCATTGGCGCCATGGACCGGACCATCGGCGAGAAGATCGTCACCTACGACTTCGCGCGCCTCATGGAAGGCGCGCGGGAAGTCTCCACCAGCGCGTTCGCCGATGCGCTGATCCGCAACCTGTAGCGCGCGCCGCGCTACCGGCCTGGGGCAGCGTCCGCGGCGGCACCATGACGAGCGGGTACTCCGGCACGCCGCTGCCGCAGAAACTGGGCATCAAGGAAGGCGCGCGGCTGTTCGTGCGCGCCGCCCCCGACAACTACCGCCGGCTGGTCGCCCCGCTCCCCGCCGGCGTACAGTTCGTTGGCACGATCGATGTACACACCGATCTCATGCACCTGTTCGCGACCCGCCGGGCGCAGCTGCAGGCGGCGCTCGAGCAGGCACGGCGCGGCATGCGTGATGACGCGGTCGTCTGGGTCAGCTGGCCCAAGCGGGCGGCGCGGGTGGCGACCGACCTCAGCGAGGACGTGGTCCGCGAGCTCGCCCTGCCCCTCGGGCTGGTGGACATCAAGGTGTGCGCGGTGGATGAGACCTGGTCGGGACTGAAGCTCATGATCAGGCGCACGGAGCGTGCCGCCGCCGGCCGCAAGGCGCGCCGTGCGCGTGGCCGAGCTGCGCCATGAGCGCACCGTCCGACACCATCCTCGACTGGGCGCGCAAGGTGCAGGCGATTGCCCACAACGGACTCGCCTTCGCGCATGATCCCTTCGACCGCGAGCGCTACCAGCAGCTCGTGGATCTGGTAGCCGTCATCCTGTCGCAGGAGCTCGCCGTGCCGCTCGCCGCTGCGCGCGCCTTCTGGGAAACCGAAGCCGACTACCTCACCCCCAAGGTGGATGTCCGCGGCGGGGTGTTCCGCGGCGACACGGTGTTGCTGGTGCGGGAGCGGAGCGATGGCCACTGGACGCTGCCGGGCGGCTGGGTGGACGTGAACGACTCGCCGTCGGGAGCGGTGGCGCGCGAGATCCGCGAGGAGTCGGGCTTCGAGGCACGTGCCGTCAAGCTCGCCGCGCTGGTCGACAAGCGCCGCCATCCGCACCCGCCTGGCGTGCATCACATCTACAAGCTGTTCTTCCTGTGCGAGCTCACCGGCGGTGCCGCGCGCGTCAGCGACGAGACCGACGCGGTGGACTTCTTCCCCGTGCGTGCGCTGCCGCCGCTGTCCCTCGGCAGGGTGCTGGCGGCGCAGATCGAGCGCCTCTACCAGCACCAGCTCAATCCCGGCATGCCGACCGACTTCGACTGAGGCCGCGGGCGGCGCGCCGTGACCGGATCCGCTCCCAGCCCCCCTCCTGCGGTGCGCGACTGCGCGCGCCACATCGTGGAGGCGTTCGCGAACTACAACGCGGAGTTCCGCGCCATCACGCGCCGCGCGCCGCTGCGCTTCGACGCCCGCGATTGGAAGGGCGGCCAGCGCGATGCCGTCGAGCGCATCGAGCTGTACGACCGCTTCGTAAACCAGACCACCGCGCAATTGCGCACGCTGCTGGGCGCGGCGGCGCTCGACCGCGCACTGTGGCGGGCGCTGCGCAGCGAGTTCGCCGCACAGATCGCCGGGCTCGCGGATCCGGAGTTCACCAAGACCTTCTTCAGCTCGATCAGCCGCCGCCTGTTTGGCACAGTGGGCGTGGCCCCGGACATCGAGTTCGTCGCCACCGACCTCGATCCCCTCGCAGCCGTGCGTTCCACCGTGCTGACCAACACCTACGTGAACCACGGCTCGCTGTCGCTGCTGTTCGAGGCCCTGCTCGGGGACGTGCGCTTCCGCTCGCCGTGGCAGGACCTCGACCGCAGCATTGCGCACGTCACCCAGGAGGTGAACGCCTATTTGCACCGGCGCGGTCGCGGCGAGCGGCGCGAGGTGCTGCGGGTGGAGGTGATCCGTCCGGTGTTCTACCAGATCTCGCGCGCCTACATCGTCGGACGCATCCTCGGGCGCGAGTTCGCGGCGCCGCTGGTGATTGCGCTCAAGAACGCCGACGGCGGCGTGCTGGTGGACGCCGTGATGCTGGCCGAGGCCGACGTCAGCATCGTGTTCAGCTTCACGCGCTCGTACTTCCACGTCGACCTGGAGCGCGTCGCCGAGGCGGTCCTGTTCCTGAAATCGATCATGCCGCGCAAGCCGGTGAGCGAGCTGTTCACGGTGCTGGGGCGTGCCCGCCAGGGCAAGACCGAGCGCTACCGCGAACTGATGCGCAACCTCGATTCCACCACCGACGAGTTCGTGCATGCGCCCGGCGAGCGCGGCCTGGTCATGGTGTGCTTCACGCTACCCTCGAGCGATGTGGTCTTCAAGGTGATCCGCGACCGCTTCGCCTACCCCAAGACGGTGCTGCGCGAGGAGGTGCTGGCGAAATACCGCATGGTGTTCATCCACGACCGCGCCGGGCGGCTGGTGGACGCGCAGGAGTTCCGCCGCCTGCGCTTTCCGCGCGCGCGCTTCGCACCGGCACTGCTCGAGGAGCTCGGGCGCGAGACCGTGCAGACCGTGCGCGCGGACGGTACCGACCTGGTGTTCGATCACCTGTACATCGAGCGGCGCATGACACCGCTCAACCTGTACCTGCGCGCCGCGTCCGCGCCCGACGCGGAGCGTGCGGTGCTCGACTACGGGCAGTGCATCCGCGACCTGGCCTACACCGACATCTTCCCGGGCGACCTGCTGCTGAAGAACTTCGGAGTGACGCGCCACGGCCGCGTCATCTTCTACGACTACGACGAGCTGTGCCGCGTCAGCGACTGCAGCTTCCGCGACCTGCCGCCCGCGACCGACCCCGAGGACGAGATGCGCGGCGAGGCCTGGTTCTACGTCGGCGAGCGCGACGTGTTCCCCGAAACCTTCCTCAACTTCCTCGGCTTGAACGACGCGCAGCGCGCGGCGCTGCTGCGCGTGCACGCCGAGATTCTCACGGCGGCCTTCTGGCGCGGCGTGCAGCAGCGGCTGAGCGAGGGCGAGGTACTCGAGGTGCTGCCCTACCATCCGCACCGGGTGCGGGTCGCAAGCAGTGCCTGAACGGCCTATCAGGCGCCGCAGGCGGTCAGTGCCCGTTCACCGCAGGTGCATTCGGCGGGGAAGCGCCTCCACCCCGGCGGGCGCGCGCCCTCGCGCGGGGCGTGTGTCGGCGCCGGCGCTCAGATTTTCCAGGACCTTGTTTACTCCGTCCCAGTTTACGAGCTCGTCGAGGAACGTGCTGACATAGGCGGCACGGCGGTTCTGGTGATCGAGATAGTAGGCGTGCTCCCACAGATCCAGTGCCAGCAGCGCGATATCGCCGCGCACCAGCGGCGTGCCCGCGTTGCCGGTGGTCAGGACGCGCACCTCACCGCCGCGCCACACCACCCACAGCCAACCGCTGCCGAAGTGCTCGGCGGCGGCGCTCTTGAACTCGCTCACGAAGGCTTCGTAGCTGCCGAACTGCGCGCTCAGCAGGTCCGCCGCCGCTCCATGGGCCGGGCCGCCGCCGTGCGGGCGCATCGACCGCCAGAAGACATTGTGGTTCCACACCTCCGCGGCGTAACGGTACACGCCGTGCTGCGCCGGGTTGCTCTCAGTCACCCGGATCAGCTCCTCCAATGCCAGCTCCTCGAGGCCGGTGCCGCGCAACATCCCGCACAGGCGGTCGAAGCAAACGCGCTGGTGACGCAGGAAATGGAACACCACCGTGTCGCGCGACATGGCAGGTTCGAGATCGGAAAAATTGTATTGAATGACCGGGGACTCGATATTCATGCGGCGTCCTTCCTGCACGTGGGTCCGGATCCGGAAGTGGTGTGGTTCAGACCTTGGATGATGGCACGCAGTTCCACGGTATTCTGTAGGTCAAGAACCGCTTTCTTGTAGTTGTCGTCGTGAGCGCTTAGGGCCCACTCGACTGTTGCAGCGTGCAACCGATTACCGCGACCCTCGCCTAACGGATTGCGCGACCGACCGGCGGCGCCACCGGCTGCTGGGGGGCCAGGTTGGCGGCGAGAAAGGCCTCGACCTGGCGGTACAGCGTCAGGCGCATCTCGGGACGCCTCAGACTGTGGTCGCCGTACTTGATCAGCACCAGCTTGTAGGGAACGTGGCTCCTGCCGAGCGCCCGGGCCATCTTCTGGCTCTGCTCAACCAGCACGGTGTAGTCGTTCCGGCCGTGCACCAGCAGTACCGGCACCTGGATGCGGTCGGTGTGCCGTATCGGGGACTCGGCCTCGAGCGTCGCGGTATCCGCGCCCATGGACTCGCTCGCCGCCGCCTGCCCGCCGTAGAAGCGCGCATCGTCGCGCGCCAGCTCCGCCATGTCGGACACCCCGGCGATGCTCACCGCGCAGCGGTACAGATGCGGCTGCTTCTCCACGCCGATGAGGGCGGCGTAGCCGCCGTAGCTCCACCCGACGATGGCCAGTCGCGCCGGGTCGGCCAGCCCCTCGGAGATCAGCCAGCGGGCGCCGGCAGTGATGTCGTCGTTCATGACCGTGCCCCACGCCTGGTGGCCGGCCTTCTCCCACGCCTCGCCGTATCCGGTCGAGCCGCGGAAGTTCAGCTGCAGCACCGCATAGCCGCGGTTGGCGAGCATCTGCACGAGCGGTTGGTATTCCCAGCTGTCGCGCGCGTAGGGCCCGCCGTGCGGCAGCACTACCGCGGGGAGCCTGGTGCCGGGCACGGCGCCCAGCGGCAGAGTGAGGTAACCCGCAATGCGTACGTCGCCTTCTCCCGGCACGACGACCGGCTTCATGGGCGCGAGCTGCCCGGGATCGATCGAGTTCAGCCGTCCGATCGGCAGCACCTGATGGGCGGTGAGATCGACCAGGTGAAACCGCGCCGGCAGCACGTCGGTGTAGGACACAGCGATCAGGCGCTTGCCGTCGCGCGAGGCGGAGACGACGGCGTGAAATGCGTTCGGTACGGCCCGCTCGAGCAGCTCCTCGACCGCCTGCGCCTCGGGATCGATGTATTCGATGTGCGGCCGGTCGCTCTCGTAGAAGAACCCCGCGACGTGCCGGTCCGACGGCCATTGGACGATCCCGCTCACGTCGACATCCGGTCGCGAGAACACCAGCTGCATATCGCCGTCGCCCTGGAGGTCCATCTGCCAGACCGCAAGCCGGCCGTTGTAAGGGGCGAGCACGAACAGCTGATTGGGATGCGTCCCGAACACCAGCGGGTCGAAGCGCGAGTGGTCGAACCGCTGGAATTGCTCGAGCGTGTGCCAGGGCGCATCGGCGGCGTCGCGCGCGATATACGCGGCGCGGTCGCCGCGAAACCCGTAGCCGAAACGCACCACTCCCTCGTTGTCCGCGGTCCAGTCCATGACCGGGGGCTGCGAGGGCACGATGAGCCGCAGCGCGCCGCTATACACGTCGAGCCGGTAGACCGACGGGAACACCGTGTCCGGATCGGTGAGCTCGATGAGCACGTGCCGCGGGTCGTCGGGCAGCCAGTGCACAATGCGGTCCTGGAATTGCCGCCCGACCCCGCCGTCGGCGCGAGACCGGGCGAACAACATGCGGACGTCGCCCCCCTCGGGGTTGAGGGCCATGAGACGGGACGCCGGAAAGGGCACTCCGTCCTGTCCGTATGCCATTGCATCGAGGTGACAGAGCAGCCGGTCGTCGCTCTTGAACTCGCAGCGGTTGACGTCGAAGTCGGCGCTGGCGACGTGCAGGATCCGCTGCTCGGAACCCGAGCCCAGATCGCGCACGATGACGGCCGGCGTCCGCGACAGGGTGCCGAGGTAGGCCAGGAGCTTCCCGTCCGGCGAGATGTGCGGCGACTGCATCTGCGGGTAGGCGGCAAACTCCTCGAGCGGAATCAGCGGCGCTGCGGCGGCGGCGGCCGGCAGCCCGGCCCCGAGAGCGAGCGCAGCACCCAGCCCGAGCGCGAATGCGCGCGGCACTTCAGCCCCCGGCGGCGCCGAGCGCCTGGTTCACATCCTGTGCGAGATCGTCCGCATCCTCGAGCCCGATCGACAGCCGTATCGTGCCCGCGGTGATCCCAGAAAGACGTTGCTGCTCCGCGTTCAGCTCGCGCCCACCCATCATATGCGGCGTGACGACCAGCGATTCGGTGGAGCCGAGGCTGGCGGCGAGCGCGAACAGCTGCAGCGCGTCCGCAAAGCGACGGGCTGCGGCTTCGCCCCCGTGCAGGTCGAAGCTGACGATGCTGCCGAAGTCACGCATCTGGCGCGCGGCCAGCGCATGCTGTGGGTGCGCGGGCAGTCCCGGATAGTGCACGCGCGCGACCGCCGGGTGTGCGGCGAGCAGCTGCGCGACGGCCAAGGCGCTCGCGCACTGCGCCTGATAGCGCACGAAGTAGGTCTTGAGCCCGCGCAGGATGAGGAACGCGGCATGCGGATCGAGTATGCCGCCGAGGGCGCCGAAGTCGGTGCGCATGCCGCGCAGCAGCTCGTTGCGCCCGATCACCGCTCCGCCCATCACGTCGCCCGTGCCGGAGGCGTATTTGGTGAGACTGTGCAGGTAGAGATCCACCTCGTATTCGCCGTGCTGGTGAAAGCCCGCGAAGGTGTTGTCCATCACCACCAGCGCGCCGGCAGTGTGCGCCAGGCGCGTGAGGGCGGCGATATCGGCGATGCGGGTGATGGGATTGGTGGGACTCTCGAACAGCACCAGCCGCGTGGGCTGGGCCAGTGCTCGCTCGATCCCGGCCAGGTCCTCGATGGACAGCATGGTATGGGTCACGCCGAAGCGCCCCAGCAGGCGCCGGGTCAGGTAGCGCGTCGGGTTGTAGCTCTCGACGAAGCACAGCACGTGGTCGCCCTGGCGGGTGAGCGCCAGCAGCGTCTGGGAGATCGCGGCCACCCCCGAGGCAGTGACCAGGCAGTCGTCGCGCCCCTGCAGCTCCGCGAGCAGCAGCTCCAGTTGGCGCGTGGTGGGGTTGGAGGCGCGCGTGTAGAAGAATCCGGGCCGCTCGCCGCGCAGGTAGCGCTCGGTGTCGGCGACTGAGTCGAACTCGAACTTCACACTCTGATAGATCGGGGCCACCACCGGGTGGTTGCCGGGCGGCAGCTCGACGGCGGGCGGATGGTTGACGCGGGTGGTCTTTTTCATGGGTCGCGGATGCAGTTTACGTCTCGAGCGTAAACCGGTCGGCATCGAGGTGCGCCGGGAATTTTTCGCGGAAGGTGCGCAGCTGCGCCCCCTCGAGGACCACGGTCACGAGCCCCGGCTCTGCGCCCAGCTCCGTGAGCGGCTGTCCCAGACAGTCGAACGCTGCGCTGCCGCCGGCATAGTCCACGCCCGCGCCGTCGGCACCCACCCGGTTGACGCCGACGACGTAGGCCTGGTTCTCGATGGCGCGCGCCCGCAGCAGCTGAGCCCACGCGTAGCCGCGCGCCGCCGGCCAGTTCGCCACATAGACCAGCAGCTCGTAATCGAGCCCCGGACGACGGCGGCTGAATACCGGGAAGCGCAGGTCGTAGCACACTAAAGGACAGATACGTAACCCGCGCCACTCGAGGCTCACCGCCTCCCTGCCGGCAGTGAAATGCTCGTGCTCGCGCCCCATGCGGAACAGGTGCCGCTTGTCGTAGTGGCGCAGCTCCCCGGCCGGGGTCGCCCACAGCAGGCGGTTGTAGTAGCGCCCTGCGGCCGCGGTGATCACGCTGCCGGTGATCGCGGCGTTGAGCCTGGCGGCGCGCTCGAGCAGCCAGTCGCAGGTCGCCCCCGCCGCCGGCTCGCCCAGACGCGCGACGTCCATGCTGAAGCCGGTGGTGAAGGTCTCCGGCAGCACGATGAGGTCGGTGCGACCGGCGAGCGGCTCGAGCAGGGCCGCAAACCGCGCGCGGTTGGCCGCCGCGTCCTGCCACACGAGCGGCTGCTGGATCAGCGTCACCGAAAGGCCCATGCGCCCCGCCTCAGCTCACAGCCGCGCCGCGAACGCGCTGAGCCGCGCGGCCGCCGCATCGAGCGTCGCGTCGCGCTTGGCGATGCACAGGCGCAGGAAGGTGAGCGATGTGCGCTCGGCATAGAACGGCGACAGCGGAATGCTCGCGACCCCCGCTTCCGTCAGCAGCCGCTCGGCGAATTGCAGATCGTCGGCGGGGGCAAACTCGCTGAAGTCGAGCAGCTGGAAGTAGGTGCCCTGGGCCGGCGGCAGGCGGAATCCGCACGGCGCAAGCGCCGCGCGCAGCCGGTCGCGCTTGGCCTGGAAGAAGCCAGCGAGCTCCTGCCCGCAGTCGGGCCGCGCGGCCAGGTAGGCGGCGATCGCCTGCTGCAGCGGATGCGCGATGCTGAAGGTGTTGAACTGGTGCACCTTGCGCAGCTCCGCGGTGAGCGCGGGCGGAGCCACGCAGTAGCCGACTCGCAGCCCGGTCGCATGCAGCGTCTTGCCGAAGGAGAACACCGCGAAGCTGCGCGCGGCGAGCTCCGGGTGGCTGAGCACCGAGTAATGGCGGCCGCCGTCGAACACCACGTGCTCGTACACCTCGTCGGCCAGCACCAGGATGTCGCGATCGCGGATCGCGGCGGCCAGCTCGTCGAGGTCGGCGCGAGTCGCCACCGTGCACGCCGGATTGTGCGGACTGTTCAGGAGTATCAGTCGCGTGCGCGCATTCACCGTCGCGCGCACCCGCTCCCAGTCGTAGCGAAAGCCCGGCTGCGTGAGCGGCAACCGCACACAGCGCGCGCCCGCGAGCCGCACCGCCGGCTCGTACGAATCGTAGGCCGGGTCGAAAGCGATCACCTCATCGCCCGCGCCGACCGCGGCCTGGATGGCCGAGTAGATCGCCTCGGTGGCTCCCTGCGTGATGGTAACGTCCGCTTCCGGGTCGACGCGCACCCCGTAGCTCGCGGCCAGCTTCGCGGCAACGCCCTCGCGCAGCAGCGGCAGCCCTTCCATGGGTGCGTACTGGTTGTGACCGGCACGCATCGCCGCCGCCACCTGCGTGGCGAGCTCCGGGTCGATGTCGTAGTCGGGGAACCCCTGACCGAGGTTCAGCGCCCCGAGCTCGCGCGCCCGGCGCGACATGACGGTGAAGATCGTCGTGCCGACCTCGGGTAGCTTGCTGGTACGCACGTGCCTGTTCGCGCCCCTTGACCCGCGGCCGGTCCGCGCCGCCGCCTAAGCGTCGCTCTCTGCGGCGGCCAGCGCTGCGCCGACCACCCCGGCCTGGCCGGCGAAATGCGCCGGCCGCAGCTGCGCTTCCGAGCGCAGCAGCGGTGCGAACTCCGCGAACCGCTCACTCACCGCGCCGCCGAGAATGAACAGGTCCGGCCAGAACAGCTGGTACAGGCGCTCGAGATACTCGTTCACCCGCGCGATCCAGGCGGGAAAGTCGAGCCGCTCGGCCGTGCGCACCTGGGCCGAGGCCCACTTCTCCGCGTCCATGCCTCGCAGCTCCAGGTGCCCGAGCTCGGTGTTGGGGAACAGCTTGCCGTCGGCGAACAGCGCGGTGCCGATCCCGGTGCCGAGGGTCACCATGATGGCCACCCCGTTGCTGCCGCGCCCGGCGCCCCAGCGCATCTCGGCGACGCCGGCGGCGTCGGCGTCGTTGAGAAACAGCGCCGGCCTGCCGAGCGCACGGGCCGCCAGCGCCGCGCCGTCGGTTCCGATCCAGGTGTGATCGACGTTGGCCGCGGTGCGCGCCGTGCCCTGCTTGATGACGCTCGGGAAGGCGATGCCGGCGCTACCGCTCGCGCCGGCGAGCTTGCCGGCGAGCGCGGCGATGACCGGCATCATGGCCGCCGGCGTCGAAGGCCGCGGTGTCGGCGCCGATATCAGCCCGCCGGTGAGGCGACCGGCGTCGACGTCGACCAGCCCGGCCTTGATCGAGGATCCGCCGACGTCGATTCCGAGAACCTGGCGTGTCATGTCACGTTCGCTCACATGTTGGCGGCGGCGGCGAGCTGCTCATCGCGCTCGCGGCGGCGCTGTTGGTAACGCATCCACACCGTGGAGCTCACGATGCCGATCGCAACGATGAGCACCATGATGGTGGCGAGCGCGTTCACGTCCGGAGTCACACCGAAGCGCACCTTGGAGAAGATCACCATCGGCAGGGTGCTCGAGCCTGGCCCGGCGACGAACTGCGTGATCACCAGGTCGTCCCACGACAGCGTGAAGGCCAGCAGCCACCCCGAGGCGACCGCCGGCAGGATCAGCGGCAGCGTGACGCGCAGGAACACCTTGGCGGGCCGGGCGCCCAGGTCCATCGCCGCCTCCTCCAGCGACTGGTCGAACCCCGTCAGGCGTGACTGTACCACCACGGTCACGTAGGCCATGCAGAAGGTGATGTGCGCCAGCGCGATCGTGACCGCACCGACCCCTCTGGGCCAGCCGATCAGCTGCTCCATGGCGACGAACAGCAGCAGCAGCGACAGCCCGGTGATCACTTCGGGCATCACGATCGGCGCGGTGGTCATGCCGGCGAGCAGCAGCCGCCCGCGGAACTGGCCGAAGCGTGCCAGCGCCATGCCGGCGAGCGTGCCGAGCACCACCGAGCAGCTCGCCGCGACCAGCGCAATGCGGATCGAGAGCCACGCGGCGCGCAGTATCTGCTCGTTGTGGACCAGCACGCCGTACCACTTCAAGGTCGGCGAATGCACCGCGTCCCACACCGTGACCAGGCGCGAGTTGTTGAACGAGAACACGATCAACGAGGCGATGGGCACGTACAGGAACACCAGCCCGAGAGCGAGCGCGCTGCGCGCGAACAGCCGGCGGCTCCTCACTTGGCCCCGAGCTCGCGCCGTTCGAGGCGCTGCAGATACAGGATCGGCACCACCAGCAGCGCGAGGATCAGGATCGCCACCGCGCTCGCCACCGGCCAGTCGCGATTCTCGAAGAACTCGTCCGACAGCACCCGGCCGATCATCAGCTGGTCGGGGCGCCCGAGCAGTGTCGGGATGACGTACTCGCCGACCGCCGGGATGAACACCAGCAGCGAGCCGGCGACGATGCCGGGCAGCGACTGCGGCAGCGTGATGGCGAGGAACGCGCGCCACGGACGGGCGCCGAGGTCGGCGGCCGCCTCGAGCAGCGTCTGGTCGTGCTTCTCGAGGTTGGCGTACAGCGGCAGGATCATGAACGGCAGGTACGAGTACACGATGCCGATGTAGACCGCGAAGTCGGTCTGCAGCAGTGCCAGCGGATGGCGGATGAGGCCGAGGTACAGCAGCACGTTGTTGATGACGCCGTTGTAGTTGAGCAGGCCGATCCAGGCATAGACGCGCAGCAGGAAGCTGGTCCAGAAGGGCAGCACGATCAGCATCAGCAGCATCGGGCGCGTGGCGGCGCCGGCACGCGCGATCGCGTAGGCCATGGGATAGCCTAAGCCCAAGCACCACAGCGTCGAGACTGCCGCGACCTTCAGCGAGTACAGGTACGAGCTCACGTACAGCGCATCGGTGAGCAGGAACTGGTAGGCGTCCCAGTGCAGCTCGAGGTGCGGTGTGCCGTGATGCCAGCTGAACAGCGGCGTGTACGGCGGGATCGCCAGCCGGACGTCGGCGATCGAGATGCGCAGCACGATCACGAAGGGGATGAGAAACAGCACCAGCAGCCACAGGGTCGGGATCCCCGCCACCAGCCGCCGCCCGGCGCGTGCACTCAGACGCACGGGGCTGCTACTCGGCCAGTACCACGGGGCTCGAGCCGTGCCAGAAGAGCCACACGCTCTCCTCACGCGTCAGCGGGCGATCCGCGCCCCGCGTGACGTTCGGCAGCGTCACCCGCAGCATGCGCCCGGAGGCGATCTGCACCAGGTAGATCGACATGTCCCCCATGTAGGCGATCTCGCGCACCGTACCGCGCACCGCGTTCTCGGCCGTCCCGCCCGTGTCAGCCGGTGGCTGGCGTCCGATATTGATTCTCTCCGGCCGGATCGCGGTCCAGACGGTGGCGCCGGCGGCGCTGCTTGCGGCTCCCTCGGCGCGCAGCGTGCAGCCGAGCTCGTCGCACTCGATGTACACGCCGGCGGCGTCGGCGCCGCGCACCCGCCCCTCGAACATGTTGACCGAGCCGATGAAATCCGCGACGAAGCGCGTCGCCGGGGACTCGTAGATATCCGCCGGAGAGCCGACCTGGACTATGCGCCCGTGATTCATGACCCCGAGGCGCGTACCGAGCGTCATGGCCTCCTCCTGGTCGTGGGTGACCACGATGAAGGTGACCCCGAGGCGCTGCTGGATGTTCAGCAGCTCGAACTGCGTGTGCTCGCGCAGCTTCTTGTCGAGCGCCGCGAGCGGCTCATCGAGCAACAGCAGCTTCGGGCGCTTGACCAGCGCACGCGCCAGCGCCACGCGCTGGCGCTGGCCGCCGGAGAGCTGGTGCGGCTTGCGCGCGCCGTAGCCGCTCATCCTCACCAGCTCGAGGATCTCGCCCACCTTGCGGCGGATCTGCTCGCGCCCCTCGCCCTCCTGCTCGAGACCGAAGGCGACGTTCTTCTCGACGCTCATGTGCGGAAACAAGGCGTACGACTGGAACATCATGTTGACCGGCCGCTCGTAGGGGGGAATCGCGCTCATGTCGGCGCCGTCGATGCGAATCGTGCCGGCGCTCGGGGTCTCAAACCCGGCGAGTATGCGCAGCAGGGTGGTCTTGCCCGAGCCGGAGCCCCCCAGCAGGCAGAAGATCTCGCCGCGGCGGATGTCGAGCGATACCGCGTCGACCGCGGTGAAGTCGCCGAACTTCTTGGTGACGTCGACCAGGCTCACGTAGGCACTGTCCGGATCGGCGCTGCGCGGCGCGGACGCTCTGGCGGAGGCTGTGTTCATGGGACTGCTCATAGGCTCACTTGCCGGTCTTGAAGCGGGTCCACATGCGCGTCAGCAGCCGCTGGAAAGCGGCCGGCCGGGCGCGCTCGGGGACCAGCCGCGCGCGTACCGCCGGCGGCGGGTACACCCCCGGGTCGTTCGCCACCGCCGGGTCGAGCGGCTGGATCGACGGCAGCACGGCATTCGCGTACTTGATGAGATTGGAGTTGCGCGCGGCGATGTCCGGACGCAGCAGGAAGTTGATGAACAGGTGCGCATTGCGCACGTGCGGCGCGTCGGCGGGAATCGCCAGCACGTCGTAGTTGCTGATCGCGCCCTGGCGCGGAATCGAGTAGACGATGTTGACGCCCTTGCCAGCCTCGCTGGCGCGGTCGCGCGCCTGCTTGATGTCGCCCGACCAGCCCATCACCAGGCAGATATCGTCGTTGGCGAGATTGTCGATGTAGCGCGAGGCGTCGATGTAGCGCAGGTACGGCCGGATGGAATGCAGCACCTGCTCGGCGGCCTTCAGGTCCGCGGGCGAGTCGCTGCCGGGGTTCTTGCCGAGCAGCAGCAGCACGGTGGCGACCACCTCCGAGGGCGCGTCCAGCACCGATACCCCGCAGTCGGCGAATCTGGAGACGATCGCCGGATCGAACAGCATGCGCCAGCTGTCGACCGGCGCGTCCGGCATGCGCGCGCGGATCTCCTTGACGTTGTAGCCGATGCCCGAGGTGATCCACATGTAGTCGACGCTAAAGCGGTTGCCCGGATCGTACAGCGCCGTGGCACGCGCCACCTCCGGATCGAGGTTCTTCAGGTTCGGAATCAGCGCCTTGTCGAGCTTCTGGTAGACGTCGGCCTGGAGCTGGCGCTCGAGGAAAGGTCCGGAGGGCACCACGATGTCGTAGTTGGTGTGGCCGGTGAGGAGCTTGGTCTCGAGGATCTCGTTGGAGTCGAACACGTCGTAGTTGACATGGATGCGGTACTCCTTCTCGAAGTCGCTGATCACCGTAGGCTGGATGTAGTCGGACCAGTTGTAGACGTTGAGCACCTTCTCGGACTCGGACGCCCGCGGGCCGTGGGCCGCCGGCCCGGAGCAGGCTGCGCAAACGGCAAGCAGCAGGCCGGGCACGCCACTGGCACGCAGAAATCGGGAAAACCTCACCACGGACTCTTTCTTATACGGTCCAAACCGGCCTTTTGCCAAGCGGGCAAAGGGGGGCTGGCCTGCGGAAAACGCCGCAGGCGTTTTCCGCCAATTTAAACATTCAGCAGCAGGTGCTCGCGCTCCCAGGAGCTGATCACCTGCAGGAACACCTCGTACTCGGCTTCCTTGACGATGGTGAAGGCTTCAACGAACGGCTCGCCGAGCAGTTTCACCAGCGGCTCGCAGGCGCGCAGCTCGCGCAGCGCCTCATCGAGCGAGCGCGGCAGGCCGAACGGCAGGTCGTGGGCGCTGCCGACGATCGGGTCCGACGGCTGGATGCCCTCGACCATGCCGAGATAGCCGCAGGCGAGCGAGGCAGCGATGGCGATGTACGGATTGGCATCGGCCCCCCCGACACGGTTCTCGACCCGGCGCGCCTGGGCGTCGGACATCGGCACGCGCAGTCCGGCGGTGCGGTTGTCGTAACCCCAGTGCACGTTGATGGGCGCCGACAGGTAGCGTGTCAGACGCCGGTAGGAGTTCACGTTGGCGCAGAACAGCGCCATCGCGGCCGGCATGTATTTCTGCAGTCCGCCGATGTGATGGAAGAACAGCGGCGAAGGCGTACCGTCCGGGTTGCTGAAGATGTTCTTGCGCGTCTTCAGGTCGACCACGCTCTGGTGGATGTGCATGGCGCTGCCGGGCTCCTTGGCGTGCGGCTTCGCCATGAAGGTGGCGTACATCTTGTGGCGCAGCGCCGCCTCGCGCGCGGTGCGCTTGAAGAGAAACACCTGGTCGGCGAGATCCATCGGCGCGCCGTGAATCAGGTTGATCTCCATCTGCGCCGGACCGTCCTCGTGGATCAGCGTATCGATCTCGATGTCCTGGTCCTCGCAGAACTGGTAGATGTCGTCGAACAGCGGATCGAACTCGTTGACCGCGGCGATGCTGTAGGACTGCCGTCCCGGCTCGGCACGCCCGGAGCGGCCAACCGGCGGCTTGAGCGGATAGTCGGCGTCCTTGTTCTGCTCCACCAGGTAGAACTCGAGCTCCGGCGCCACGATCGGGTCCCAGCCGCGTTGCGCGTACAGCTCGACGATGTGGCGCAGCACGTGGCGCGGCGCCATCGACACCCGGCGGCCGTCGGCATAGAAGCAGTCGTGGATCACCTGCGCGGTGGGCTC
>Ga0209007_1000315_pt1 | contig 22808 bp, 18 predicted proteins | sample JacPinW_OM1H0_O2_FD_187961 | JGI IMG/M metagenome (GOLD analysis project Ga0209007, IMG submission 187961) | Forest soil microbial communities from Algoma, Ontario, Canada - Jack Pine, Ontario site 1_JW_OM1H0_O2 (SPAdes) (version 2) | ecosystem: Environmental > Terrestrial > Soil > Boreal... | reverse complement strand
AACCCACTACACTCCGCCTCCCAATCATCCATGGCGCAAGCCCTGGAAGCGGACAATTCTAAATTGCAAAAAACCGGACATTTCTACTTTGCGTTGACATAAGCGCCACTACCGGGTTACCAGTATGGTAGGCCTCCCTACCTCCGGGGCAAACATCTTGGCAACTTAGCTCGGGCCAATCGTCTCGGGCCTGCCAAGGGATCAGATGGCTAAGACGATTTTGGTTGCTGACGACAATCCGACGATTCGTGAGATGTTGTGTAAGCTGTTTGAGTCTGAAAAAGACTACGATATCTGCGGGGAGGCATCCAACGGCCAAGAAGCTATTGACCTCGCCTTTAAATGTCGCCCTCATCTCATAATTCTCGATTTGTCGATGCCGGTCATGGACGGACTGACGGCGGCGCGGGAGCTGAAACGGTTAATGCCTGACGTTCCGATCATTCTGTTCACTCAGTACGCGGATTTCAGCAAGCACATGATGGGCCGCACATTTTCGGCTGACCGCGTCGTATCCAAAGGTGACGCAAAAGAACTCGTCGGACACGTTCGGTCGCTGATTCCGGTCTGAGGGGCTCGTTGCAATTGCTCGCACCGCGCCGCAACCGGAAGCTTCTAAGACGCGAATCGCTAGTGAGCTGCTGGCATTCAATTTCCTCTCGCCGAATCATGGCGCCGGCTGCTCCACGCAGGCAGGGACAGACCCTAACGTGTACACTGGACAGCGTGACCTCAGTTGTAACAGTCTTCAAGACGATCACGGAAATAGACGGACTTCAGGTTGCCATGAGGTGGCTGAACTCCCGTGTCCCGTATCGATTTACAGCTATTTTCGCATTTGATGGCGACATGCTGCGAAACGTCTGCTTTGTGGACAAAGAAGACCCTGACGTTACGACGTGTATGGATCAACCGATTTTAGATTCTTACTGCACGTACATCCACCGATCCGGGAAGACGTTTAGTGTGGAGCGGGCAAGTACGGACGGGCGTGTCGTGGGCCACTCGAAGCGCGAAAGCTATCAGTGCTACTACGGCGTACCGCTATTTGACGCAAACGGGAAAATTCTCGGTACGGTTTGCCACTTCGATATTCAGCCGCAGTCTGTCATTGAAGATGTCGCAACGACACTTGACGATCTAGCTCCGGTAATTTCGGAAGCGGCTTTTGAAAGAAAATGAAGCTGCCTTTTCTGGACGCACAGTTTCCGATATTGCTAGGTTCTAGCTAGATAGATTTCGTACACGACGAATTCGTCTTTGCCTCCAACCGTCTTACCCACGTGGGTCACTCGCCAGTTCTGCCCATGCATTCGGACGATCGTTCCTTTTTCCGCGTCGGGTGCTGTTCCGTCAGGGTCAATGACGATGATGACTTTCTTCGCTGAGTCGTCCCCTTGAAGGTCGGGCCGCTTATTGAGGAATGTATCCCTTACGGGACAGATTTGCGTCTGCCGGAGTGGGACACTTAGCGCGCAAGAGGAGGTTTCGATGACGAGAGCGAGAGTTCCACCGCTGGGCGACCGCGAGTCCGCTCCTGCTTCTGCGGGCACAGAATGCGTAGCCGACATCCTCGAACAGGAACTCCAACCTACGATTCATGAGTGGCTCAAGCTTGTAGAGAAAGAACCAGACTTAATCCGCGTCCCACTGACTTTCGACGAACGTACCGGCCACCTTCCGAGACTCCTCCATGACGTGATTGCCAGGCTGCGTCTCGACAAAGGGTCGAAAGCCCCGGTTTCGGTCGCCGCAAGCCATCACGGAGAGCTGCGACGCAAACAAGGCTATACCGCTGCGATGGTCGTGGACGAATCTCGAATCCTGCAGGTCTGCATTTTTTCGACTCTTCACAGGAATGAGCGGCGTGTGAAATTCAATAAGTTGCTCCCAGACGTTGTGACTATCGCAGACGAAGTCGATGCGCAACTGAAGCAGCAGATCCTCTGCTTCCTGCCAGTCGAGGACACGGAGAAGCAGGCCATGAACTGAATTTGCCCCCCGGGAAGCTAGTCAGTCGGCATTGTGCGAGGGAGTCGGTCTTCTGACTTCTAGAACAAAGCTCACGTTTTACGTTCCAGAACGAGGTGAAGGCGAAGTTGTCTCCGATATTCGAGAATGATGCGCGCGATCTCGGTGTGCAGCGGTTGTGCCGGCCCCAGTGCCATTATGAAAATCAAGAAGCTCAAGGCGGAATCGTTCGAACCGGAGACCTTTCTCGATACTTCGGGAAAGGCGCGAAGAGTTGCGGAATTTCGGAAGGACGAGCAAATTTACTGTCAAGGCGACGCGGCCAGGAGCGTCATGTACATCCAAAAGGGCAACGTAAAATTCTCCGTGGTTAGCGCGTCGGGAAAGGTGGCGGTGGTTGCGATGCTCGGTCCGAGCGACTTTTTTGGCGAGGGCTGCATGGCTGGACAGGCGGTTCGCATGGGCACGGCGACCGCCATTACGCCGACCACGCTTTTCGCCATCGACAAGAACGAATTGCTGGGTATGCTCCGTACGAAGGACAACTTATCAGACCGTTTTATCAGATATGTGCTCAGTCATAACAACCGAGTCGAGGAGAATTTGATCGACCAACTCTTCAATTCGACCGAGAAGCGGCTCGCTCGGGCGCTACTCGTGCTCGGCCGTTATGGAGAAGTGCAGCATCAGCCGGACGGCGAACTTCCAACGGTTTCCCAAGAAACCTTGGCGGAAATAATCGGCGCTACGCGCTCTCGCGTGAATCTCTTCATGAACAAATTCAGAAAACTCGGCTTCATCGAATACCACAATAGCAGGATCACGATTAACAAATTACTACTGACATCTGTCTTGGACGAGTAGGCCACGTTTTGTCGCGTTCCCTTGTATAACGCCATGAGACCGTCAGCCGCCGTTTCGCCCCGCGCCTAAGCGCAACGGATTGGGCCGTGGAGATCCCCACCGCCCCTACCAAAGTTTCGTAAGCGTACGGTCAGAACCGTGTTGACTCTCGCGAGGGGCTAAGCAGTGACTTGGTCATCGTAATTGGCAGATGGCAACACCTTCGTGTCGACGATCCTTGGCCCGTATTGCACGCGAAATCTGCAGATCTCTGCCTGCTTTCAGTATTCAGATTCTTGGGGTTGGCTGACGAGCTCCTTCAGGCCTGAAGGCCGAGACCGCAGCGTCCCAAGGAGGCCCGAGAGACTCTGCGACTTGGTTGAGGAACTAGGACAAAGCAAACCGTCGAGCGAGCAGGCCGAGAGCGAGTAAGCCAGTGCCAAGCAAGAGAAGCGAAGAAGGCTCCGGCAGGCTAGTGATGGTACCGACCGGCGTATAGGTGAACTCTGTTTCCAAGCCATAGGAGAGAATGGTGGAGGTACATACGGTAGGATCGCCCGTATTCGTAGTGCCAGGGATTCCACCAACATTATAAACTCTGTTCGTATCGACCGAGCATCCGGCGGCCAGATAGGTCTCATCCTCACCAGGCGTAAGAATGTCCACATCCATGAGCAAGTTACCTTGTGACGGGTTATACAGGAACGGCCCACCGGTGAAAGACAATACATTGGTAACCGTTCCGCTGAAAAACAAGCTGTTGTTCGAACCGAGGTTATCCGTGTAATCGGTGCTAAGGGTGTTAACTCCGGCACTGGTTGTCGACAGGTCGATGGTCAAGTCGCTGTTAATCGTTCCCGTTGTACATCCGCTAACGGGAGTAGTGGAACAGAAAAATGTGATGCCCGTTATATCCACCGGTCCGGAAAAGACCGAAGAACTGTAAACCTGCTGATACTGTCCGGTATAGTAGTCCCCGTAAAACGGGTCGGCGTTTGCCGAGTTGCTAGTTCCGATTGTGACGCTGTCGGCTGCTGCGAGGGAGCAGAACATTCCCGAGCCTGCCAACATCACCAGAACCGTTAACGCCAGCGAGAGGCTTATAGCCTTGTACATGCGACCTCCTCAAATCTCAATTCTTTGCCTCATTCGGAAACGAAGCACCTAAGCCGGGATTTCCGTTTTGACCTCCCGAATGGCCATCCTTGTACACCCGAGGTGCTTCCAAATCAACCAAATTGTGTCTCAACTCAGCAAGTCCCGAAGAGGTTCCAATTGTTCGGAGGCGCGATTTCAGAATACAGAGTGGCGATGAGCGAAGGAATGCCTCGAGGTCGGGAGTTGAAGTTGCGAGTTGGGCTGTTCGTCTTGCTCTGGCTACGTGGGCCGCGCACGTCGCTCGGCGGAGCACATAGCACGCGGCTGCTCCAAGGATGACCACACGATGTAGAACCGCATAAATGAGAAGGAGTCGACGGGTTTGCAGCGCAGCTGTGAGGCAGTAAATTCCAGACGCAAGCAAAACAGGAATCGAGAATGCACCGGTCAAAACAGAAAGGTCGGCCGCGTGCCGGTTGCGCCCCCTGAACCTGCACCAACCGAGATACCCGGCTCGAATTGCAGTATCGAAAGGATCCGGCCAGAAATTCGACTTGCACGTTTATATGCTTAACGTATATATATTCCCCCATTCGGTTGACCAAAAGGAAGTCCACGCACCTCGGAATGTAGCTGTATTCAGGCCCTGACCCCATAGGCGACCAGTCGAAACTCGATTTGGGAGTAGAGAGTCATGACGCCAGCACCGCTACCAGCGCCCATTCCAAACCCCGTTCCAACCCCTGCTCCGTTGCCGCCGTCGCAACTCGGTCCGCTGGACGCGGTCAACGAGCTTTTGAGTCTGCCATGGTCGGGATACATACCGGCGATGGCGAAAGCGCAAGCACAGGCGCTTGTTAACAGCCTGCAAGGTAAGGTTCTGGCCCAGAACAAAGGATCTATCAATGAAAGCAACTACTGGGATTTCGCACTCACGCTTACCGACGTTTCGGCTCCCATCGACCTGACGAGTCCACCCGGGTTTTCCCGGATTCTGCCGATGAGCAAAGATGCTGGCTTCACACTCGAAGCCCCCCTGAACGGCGTCTGGAGCCTGGGATTCCAGGGGAAGTTGGCGCTGAGTTCCAAGGTGGTAGTCGCGGGGGAAAAAGTGTGGAGCGCGAGCGCGGCATTGCCGTGGAACCTGACCTTGAGCATCAAAATCCAGGCGACGGTGAGAGCCGACGGAGCCGACCCGAATTGGCCCATCTTCACGAGTGTCAGCGTCACGCCTAGCCTCGCCCTGCAAGCCACGGAGCCAATTCCACTTCAGGTGGGAACCACGTTTCAGGTGACGGTCAAGCCGGGTCTCATACAATTCAAGGCCCCGTTGACGGACCTCAGCGTTGGCATCGGCGATGAATTTAGTGCCGGGTTAGACGTTACGTGCGTGGTTGACGTCACCCCCGCGCCTACTTTCGATTTCTTGGGCGTTAAGGTGCCGACGGCGGACTTTAAATTTGCCCTCGACGGAGCGTTGAAGTTCAACCTCCCGAACGTCGCTCCGTTCAGTACATCCGGGCTTTCCGCGGACTTTGGTTTGCCGATCGAGTTGAGTCTGCCTATTCCCGAGATGCTCAGCGAGTATCTGTGGTTGTTGGAGAGCACGCAGTTGCCGATTCAAGTCGGTTTGAACAATCCGAACGGCGCGGTACCGGCCTCGCTCGCAAATTTCGATTTCGCGACTCCCGCTCAAAGCATCGAAGCGGAGTGCGTCGCGTCCCACATACCGTACAACGCGGTATTCGCGATCGAACACGAGCGGGCTGTAACGCTACCGATGTGGAGCGCACTGCATCATTATGCAGACGAGGAGGACTCCGCACTGTGGACCGGATTCTTTCTCGCCGCGGCTTCTTTCCAGTACGCTGCGACAAGCGATCCCGCTGCCCTACAACTGGTGAAGCAACTGTTGGACGGGGTCGATCGGCTGTTCACGGTGTGCACGGATGCGGTGGTAAAGAACGGCGTTCGTTCCGCCGTGCCAGTGGTTGTGACGAATGGTGTTCGTCGCTCCGGTTTTTTTGCGCGCAGCGTTCTGCCAGACGATAGCCCGGTGCGTTGGTGGCAAGCGGACGACAGCATTGCCAACAACAACCGCGCGTTCTATGAGCAGCCAGAGGGAGGCTGGGAAGTTTTCGTGCCGGGGCACGAGAATCTGCACTTCAATACCTATGCGGAACTGCAAGCCTCGCTCGATCAGATTCCCATACCGTTCGGCCAGATGCCGCTCAGCGAATCGGCAATACGCCCGGTTGGGCGCGTATGGTGCGGGGTGGGCGCAGGCGGCAGCTTCCAAGACGCGACGACCGACCACCAGCTTAGCCGAGATCAGATTATTGGTATCTGCTTCGGCCTTTTTATCGCGTGGTCGGTGGTCTCCGACCAGAGCGCCAAGGAACGCGCCGCCGATCGCCTTACCGAGCTCATTGGATATATCGTTGACAACAAATGGAACGTTCCATTGCCCCCGGATATTTCCGCGGTCTGCACAAGTTATCTAGGGGCATTCGATCATCAGCTGGCGCTGCTCCGCGTGGGCGCAACGGTCAACCCGGGGCAGTTCAGTGCGGCTTACGACAAAGTGAAGGCAGCATCGCAATACATTTGGATCTCGGAATGGACCTCCGTGCTCGATCCTCTTTTCGAGTACTACAAGATGAACCTCTCACACGCCGCGATCGTGCCGCTGCTGCTGGCAGAATCGGATGCCACGGTACGGCAGAACTACCTAAGCGGATATAACATCCTCCGACAAGCAACCGCCCACCACCGTAATGCCTGGTTCAATGTGGCAAACATCCTGATCCAACCACCGTCGCAACGAGCGACGTATGTATCGACAGCGAAGGCCGGATCGAACCCCGCACTTTTGTTGACGGAAGAGATTAAGAGCATTTTGGAGGACTGGCTTACGAGGCGCGGCCAGGTAAAGGAACCTAACGGTCTTCCTACCGATGCAGTATCGGTGGCGAACGCCCAGGCGATCGCCGCGCTGTGGAACACCGAGCCAGCCGAGGTGGAGCTGTATACACCCATCGAGAGCCTCTCTTCTTCGTTTTACATTTCCCGATACGCCCGGGCAGTTTCTGAGAGAATGGGCGGCATCATGGAATTTACGTGGCAAAACGATCCATTCCAACTGGGCCTTTCCGGGAAACCGAACGGACCACTGACGGTGCAAGAAGCGATGGCTTCGCAGGACCCTTTGAGAGAATGCTCTGGAGTTGACTATCTACTGCCTTACTGGATCGCCGTGTATCTGGGCGTGATACAAAACGTTGTGCCCAGTCCGGTTGGCCCCACGCCAACCCCCATTGGATGATCGTGTAGACGGGGCGCCAAGCCCCGCGCTCATCCACCCGGCTTCACTTACACCAACTACTGAACACTCCTGCAGCGAGGGTCGTTTAGCTCTTGCGCGGATATCGGCCACCCTAAAGTTTCCTGTTTTCAATCTCTTATATCGTTAAGGACGCTTCAATCGGAACAAACGCTTTGACCAAGGTCAAGCTTCGGGTCAGCGAGCCTTGTGATTTCAATGATTTGCGCAGTCTGAAAAGACGCAGAGTTGAACGGGAATCCCCACCGCCTCCGCGAGTACCGCGTGGATTGAAACTCAGGACCGGACTGAGAGTGAATTTGGTCGGTCACCGCGAGGTGCCGGCTGATGTGTTTTTCGACGAGCCGCAAAGTCGCGCCAGAGTCCATATTGGTTTCGCACCACCTCGTCTCTGGATAACTTCCGGCTTGCCGACCATTCTGAAGTTGGCATCGTCAATGACCACATGCGCGTTTACCAGGACGTAGGCGATGGTTCCGACTCTCACTTTGGCGTACTTTCTCAGAATTTTCAGTTGTTGCGGCGTGCTACAAAAGAAGGCAGCGCGCACGTCGTACGCGCCGCCACGTCACTCTAACTAGCGTAGTGGTCGGAAGCCCGTGCGCACTTCTTCGGAAAAGATTTTCGGCTGTTCCCAGGCCGCGAAGTGGCAGCCCTTCTCAACCTTGTTGAAATGGATGAGCTTGGGAAAAGCCTTCTCGGGTTGGCCTCGCTCCGGCCCGAGTAGACTGTTCGGTGTTCACCCTACAGAGCTCGGACCGAAGGAGGCCGAGATGAGAAATATAGGATGTGATTTGCATAGTCGCCAGCAGACATTGGCGATGCTGGACACCACAACAGGGGAGATAGAGAAAAGGACTCTGAAGCACGAAGAGAACATCGTGCGAGAGTTTTATTCCAACCTTCCACGGCCCGTGCGTGTGGGGATCGAAGCCACCGGATCGATGCAGTGGTTCGTGAACCTCACGGAAGAACTGGCAATCGAATGCCTGTGGGACATCCGGCAGAGATTCGAGCGGCTGAACCGCGAAAACAAAAACATGATCGACGAGATGCGGACTTACTCCTGTCACTGCTGGTAGAAGAGCGCTTTCCGACGATCTGGTTACCTACGAAAGAACTGTTAGACATTCGGGCCTTATTGCGGCACCGACACCAATGGGTGGGCCTGCGGGTCAAAATACAAAATGCGCTGCAGGCGATTGCGTTGGCAAATGGGCTGCGACGAGGACCTTCCCTGTGGACCCAAGCAGGACAACACGCGATCGCGGCTTTGCCGTTGTCACCCCATGCCGCCTATCGGCGGAATGAGTTGCAGGCGATGTATGTGAAATTCGAGGAGGAGATCGAAAAACTAAATCAGCGAGTCGAGCAGCAAGCACGTGAACGTTCCGGAGCACGGTTGTTGATGACTCATCCTGGAGTAGGGCCGATCACGGCCTTAGCGACCGACGTGTTCCTGGGCGATCCCGCTCGATTCGCAGACAGCAAAACCCTGGCGAGTTATGTGGGGCTGATCCCCGGAGAATATTCCAGTGGAAAGCGACAGCGATTGGGTGGCCTGACCAAACAAGGCAATCCGCTGTTGCGATTTCTCTGGGGGGAAGCAGCCATCCATGCGATACGCCGGGATCCGGAGTTGAAACATTTTTGCAGGATTGATTAGGCTACCCGCCTCCCTGAAAGGGGAGATCGAAAACCTCATCGCGGTCCATCGTGCCTCTGGCCATTGTCAAAACCGAAAAAGACTGAGAAACGAGCTTCGCTAGGGCGCGAGTTTAGTGCGCGCGCGACGGGTGAATTTTCGTCAGGTGCCGAATCTGCCGCGGCCCAGATAAGCCGGCCTGGTGCTCGGATCGAGCCTGTGTCGAGGAATCGCTGTGGAGTCTCGACCGCACGGCGACTTCATCGGAATACGGCAGGGGAGGCGGTTCCACGATCGAGCTGAAATCCAGAACGGCAATGCCGTCTCCTTCTGCACCGGTGATGGCCACGAGAACATTGTCCGCGCCGTCCTCAACCAGGGCGTCGTAATTCGCCGACAGCGCAAAAGGAAGCGCGATGCGGTTGCGCAACACGCCGAGCCGGCCGTCGAAGATATCCATGCCGTTGGTTGAAGGCTGGAACAGAAGGCTGCCGTCCGGGCTCAGTTTGCAGCCATAGACGTAGGAGACACTAGTCGCTTCCCTGTCATTCAGCGTGAGGAATGATTGTGCGTTCAGATCCGCATCGTAGAGATAGTTCGAGGCGGAAAACTGGGTCTGGTTTGCGGCCAGCGCCAGATCATAGGTGCCGTAGCAGCATCCCGGTCCCAAGGTGGCCTGCGTAGCGACCCCGGTTAATGTGTCGATGCTGAAAATCTGCCCGAGATTATTGAAGAACACGCGACTGTTATCCGAACTCAGCTCCGTCCGGAGGTAACTATCCGACGTGCCCAGTCCGGGTCCCGTGACGTTCAGATTGGTCAAAACGCCCGTATTGGTGTTCAGCTCGAAATAGTTGCTGAAGCCCGTTCCTCCCAGCACGTCTGCGGCGATATAGGCGATCCCGGCGTCGGTAATGGCGATCCCGGCCGGATTTACCTCAAGCCCTTGTGGTAGAGACGTGGTCATCGGAAAGGTCTGGACCGATGCGGAGCTTGACGGATTCAGCAGGTAAATGACATCGGCATTGATGTCGGCAATGGCGAGCTTGCTGCCGTCTTCGGAAAGGGCCAGCCCCCAAAGCCTCTGCACGGCTCCAGCCGGGGCCGGAATCGTGAATGGCGCAAGCCACTGCCCTTGGGTCCTGGAAAAGACCTGAACCTTGCTCGCGTCGGTGAAGTAGTAGAGGTCGCGCGTCGGATCGTAAATACCCTGGGCGAGTTGCGCGCCCGCGAGCGGGAACTGCTCGGTGGCGGGAAGATAGGCAATCGCTCCGCTGGCGGTGGCGGTGCCCGCAGCGGTGGTTAGGGAAACGCTCGCGGCAGATCCGGACGACCCGGCAGGGATCGTGTAGGCAACCGCCTCGAGAGGAAAGGGTTGCCCATATACAGCGTATACGTCCCCGTTGAAGGCTACGACCGGAGCGGCCGCACCGTCGACGCTTACCGAGAGGCCGGCCGGGATGGTGGTCCCATCCAGAGGCCCCAGCCCGTATCCGAAAGCAACCCCGGTTCCGCCGCCCTCGGCGGTTGAGAAGTTGGGCGAGACCTCGAGGATCGTCGGTCCGTAGCTGAATCCGTCGGGGATGATCTGCATACCGCCATCGGTCGTGAAAACGTAGACGTCGGTCGAACCTGGGCCACCCGCAGGTGTCGTAGAGGAGATGATGCCGGAGCTGCCCAGAACGTCTGTCGCGGCCTGGGACCCAAAATACATGCCGCTCAGCGGACCAAAGTTATTCGGATCCGGCAACTGGACGGCAGTCCCGCCTGCTGCAGGGCCCGTATCGGGAGTGAGGTAGCCATTCTGGAACTGCGTTCCGACGGCTCCCGTGCGCTGCTTTGTAGTGTCAAGGAAACCGAACCCTTCCTCAAGCGGGCCTCCCAGAAGCCCGGTGCCGTCGCTGACCTCATAAATGGGATTCGAAGACGGGTTGACATCGAAACCACCGCTCGAAGGTTCGACGACGATGTTCGGCGACCAGCCCACCGGCTCACCCGTCGAGACGCTATAGGCATAGAGGATGGCAGCCCCAGAATCGTAAAGGGTGGTCGAGTCGGGGCTGAACATCAAATTGGCAGCATTCGATGTGTCGCCGGATACGGCGATCTCCGATACCTCGGCAAGCGTCTGCGCATTGTAGATGGTGATGGAACCGGGATTATTGGGATTGCCCGGGAAGGCGAGGTAATTGCCGTTGGGCGAAACGATGATGTTGTTGTCGCTTCCGTTTACGACGGCAGACTGGGTTTGCCCCGTCAACGCATTCAGCACGCAGATGCCGCCGGTGAGCACCGAGTTGCGATTCGGGGTGAGGGCAAATCCAAAAAGATGCAGGCCCAGATCGGAACCACACAAGGGCTGGCTGGGGGCTTCGGTCAGCCCACCGGCTCCATAGATCGTGATGGCATTGGTGGCCGGATTCCAGATGGCCATGCCGCTCGAACCGTCGATACTGGGAATACCACCCGCAAGGCCCAACAGTGCCAGACTCCCGTTTGAGAGAACCAGGGCTTCCTGCGCCTGATACCCGTACGGACCGATCTCGGAAGCCAGATACCTCCCGGTGACGGTCATCGCCACCGGATTGATCGTGTAGACATCTCCGATGAGGGTTCCGACATACAAGGTTGAATGGTCCGGCGTTTCATCGATGCTGTACGCACCGGGAACGGTCAGCGCCGCGATCTGCTGTTCTGTAGCGGGATTGATCACGAACACCTGGTTTGAAAACGGATCGGTCACAAAGAAGTACGAAGTCGCCTCGTTGAAGACGGCCCAGTGGGAATTCACCCACTGATAGTATTCGGTGACCGCGTCGGTTCGAATGTAGCGGGTCCGCGTCGAGGAAGGGCCCGGGCCTCCGGCCGCCCCAACAGCAACCGTCAGCGAGAGGTCTGCCGTGTGGGTTAGCGCACCCGAGACACCCGTGAACACGACCGTGGACGTGCCGGTCGAGGTACCGCTCGCTGCCGAGAGCGTGAACGTCTGGGCCACACCGGGCGTCAGGGTCGCACTCTCGGGCGACGCCGTCACGCCGGCGGGCAGCCCGCTGATTTGAACGGATAGCGGAGACGAGAATCCGTTGACCGCGGTGGCCGTCAGCGAGGTCGCAGACGAACCTCCGACAGCAACCGTAACCGCGGCGGAACTGAAACCAAGCTGGAAATCGGGCGGCGGATTTCCGCCACCACCGCCTCCACCTCCGCCGCCTCCACCACCCCCGCTGCCTCCCCCGCACGCCGCAAGAAGCACTCCGCCCGCCAGCAACGCGGCAAGCGCCCCAGCGCAGCACACCAGACGATGGCGAAAAGGCGACGAAGGAGTCATATGGACGAGAAGCCGACGTTCTCTGTCGACTGAGACATCGTAATTTCAAAAGCTGGCTATTCTCGTCTCCAGTGACATTGCAAGTCAATATAAGAGCCGATAGATGACTCCTAGTTCGTTACTAACAATGACATCATACCGTGTTATATTCCCCCTCCGTGTCGCGCCGTCCGGGCGGCAGAATCATGCATGCGAATGCCTTCGCTGAGCGTCATACTGCGCCGAACCGCGTGTATCGTCCTCGCCCTTCCGCTATGCGGCCTTGCGCAATCCACCAGCCCGGCAACCAGTTTCACCAATCCCGCGCTCATCCCCACGAGTGACGACCCGGTGGTTCTCACCTCGGCCGAGCTGACGAGCGCCAAAACCCCTGACCTCATCTACATCGATTCGTCACCCGCGCTGCACGTCCTGCTGGGGAACGGGAATGGAACTTTTGATCACAGCCAGGATTTCGTTCTTCCCACCGGAAGCTGCTGCTCGCTCGGCATTGCGGACGTGACCAACGACGGCATACCCGATCTGATTTTGGCGAGCTGGAACGGATCAGACGTTACGGTCGCGGTTTTCGTGGGCAATGGGGACGGCACATTCGAGCAACCGTTGATCACGACCTTCGAGCCCATGAATGTTGCGAACAATCCGGGCTTCCGGTATCCGATCCTGGCGGGCGACATCAACGGCGACGGCATGGCGGATCTCGTGCTGACGGACAGCTCCAACGGCGCGATCTACACTCTCCTGGGAAACAATTCCGGTACCTTCACATACAGCGGCCTGATCCAGACCTATGCCAGCGGGCCCACGTATCTGGTCGACCTGACGGGCAACCAGGTTCTCGACATCATTGCGACCGACCCCTTGGGCGCCGATTTCCTGGTCTACCTCGGCACCGGCACGGGCACCTTTCCCACTTTCACCCGCTATACGCTGCCCGCGGCCGGGGGCCCGTTCCTGTTGGCCGACGTGAATCAGGACGGCCATGCCGACATTCTCGCCGAATACTATCCCTACCAACTGGGGTATTTCCCCGGCAATCCGAACGGAACCTTTGGCACCTTCGTGCCGCTCGGGAACTCACCGTCTGCCAACGAGCTTGTAAGCGCCGCCGATTTGAACGGAGACGGCATCCCGGATCTGACCTTCGTCACTCCGAGCGGGATCGCCGTGGCCCTGGGGCAAACAGGAGCCACCTTTGGCACTGCTTTGACGACGATTACCGGCGGATCGACTAGCCCGTATTCCGAGCTTCCGGTCATCCCTGCCGTCGGAGATTTCAACTCGGACGGTGATGCCGACCTGGCCATGGCCGCCGAGGGAGGCATCGCCATATTCTTGGGAAGGGGCAACGGCACATTTGCAAGCGTCGAGTTTTACGACCTGAGCCAGGAAGTGGGATCGGCTGCCGTTGCCGAATTCAGCGGCGACGGACATGAGGATATCGCGGTAAGCCTGCCCGCGACGTTTCCGCGACTCCTTCTTGGCAATGGGACAGGAGCGTTCACGCTGGGCCCCGATCCAAATGCGAGCTACGCGGCCAGTGGAGCGCCCATCACACTGCTCGCCGGTGATTTCAATGGCGATGGGAAACCGGATTTAAACATCGGCAGCTCGCCGCCCGAGGAGGCTTTCCAGGGCACGGACTCGGTGGCCCTGAACGCGGGCAACGGGACGTTTGATACTCCCGTGGCGGTTCCCAACACCACTCCCATCGTGGCCAATTTCACCGGGGACAGTCGGACCGACCTCATCGCCGTATCCGGCGGTGAGATCACTGTTTCTCTGGGACAGACGGACGGATCGTTCACCCCGGTCACGACTTCTCTGCTGATCCCCTTCGGCTCCGGGCATTTCAACGTCGGCGACGTGAATGGAGACGGCAAGCCGGATCTGATCCTGAACTACGGGGATCATTTCGAAGTATGGCTTGGCAATGGCGACGGCATGTTCACCTATTCAAATTCGGTCGAGCTCACCAACGTGGCAAGCGACTTTGTGGCGGTCGTCGCTGACCTGGACGGCGACGGCAAGGGAGATTTCATTCTGGCGCCTGACGCCGATGTGGCCGTGGCATTGAGTCCTCTGGCGATCTTCTACGGGAACGGAGACGGAACCTTCCAGCCTCCCGTATTCGTGGCGGTGTCGCATCGATATTCCTGGATCACGGCGGCGGATCTGAACACGGATGGAATGCTGGATCTGGTGATGACCGACGGCGCCTCGATTGCCGTCCGGATGAACCTCGGAGCAGGCGCGTTCGGGCCCGAGAGCGACTACATTGCAGGCCGCTCGGTGTCGGTTCCGGTCAACGTGGTGGACGTCAACGGCGACGGGCTGCCTGACATCGTCGTCGGGAATACCGAAGGAACGACCGTCACGGTTCTTCTGAACCAGTCCGGTGCCACATCGCCAAACGGGACCCAGGTCACCGGGACTCTTAAGCTCGACCCACAGCCCGTGAATTACCTCAATCCGTTTACGGCCACACTTTCTCTCACCGGGACGTCCGCAAGCGCCGTGCCTACCGGCACCGTAAGCTTCAGCGCGGACGGCGTCTTTGTCGGAACCGTGACCGTCGCCGGCGGCTCGGCCAGCTGGACCGAGGCCGCCCGGGCACTCGTTCCCGGCCAGCACACCATCACCGCCGACTACAACGGCGACAGCACGTACGCTCCGAAGATTTTCACGGTGATCCAGACGATTCTGCCGCCGAACTATCCGACCGAAACCGCGCTCGCCGGCACGCCGCTCGCTTTGCTCGGTGGCCAAACCGTTCGCTTGACGGCCACGGTGTCCGCAGTCGAGCCTCCGCCTGTCAATGGAACCGTTACATTTTATGACGACGCGAACTCGATTGGATCGGACTCGATCAATGCGTCGGGAATCGCCTACCACGACACCTCGCTGCTGGCCATTGGAACTCACACCATTACCGCCACCTATCAGGGTTTCACACAGATTGGTTTTACGCCGTCCGATGAGACCTATACGGCGGCCATTTTTTCCCCCAGCACGTCCGCTCCCCTGACCGTGGTGGTCTCTGGGAATGTCACGACCACATCGCTCTCACCCTCCAGCACATCTTCGGTCACCGGCACCGTACTAACCTTCACGGCGACCGTCTCCTCGACCGCGGGCGTGCCGTTCGGAGGCGTGACCTTCTATGACGGGAGCGTGGTCCTGCGCACTCTGGGACTTTCGGCCAGCGGCACGGCGGCCTTCAGCACCGCTTCTCTTAACCCGGGCGCGCACACCATCTCGGCAAGCTTCAATGCGAATGGCCCGTTTGCCGGAAGCACGTCGGCTCCTGCGACGATAACGGTGGGTCCTGCACCGGCGAATGTCCTCGGTTCTGTTGTTTCGCTGTCCCAGCAGATCGATCCGACGGCCGGCAGTTCCACGCTCGTGGCCCATGTGAATGCCAGCACCGGCGTGCCCTCGGGGACAGTCACTTTTCTTGATAACGGAACCATTCTGGGTACGGCCCAAACAGACGCCGCCGGAGTCGCGAGCAGTGAGGTCGGAGTATTGGCAAGCGGGACTCACAGCCTGACGGCAAGCTTCGGAGGCAGTTCCGCGTTCAGCCCGAATGTATCGCCAGAGCTCTATGCCCAATGGCCGCGGACGGGACCCGGATTTGGCCTGAGTGTTTCTTCCGACGGTGTGCCTGCGGTTGCCTCGAGCGCGATATGGGTCAAAGTCGAAGGCGCGACCGGCTTCGGGCAGCAGGTCGAGCTCTCGTGCGCGAGCGGCTTGCCGCCTCTTGATTCCTGCGACTTCTCCCCCGCCACGGTCGCTGGCGGCGGCGTCTCGAGCTTGAGGCTCGTTGCCGAACGAAACACGGCGACTCGGTTCTCTGGCGGAATATTTTTCCTGGTCGTGCTGATAGGGATGGCTGCAGTCGTGTTGCCAGCTGGCCAGAGCCGCTCATCGCGGCTTGTAGCTTTGCTGCTGATCTGCTCAGCCCTGGGTGCGATATCGGCGTGCACGGCGCCTCCGCAAAACGAACAGCCAACTGTGCTCACCATTCGCGCCACATCGGGCAGCGGCGCGAACGTCATTGTCCAATCGGCGCAGATTGAGGTTCTCCCCGCCTCGAAGTAAGACGCTCGCGGCCCGGAGATCTTGTGCGTGATTCAATGGTTAGACTAGACCAGCCCTTGCCCTCATTTTCCGAATGCGATTGACTCCGCGTCGGACATTTAGCACACCCGCGCGCGGATGCAGTCAACTCCCGGTGACAACCTGCGGTCGCGGCACCTAGTCTCGCCACATTCCACAAGCACTTTCTTATCGATCACGATTTACGGAACCCGCCGCTTCGCCCGCACCGAGGATCGACGACGTCGGGCGGGCTTCGATCGGGTCTGGAGTTGCCGACTGGCTTATGACAGTAATTGCCGACGATGGCCATTTGAGCCGTCCGTTGCTACCCGCCACTTCCTCCGCGATTTTCGTGAACAACTGATCTTGCATGGCAGTCCGCTTCGTGTAGTCCACAACATAGCTGACGGTGAATTCGAGCGATCCGGAGTTTACGACCAGCGCGACGGTAGGTTCTAACGGAGGATTTTCGCTTTGATAATTATCGGTCATACTTTTCCAGGAGGACTGCGCCTCGAAAAGGTACTCACCAATCGCCTCTTTGGCTACTCTCAAAAGCATCGTCCTGGCAAGTTGGGAGTCGCTGGTGCCTGTAAGCACTACCTTAATCTCGTCCCAGATAAACCGGAATCCCTGCGAGTAGTTGAAGACGGACCCTTTCAAGACGGTGCTGTTGGGGATGCGAGCGATCCGGCCGTTGTACAAGTCCTTGCTGACCCAGTTCCCCGTTTCCATCAACGTGGTTCGCAGGAGTCCGATATCGATCACGTCCCCTCGAATATCACCGATCTGAACTCTGTCGCCCACGGCATATAACTTCGAAAAGCCGATCGAGAAAGCGCCGGCAATGCTGGCCAGCACGTCCTGTAGGGCCACGGCCACACCCGCGCCAGCGACACCCAAGGCAAAGCTCAGACGGCCCAAGCGATCTTCAAAGAGGAGGGCGAGGAAAAGTAGAATCGCAAGGTATCCGCAAAAAACCACGAACTTGCGTACCCTGTAACGCGCATCGGCCCGGCCAAAGCGCCTGGGCAGCGTTTGTTCGAGCACCCGAAACGTGGCGTGGATGAACAGGATTCCTACAACTGACGCAACGCACTTGCCGAAGAGTGAAAGCGAAGCAGCTTCTTTTAGGAAATCATTCATCCAGCCGCCGTCACACCCGGTCTGCCGCTCCAGGGCGAAGTGAGATTATCGGATCCATTAATTCGTTCGAACAACCACGATTTATGATTCACGGGCGCTTGCCTTATTCCGTCCAATACCGTTCGTCTGTCATTGTGCGAGACGAACGCGTTTATCATTTGTGTTCATGCGATCTTCGACCGAGCGGGAATCCGGCATGCGGCTCAAATGTTCGCTTCGTACTTTTGGGAATGGAGCATGCGCCTTTGCAAGATCGCACATTTCCAAACCAACATACATGAAAGGACCGCCGGCTGTCTTCAGTGCGACCTGCTCTCGTTTTCTTGCGCGATCCGACCTAACCGAAGCACTCCGGCGGCGGCTGAATAGCGCACAACATCTTTCCTGTCTGACATTGCAGGCACGATGTCCACAAGCAGAGCTGGATCTCCGCGCTTGGCGATTGCTTCGATTGCCGCCGCCCGGACACTCCAGTCCTTATCGGATACGACTTTCGCAAGTGCCTGGCCGCTGCGCGGGTCCGGATCGCCGGCTAATTCTCGCGCGGCCGCGGCCCGCGTTGGCGCACTGCTTCTTTTCTTCCAGGCATGCAGGGCCTCCATCCCATATCCTCCGTAAGGCAGGAAGCCAACACCCTGATCAAATGCAAACCGGACGGCCCTCGACGGGGTCTTCATTTGATTGATTTCTTCAGTAATCGGTGATGTTCTGCCCTTCCGCACGCCAACGACAAGCGAATAATAGACGTCGTATCCCGAGTTGCTCTTAAGCTGGACAAGAGCGTGACCGACAGCGAGCGCGACGGAGATATCTTTATCCGTCACCAAGTTTTGCAACTTTGGTACGGATTCGGGGGAACCAAGTGGGCCCAGAGCTTTAGCTGCTGCGGCCCGCACGTACGCTTCTTTATCCCCAAGCGCGTCTTCTGCCAATTGCACCGCCGCCGGGTCTCCGGAGTCTAGGCCCAGCGCCTGGATGGCATTCGCGCGCTTATCCATGTTCGAGCCGTGTGCTCCTTCCACAAGAATGTTCCAAGCCTGCTTCTGAGCATCGACCTGCCCCGTTGAGTGCCGCGACCCAAGAGGCAGGTCGACAGCCGCTGGCGTGAAACATAGCAACAGAACCAGAAATCCCACGGCGGTACGCATTGTAGTGGCACCTTGCCTCTCTGGAGGCCGTCGAGTCAGCGGACGACGAGCAGCCCGGTGTGCTGCTGGAAATTCAAGGGGCTTCTTTCGCCACAAGGCACGCGGCCAATGAGATTGTCAAATGATGAATCAGAAAAATGGCATTGTGATACCCACAAGCGTTGGCTCACCCCTTTTGCCTTTAACGATCAAGCCGGCGGGGCGTGGGCCGAAAGCCCATTGTCCGGACCGACGCGAAGGTGTGGAACCATTGGGCTCTTGAGTCCCGCATCGAGCTGTGCAGCATAATCATTTGGTCTTTTATTCGGCCACCACAACGCAGGCGGGGCTGCGCCAAGGTCCGGTGACGCCGCGGGAGCGAGGGCGCAAGTACGTTTTGCGATGGCGTGCGTATCTTCCCCGCAAGCGCTTCTCATTGCCGAGAGCCGGGCGATCTATCTCCCGTGGGGGCCGGGGTGCACTTCGACGCGAGGTCCTGCGCGCCGAGCCCATGGATGCGCGTAGGGATGAACGTAGTAGCCGCGATTCACCCAAACACGACTCCACGGCGTGCGATCGAAATAGATGGAGTGCGCGCCCCACAGAAAATACGGATGCACCCATCCAAACGGGAAAAATCCCGCGGTGATGATCACCGCCGGCCCCCACCGAATCGCTCCGCCGACGAAAAATCCTGGGGCGGGCGGACCAAACACCACAAACGGGTCGTAATAGGGCACATAGATGTACGCCGGATTGACCGGCAAGATCTCCACATAGCCGTCGGTTTCGACGACGTTACAATACGGATTCGTCTGCAAGTAGCCGTACTTGCGCGCCTGCTTGCGTAGACGCTGCACGGCGTCCATGACGTCTCCGCGCTGCACGAGCACGGCGTTGCTAAGCTGCTCGATCCACGCCGGGTCTTTCGCCATCATGTCCAGCACCGACGGAAACGGGAGCAGCGCGAGTACGCTCGGGTCCCACTGCAAATTATCTTCACGAATCGCGTTGGCAAGCGCTTCGCCTTTGAGGTTGCTATGCTCGTCGGCCCACGCGGCGGCCTCGGGAATTTCGTTCCCGTAGGTGCTCGCCGTCAGGATTTGCGCGAGCAGCGGATCGGGATACAGGGCGATGCGGCTAACGAGATTTTCCAATTGTTTTTCGGTGAGCGGCCCAGGCGGCGCGGGTTCGGGAGCGGCCGGCGTCGCGGGCGGTGGTGGAGGCGGGGGCGGCGCGTTCTGCGCCGTCGCTCGAAATGCGAAAAGCGCCATGAGCGAGAGGAGGAGTAAGAGCTTTGCGAATGGAATTGTGCAAATCGAATCGCGTTGAAATTTGGGACGCGTGACGAAGTGCGCGCGATTCTCGACGGCGTTATTTGCGGGCGCACGATACTTGGCCGATGTCATACTGTTCCTCCTCTAAGAGCAGGTGGCGGATTGCCAAATCCAGTGCATGGCATCTATCGCTCCAAATGGGACGGAATTTGCGGGGGGCGCTAAGTGTTTATGCACAAAACGGTTAATGAGATTTGCAGGCAACGGCACGGCCACGAACGCGCTGGAACAAGCCGTCCGGTGTCAACCCGCTGACAGTGATCCGTCAATTATGGGCCGGGAGATGCCAAGCCGGCGCATCTTGTAAAGCAACGTCGTGCGTCTCACCGCGAGCTGCGCGGCGGCACCATGAGGGCCGCCGATCACCCACTCGGTATCCCGCAGAGCTTGCAATATATGCTCGCGTTCGGCCTCGGCCAATGATCGAGGTTTCAACGAGGCCTCTTTCCCAATGCGGTTCGCGTCAGGAAATTCGGGCGGGTGAAGAACTCGGTCTGACGACAGAATCACGCATCGCTCAATAACATTTTGCAGCTCCCGGACATTCCCCGGCCAGGAATACCGAACTAGGGCTTCCATATCTTTTGGACGTGCAACGTCGATTGTCTTATTCATCCGTTCCGCATAAGTGTTCGCGAAATGACGTACCAGAAGTGGAATATCCTCGAGCCGATCGCGCAGGGGAGGAACTGTAATCGGGAAGACATTTAGCCGGTAATAAAGTTCGCTGCGAAATCGCCCTGTCTCGACCATCTCAAGGAGGTCTCGGTTGGTGGCGGCCACCAGACGAAAGTTCACGCGAATCGTCCGCACGGTGCCCAATCTCTCGAATTCCTGCTCCTGCACGACTCGCAGCAGTTTGGATTGTAACTCCAGCGGCATATCGCCCACTTCATCGAGAAACATCGATCCCTTATCCGCCATCTCAAAGCGGCCGATTTCTCGCGTGACAGCTCCTGTAAATGCGCCCCTTTCGTGGCCAAACAGCTCGCTTTCAAGCAATCCTGCAGGAATAGCAGCGCAATTGGCGCTGACAAAGTTCCGATCCCGCCTCGCGCTGAGATTGTGGATCGCCCTGGCGATGAGTTCCTTTCCCGTGCCCGTTTCGCCGAGGATCAGCACTGTGGAATCCGTCGCCGCGACCGTTTCGACCTGCTCCAGCACCCGCTTAAGGGCCCCACTCTCGCCGATGATCTCCGCTCCCCTACTATCCCGAGGTTTGTCAATCAACTGACCGTTCGGCCAATCGGCTGTGACTTCTATCATCCTGCCATCCCGAATGGTTCGCGCTGCTGTTGCCATGACATCCCCCAATAATTTCTATTTCAAGACAGAGTGAACAGCATCCAGTAGCGCTTCGGAATTGAAAGGTTTTTCAAAGAACGCGACGGCGCCGGCTTGGAGCGCCCGTTCTCGCACTCTTTCACCGGAGTGGACGGTCATGAAGATGATCGGGACTGCGTTGGCGTCGCCGGAAAGCTGGCGCTGAAGCTCCAGTCCACTCATGCGGGGCAACTGGACATCCAGGACCAGACAAGACCTCTCGTTTGCCTCTCGGAAGTCCATGAACTGCTCAGCGCACGCGAACGTCTCGACGTTCAATCCGACCGACTGGAACAAATTGCCCAAGGCGTTTCGGATCGCTTCATCATCGTCAACAATCGATACCACGAAGGGTTTGGAGCGCGTTCGCGTCATGGCCATGATTTTCTCCGCTGCGTTCATGAAGGCCGAAGGGTACTGCCGGAGGGGGGCGCAGTCTATTACCTTGTCGGAAGGAGAACTAACACTTTTGGGAGGGGATCCCCAACCTTTCGGCCATGCGCACCAGATCCGGCACGGATTGAACCTGCATCTTGCGCATGACCTGTCCGCGATGAATTTTGGCGGTGGTTTCGCTGGTACCCAGTTGAGACGCAATCTGTTTGTTTAAGAGACCAGCATTTACCAGCTCCATGACTTCGCGCTCCCGGGGCGTCAACGTATTAAATCGTTTGCGTGCCTCCATGACTTCTGTTTGTAGCGCGCGCCTGAGCCGATCGCGTTTCATTGCTCTTTGAACGGCATCCAGAAGGTCCTGATCCCGGAAGGGCTTGGTGAGAAAATCGACCGCTCCGGCCTTCATCGCTTGCACGCTCATGGGAATATCGCCATGACCCGTTATAAAGATGATTGGAATCTCGACCTTCGCCGCGGCCAGTTCGTTCTGGAAGTCAAGACCACTCGCTCCTGGAAGGCGCACATCCAGAACCAGGCATCCCGGTGCGTCCGCCCGCTCCGATTTCAGGAACTCCCGCGGCGACGCAAATGCCTCCGCCCGCAGCCCCACGGATTCGAGCACGTTTTTGATCGCAAGACGAACCGCCTCGTCGTCGTCGATCACGAAGACGGTTGATTCGACAGTCACGCAGCGGCTCCCGCAGCCAGAGGCAACGTAAATTGAAACGTAGCACCGTGAGCCGGGTTCGCGGTGGCCCACAGACGGCCGCCATGCGTTTCGACAATCGTGCGGCTGATCGACAGGCCCAAGCCGATTCCTGCCTGCTTTGTCGTAAAAAATGCTTCGAAGACGTGGTCGATCAATTCTGGCGCAAGACCGCTGCCGCAATCGCGCACACTGATCAGAATTTGGCCTCCTTCGGTTGTCTTGGTCGTGATGGAAAGGTCTCGCGGCCGTCCCGTGACTGCACTCATCGCCTCGATGCCGTTTGCGATCAGATTCAGAATCACCTGCTCCAATTGCACGCGGTCGCCGAAGACGGCGGGAAGGCCAGACTCCAATGCGGTTTCTAGAAAGACGTGATGTTTGGCCAACTCACCGCCGACGAGCCCGATGACTTCAAAGATCAATTCGTCGATCCTCAGC
>Ga0209007_1000314_pt1 | contig 22810 bp, 21 predicted proteins | sample JacPinW_OM1H0_O2_FD_187961 | JGI IMG/M metagenome (GOLD analysis project Ga0209007, IMG submission 187961) | Forest soil microbial communities from Algoma, Ontario, Canada - Jack Pine, Ontario site 1_JW_OM1H0_O2 (SPAdes) (version 2) | ecosystem: Environmental > Terrestrial > Soil > Boreal... | reverse complement strand
ACCCCTGCTTCTTCCAGATAGTCTCCGAGAACCGGGATCACGCCAAGAGCTTCAATGGCGTCGAGGTCGGCTACGATCTGGCAAGCGCCTTCCTTCGCATACTTTGCTTTCAGTTCCATAGAAACGGGCGTGCGATTGATCAGGGCGTAGTCGAATATCTGCTGGTGAGCGTGGTTATTGAGAGCTCGAATGTGGTCGGCGGCGGTGAGGCCGAGGCTCTCGTTGGCCTGCGTCATCAGATTGCAGACGTAAACCTTGATGGCGTGCGAGTTGACGATGGCATCGGCGATGCCGTGCACCAGCAAATTCGGGATCAGGCTGGTGAACAGGGAACCCGGGCCGATGCTGATGATATCGGCTCGGGCAATAGCGTCGAGAGTCTGCGGTAGAGGGTCGACATCGGCGGGAACGAGAAAGAGTTCCTGGATGCGAACCTTGCTGGCCGTAATGTTAGTTTCACCGCGCACGCGCGTCCCGTCTTCCATCAGGGCTTCCAGTTCGATATTGGAGGTGGTTGCTGGATGGATGTGGCCGCGCGTGAGCAGAATTTCGGAAGACAGGCGCACTGCCTCTGAGAAATCATGCGTGATGGAAGTCAGAGCGGCCAGAAACAAATTGCCGAAGCTGTGACCTTCAAGGCCGGATCCTTTTTCAAAGCGATGCTGGAAAAGCTGGGAAAGCAGAGCTTCATCCTCACTGAGGGCGACGATGCAGTTGCGGATATCGCCCGGAGGAAGCATGTTGAGTTCTTTGCGCAGGCGTCCGCTGGAGCCGCCGTCGTCGCTGACGGTGACTATCGCGCATAGGTCACGAATAACAGGTGTATCTGGGAGAGCCGCAGGAAGTTCCGCCGGAGTAAGAGCGAAACGCTTGAGTCCCTTCAGCAGAGTGGAGAGACCGGTGCCACCGCCGATGGCAACTACGCGAAGGCCGCGCTCGCGCGCAGCCTTCTCCAAGGGTAACAACTCAGTGATTCTGGGTGCCATCGAAGAATCTCGATTGCCGCGCTAGTAAGATTCGTCTTCCGGGAAGGACGAATCCGCTGCAGACGATTCTGCGCCAGGGTCCGGATACAACAGCTCGGTAAAGCGAGGATCTTCCGCCAGATTGTGGAAGTCCGAATCGTTACGCGCCTGGTAGCGCAGACTGGTATTCAGGCGAAGCGCCTCATCCAGATGCTTGAGCGAGTCTTCCACGTGACCGGTAAGACAATCGAGTGCGGCTAAACCGTAGACCACGAAATCAGTCTTCGGCGCCTGCTTGAGTAATTTCTCGATGTGCTCCCGCGCGGTGATATAGTCGCCGACATTCATCAGGGAGACGGTGTAATCGAAATGCTCTTCCACAGTCTTGAACTGCGTGGTGGTTGAGCGTTCGAGGTGTTGGTTGCAGATGCTGAGATGAATGGTCGCCCGATCCGTCAACTCCCTGCTGGGGCCGGCGAGCACCTTCTGAAACAGCGGTTTCGCCTTGTCAAACTTATGCTCCTGCAAGGCCCGCAGCCCGGCCTCATAATTTTGCAGGGCCTGGGTGACGCGCGGGTCGTCCGCAATGGATGACTTCTTTGGGGTAGCCTTCTGAGCCATGTGGAGAATTTTTCCTGTGCTCGTCGTAGTTGGGACTCCTGAGCCTTCAAACTTGAAGAGCCGATAAGTAAGTATCACTCAAATGGTGGGTATTGGGCAATTAACGGGGACAGTACCTAGTACCGGGCTGTGAGTAGTGTGCAACGACCAACGCTGTTGTCATCCTGAACAAGCGTTCTTTGCGCAGTGAAGGATCTGGGCGAGCCGAGCGAAGCGTCGTCTTCTTTGCGACGCAATAATCGCGCGTTTGGCTCGTTTTCTGATCGTTTTTTCTCGCCGCTCAGTACTGTTGACTAGTTAATCGACGCAGCCGTATCCAAATCGATCTGCCTCCACTCGCCCTTGATGATGCCGGCGCGAATCTGCGTTGCGGTCTTGCCCGCCTTGTGCTGCTGGTAGGAGTAATACAGCTCCTTGAGGCAGGTGGAACATTGCGCGCCGTGCGTGTTCTCGTAGCAGCTATGCAGGCTGTTGTGGCCCATGCGGTCGCAAAAGCAGTAGCAAGGCTGCTGGTGGAGCACAGTCGGAATCTTCGCAGCCAGCTCATACGCATGAGTCTGGTAGGGATATTGCGCATCCCTTCCCCACAGCTGGTCTTTGGTGAGAATGGGAGGAAGTTTGGTTCCCTTCGGCGGAGGGCCAGCGTTATAGGCGGGGATGCTTGTCCCTTCTTCTTCCTGCGGGGCAGCCCAAACAGAGGTCAGGGTCAGGGTCACGAGCAATAGCAAAGTTAGGGTAAAAGCGCGGTGAATGAAGTTGTTTTGCGGCAGGCGGCTTGGCATGTTGACAATCTCCCGAACCCAACTATTCTAACTCGATTTCGAGATCAGGCGCTGGGCGGGCGTATAGTAGCTTGCGTCCGAACAGCGCGACGGTTGTGCGGCTATATCCATCCCCCGGAGTCGCCAATCCCCAGGAATTCAGGAGATTCTCCTATGAAAAATAAATGCTCCCTACTTCTCCGCGGCGGTTTGCTCCCGATCTTTACGGTACTGTATCAAGTCGTGTTCCTATTCCTGATTATTTTGCTGGCCGCTGGGAGCGCCTTCGCCACGGCTCCCACGGAAACGGTGGTTTACAGCTTCCTCGGTCCCCCCGATGGTTCTACGCCGCAGGCCAGTCTGGTGGCTGACGCGGCCGGCAACCTCTATGGTACGACCCCTGGCGGTGGCGCCGGCATTGACTGCTGTGGGATAGTTTTTGAACTGAGCCCACCCGCAACCGCAGGCGGCGCGTGGACCGAGACGATCCTTCACACGTTCCAGGAAAGCAATGATGGAACGTTCCCTTTGGGTACTCTGATCTTCGACAGGCTGGGTAATCTTTATGGCACCACATCCGAGGGCGGGACTGCCGGCTTCGGCTCGGTCTTCGAGCTCTCTCCTCCCACCACACCGGGAGGTGCGTGGACCGAAACTATTCTCTGGGGTTTCCCAACCGTTAGCGGGGGGAACAAACCCTCCGGCAAGCTGGTCATGGATGCGAAGGGCAACCTCTACGGCACTACCGCCAAGGGCGGCCCTTGTGGTTGCGGCAACGTCTTCGAGTTGCTACCACCGAAGACATCGGGCGAACCTTGGACACAGAAGGTTCTTTACAATTTCGGAACATTCGCAGGTGACGGCGTCGATGTTGGAGCTGACTTGCTTATTCGTGATGGCATTTTGTACGGGACAACCACGGCCAATGGTGGCACTGTTTTTCAGTTAGCGCCCAAACCCGGCCTCTGGACTGAAACGATACTTTACACTTTTACCTCTGGAACTGACGGGGCGGATCCTAATGGTGGGCTGATCGCTGACAGCGCGGGAAATCTTTACGGGACGACCACCGGGGAGAGCGTGCAGTGCGAAGAAGGGTGCACTGGAACGATTTACGAATTGTCTCCGCCGACCATTGCTGGCGATCCGTGGGTGGAAACCACGCTCTACACCCTCGTCAACCCCGTCGACGGAAAGAATCCCTTCGGCGCGCTATTGCGCGATAAGTTAGGCAACCTCTACGGAACTGCGTACGCCGGCGGGAAGAACGACGGCACAGATGGCACGGTCTTTATGTTAAAGCCACCTGCGGTCTTAGGCGGCGACTGGACCTTCACCGTGTTGCATTATTTTGGGGGTGTCGCGGTCGGCGACGGAGCGGGGCCATTTGGCGCGCTGATCGATGTCAATGGCGCGTTCTACGGCACCACCTACAGCGGCGGTAAAAAATACACCGAGACCAGGACCGGAGGTACAGTCTTCAGCGTTGTGCCATAGTTCCCGCGAGTCTATGAAATTATCAACCGCCGCAGTCCGGCTGCGATCTGTATACAATAGGAAGTCGCATGCCGGAACCTTCCACTCCTGATTCGAGAACCACCTCGATACAGCCGCCTGCGCAGCCAGCGGCTGCCCCGGCGGAGACCGGAGTGCGCCTGCGTCCGGCCTTAGGCGTATGGCTGCGTGACCTGATTCTTTCGTTGGCGATTTCGGCGTTCATCATCGTGTTCATCTACCAGCCGGTAAAGGTGGAAGGCACCAGCATGATGCCCTCTCTCGCGGACCAGGAGCGAATCTTCGTCAACAAATTCGTCTACCACCTGGAGCCGATTTCACGGGGAGACATTGTGGTGTTTCGTTATCCGCGCGATCCCTCGTTGAGCTTTATCAAGCGCGTGATTGGCGTGGCCGGCGACCGCATCCGCATTGACGGCGGACAAGTCTACGTAAACGGTGAGGCCCTCGACGAAGATTACGTCCCGCCCGCCTACGCCGATTCGCGGTCGTATCCGGAGACGGTGGTACCGCCCGACAGCTATCTCGTGCTAGGTGATCACCGTTCGATGTCGAACGATAGCCGCGACTTCGGTCCAGTGAATCAGAGCTATATCTACGGCAAAGCGGTGTTTGGGTATTGGCCGATGGATAAGCTGGGCCGAGTGCGGTAGAGCCAGCGGTTTCTCGCCGCAGTTGCGCACTGAATCATCGAACCCGTTGCAAATTCCTGCGACCAGAAAATTTAATCGCAAAAGCCGCGTTCGGCGCTTGGTCCTGGGGGAAATCCCTGATAAAATTCTTAAAATCCACTCCCCGGAGCGAGAATGCAAGCAATCCTTGCGCTGGAAGACGGGCGAGTCTTCCGAGGCAAAGGCTACGGCGCCAAAGGCGAATGCTACGGCGAAGTCGTTTTTAATACTTCCCTCACCGGCTACCAGGAAATTTTCACCGATCCTTCCTACTCAGGGCAGATTGTTGTCCTGACCAACCCCCAGATCGGCAACTACGGCACCAACCAGGAAGACAACGAAGCCACGCGTCCGTGGATCGAAGGCCTGATCGTGCGCGAGTTCTCGAAAGTGAGCTCGAACTGGCGCTCGCAACAGGTGGCGGAAGAGTACCTGGAGCAGTTCAAGGTGCCGGTGCTCTCTGATATCGACACGCGGGCGCTGGTACGGCATTTGCGCGACCACGGCGTGATGCGCGGCGTGGTCTCGACCATTGAGAGCGACGCGGAAAAGCTGGTGGCCAAGGCGAACTCGATTCCAAAGATGGATGGCACCGACCTGGCCAAAGAGGTGAGCACGAAGCGGCCATACGTGTGGGAAGTGGGCGAGCGCTCGCACGAACCGGTAGCGCAGGTGGGAGTGAAGGACGAGCCCGCGCGCTTTCATGTGGTGGCTTACGATTTTGGCATTAAGCAAAACATTCTACGCAAGTTGCGTGGTGAGGGCTGTAGGGTGACGGTGATTCCGGCGCAAACTCTGGCCGAAGATGTAATGGCTTTGAAGCCCGATGGAGTATTTCTGTCGAATGGTCCGGGGGATCCTGAGCCGTGCACGTACGCAGTAGATTCCATTCGTCGGCTCATGGGAAGGATGCCGATCTTTGGCATTTGTCTGGGACATCAGCTCACCGGCATCGCGCTCGGCGGGAAAACTTTCAAGCTGAAATTCGGCCACCACGGTGGCAATCATCCGGTGAAGCAGTTGAAGACTGGCAAGATCGAGATCACCGCACACAATCATAACTTCGCAGTCGATCCGGATTCGCTGCCCATGAGTGAAGTCGAGTTTACGCACATCGATTTGAACGATCAAACGCTAGAAGGCTTGCGGCACAGAAATCTTCCGCTGTTCAGCGTACAGTACCACCCCGAAGCCGCGCCGGGGCCGCATGATTCGCATTATCTGTTCAAGGATTTCGTGAAGATGATGGAGGAGTGGAAAGGGTGAGGCCCCTAAGCATCCTAGTCGCGAGCGTCATCTTGGTGCCTCTGCTTGTGAGCCAGAACTCTCGGGCTTGCACGAGAGTCTATACCCACGTGAAAGTGAAATCGACCTTGGTAGTCTTTGTCCACGATCCTAGCGGAAAACCCCTTCCAAACATGAAGATCATTGCCTACGAGTTCATCCGCAAGCCGCCTCATTCTGAGCTCGCCGCTTCTGCGGTAACGGGCAAAGACGGCAAGGCGGCGATCGGGCTTGGTCAAGATGATTACAGCATCGGGGCGGTGCACGCCGGAGTAAGCAGCGAGGTCGCACAAATTGATGTATACGATGGCGGCTACGGAGCATCCGAGATCAGTCTTACTTGGCCGGGCGGACCTATCACAGAGATCCAGAATGTCTCAGGCGTATTGGCTCTCGGCAAGGGGAAAGACCCTTGGGCTGACGCCGAAGTTGCCTTGAAAGACGCAGTCTCGGAGAAGAGCATCGGGGAAGTCGAGGCCGACTCTCAAGGAAGATTCAAGTTTCCGGGGATACAGCCGGGGTTTTATGCCTTGCATGTAAAGGCAAAAATCCCGTACCCAGCTCGCCTACCACAGTTAGAAGGCGACATTCCCATTCAGGTGAGCAACAGTGCGGCGAACTACGAGTTGCCGACCTGGGGCTATACGGCTAGCAGTTGCGGGTTGTCAGCGTACAAGGACACGCAATCCATGATTATCTTCAGTCCATAAACCTAAAGAATCGTAAATGCCCAAACGCACTGATATCTCGAAGATCCTGATTCTCGGCTCTGGCCCCATCGTCATCGGCCAGTCGGCGGAGTTTGATTACTCCGGCACACAGGCTTGCAAGGCGCTCAAGTCCGAGGGCTATCAAGTCGTGCTGGCGAACTCCAATCCGGCCACCATCATGACCGATCCGGAGATTGCCGACCGTACTTATATCGAGCCGCTTACTCTCGAGTACCTGGAAGAGATCATCCGCATCGAGCGGGAACTCTCGCCGGGCGCGGGTTTTGCCGTGCTGCCTACGGTTGGCGGCCAGACGGCGCTCAACCTGGCGATTGAGCTCTCGGACGGCGGCGTTCTAGAAAAATACAACGTCACGCTCATCGGTGCGAACGTCGCGGCCATCAAGAAAGCCGAAGACCGACTCTTCTTCAAAGACGCGATGCAGAAGATTGGGCTCGACGTGCCCAAGTCGGCGCTCGTGAACAGCACCAAGGATGGCTTGGAGTTTGCCGGCAAGATTGGTTTTCCAGTAATCATTCGGCCATCGTTCACTTTGGGCGGTACAGGCGGCGGCATCGCCTTCAACCGTGAAGAACTGGTTGAGGTGCTGACCCGCGGTTTGGATATGTCTCCTGTGCACGAGGCGCTGATCGAAGAATCGGTTTTGGGATGGAAGGAATTCGAACTCGAGGTGATGCGCGACACGAAAGACAACGTCATCATCATCTGCTCGATCGAGAACTTCGATCCCATGGGCGTGCACACCGGCGATTCGATCACGGTGGCGCCTGCGCAAACGCTGACCGACCGCGAATACCAAGCTATGCGCGATGCTTCGATCGCGGTGATTCGCGAGATTGGCGTGGATACTGGCGGATCGAACATTCAGTTCGGCGTGAATCCCGAGACCGGGCGCATGGTCGTCATCGAGATGAACCCTCGGGTCTCGCGCTCGTCGGCGCTGGCCTCGAAGGCTACGGGTTTTCCAATCGCGAAGATTGCCGCGAAACTCGCCGTTGGCTACACGCTGGACGAAATTCCCAACGACATCACTCGCAAGACTCCAGCGTGTTTCGAGCCGACACTCGACTACGTGGTCGTGAAAATTCCCAAGTGGCAGTTCGAAAAGTTTCCCGGAGCCGACGAGAGTCTCGGCGTGCAGATGAAGTCGGTCGGCGAAGTGATGGCAATTGGCCGCACCTTCAAAGAAGCGCTGATGAAGGGCGTTCGCTCGCTCGATACCGGAAAGCGCGTGGGCGGCGCGAAGATCGAGCCCAAAATCCTGACGCAACGCCTGGTGACGCCACATCCCGAGCGGCTGGCATACGTGCAGTATGCGTTGCGGCAGGGACACACGGTGAAGCAGGTTGCGAAGATGACCTCGATGGATCCGTGGTTTCTCTACCAGCTCAAAGAAATTAACGACATGCAGCTTGAGTTGGAGAAGCATCCGATCGAGTCGATCCCCACCGAAGTATTGCGTGAAGCCAAGCGCATGGGCTTCTCAGATGGACGTTTGGCGAATGTTTGGCGGCTTGAAGGACAAGAGAAAATCCGGCACCTGCGCAAGAAGCACGGCGTTATGCCGGTGTACAAGCGCGTGGATACCTGCGCGGCGGAATTCGAAAGTTTTACACCGTATCTTTACTCGACTTACGAAGACGAAGACGAAGCCGCGCCGACCGACAAGAAAAAAATCATCATTCTCGGTAGCGGACCCAATCGCATCGGGCAGGGAATTGAGTTCGACTACTGCTGCTGCCATGCTTCGTTCGCGCTGCATGAAGATGGTTACGAGACGATCATGATCAATTGCAATCCTGAGACCGTCTCGACCGACTACGACACCAGCGACCGGCTCTACTTCGAACCGCTAACATTCGAAGATGTGTGGGCGATTTATCAACACGAGACGTCGAAAGGCGCGCCGTGCGGCGTGATCGTGCAGTTCGGCGGGCAGACGCCCCTGAACCTCGCGCTGCCGCTGAAAGCTGCGGGCGTGAACATTATCGGTACGTCTCCCGAATCGATCGATCTGGCTGAGGATCGCAAACATTTTAATAAGCTGCTGGAAGATCTGAACATTCCTCAGGCTGCGGGGGTGATGGTGACCTCGCTGGAAGAAGCCATCGAGGGCGCCAAGCGTGTGGGATATCCGGTCGTGGTGCGACCATCCTACGTGCTGGGCGGGCGCGCCATGGTAATCGCCTACGACGAAGAATCAGTAGTGCGGTACATGAAAGAGGCGGTCGAGTACTCGCACGATCGCCCGGTGCTAATTGATCACTTTCTCGAAGATGCTATCGAACTGGATGTGGATGCGCTCTCCGACGGCGAAGATGTGGTGATCGGCGGCATCATGCAACACATCGAAGAGGCCGGAATCCACTCCGGCGATTCTTCTTGCGTGCTGCCCGCGGTGGATATTCCTCAGCCGCTCCTGGAACGCATGCGCGACTACACTTTCAAGCTGGCGCGGGCGCTGAAAGTGATTGGGCTGATGAATATTCAGTTCGCCATTCCGCGGGGCAACGGCGGATCAGGCGATGGGGACGGAACAAAAGTCTATGTGCTGGAGGTGAATCCACGGGCTTCGCGCACAGTCCCTTATGTTTCCAAAGCCACCGGGGTTCCGCTCGCGAAGATTGCGGCGCGCCTGATGACGGGGCGCAAGCTGCGCGAATTCCTGCCGGAGAACATCGATCGCCGCGCCGACCTCGACACCGGAAGCTGCTACTACGTGAAGTCGCCGGTGTTCCCGTGGAACAAATTTCCCGGCGTCGATACCGTGCTGGGGCCGGAGATGAAATCGACCGGCGAAGTGATGGGCGTGGGCGACAATTTTGGAGAAGCCTTCGCGAAGGCGCAACTGGCCGCCGGACAGAAATTGCCGACGCAGGGAACTGTTTTTCTTAGCGTCACAGAGAACGATAAGCGCCACGTCGCCGAGTTGGCACGTAAATTTGTCGATATGGGTTTCAAGCTGGTCGCGACTTCAGGTACCGGCGACATAATTGAAGCCGCCGGGATGAAGGTCGAGCGGGTCTACAAAGTAAAAGAAGGCCGGCCCAACGTTGTGGATCTCATCAAAGGCCAGCGCATTCATCTCATCGTCAATACGCCCACCGGCCTCGAGCCATGGTTCGACGAAAAGGCGATCCGCCGCGCCGCGGTGATGGCGCGCATTCCTACTATTACCACGCTTTCCGCCGCGCGCGCGGCTGCGGAAGGGATTGCGGCCCTGCAGCGCGGCGAGGTGAAGATACGAGCGCTGCAGCACTTGCACGCCGAGCGAGCGGTCAAGAGCCGGTAGAGCGGATAGCCAAGCTACAGGTCGCGTGGGATACTAGATGCCTGAGGCATCCTATGCTCCTGCACGGAATTTTTCCTCCCATCACCACGCCGTTCTATCCCGACGGTAATGTGTACTTTAAAAAGCTCGAGAGCAATGTTGAACGCTATTCGCGCACGCCTTGCGCCGGCATCGTCGTGCTCGGCTCGACCGGCGAGGCTATCATGCTTTCCAGCCAGGAGCAGCGCGATGTGTTGAAGTCTGCGCGCGAAGCCGCTGCGCCGAACAAGGTGCTGGTTGCCGGTACGGGGATCGAGTCGGCGATCGAGACGCTGCGGCTTACCGAGTACGCCGCGGAACTTGGCTATGACGTTGCCATGGTGCGGACACCGCATTACTACAAGAAGCAGATGCAACCAGCTAACATTCTGGCGTTTTACCGTACCGTGGCCGACCGCTCGCCGCTGCCGGTCATGATTTACAACTTTCCTCAAGCTACTGGCTACGACATTCCAGCCGAACTAGTGATCGAGTTGGCGGAGCATACGAACGTAATCGGTATCAAGGAATCAGGCGGCGACGTGGAAAAAGTCCGCAAGATGGTGGAAGGTACGCGACACATTCGACGTAGCGCCACCGTGACTGAGATGTTTGAAGCAGTAACGCCGCGCATGCTGACAGCTGCCGCCGGATCGGCTGGCAATGGAGGGGAATTGGTGCAGGTTGCGGCACTGGGAGAGCCGTCTTTGGGCAAACCCTCTTCGGAGGCTGTCACGATAGTCGGCAAGATGAAGACCCGGCAAAAGGAAGTTGGATTCCAGGTATCGGTTGGAGCGGCCAACAAACTGCATCCATCACTCGACGCGGGAGCGGTCGGTGCAATTCTGGCGTTCGCGTGTCTCGCGCCCACATCATGTTATGAGATTTACGCCGCGTGGAAAGAGGGTGACGCCGAATTGGCCCGGCTGAAACAGGATCGCATCGCACTAGCCGCACAGCGAGTTGTAGGAGATTTCGGTATTTCCGGAGTAAAGTACGGCATGGATTTCAACGGCTACTTCGGCGGCCCGGCGCGTCTGCCGCTGCTGCCACTTACTGGCGAGGCGAAAGGCGAAGTGGAACGACTGCTGGCCGACGTAAGGAACTGAGCCAAGCCCGAGTACGAAATCTTCCGAACTACTCGACTTGTGATCAAGTCCGCGCTCGCATATACTGGATTCGAACGAACGTTCGAATTATGTCTGTCCCCACCAATTTGGGTAGTGCGTTAGCAAATCGAGTTTCTGAGCGAAATCGCTCTGCGCTTGCGCCGACCGCGCGTTTTGACCGACGGCTGTCCGAAATTCTCACTCACGCCACAGACGTTTTCTGCAAGAAGGGTTACGAGGGCGCCTCGATGCGTGATCTTTCGCGAACCAGCGGGATGTCCCTGGCTGGGCTCTATTACTACTTCGAATCCAAAGAGCGGCTGCTCTTCCTGATCCAGAAGCATACCTTCACCACGATTGTGCAGCGTCTCAACGCGCGGCTCGATGGCGTTCGTGACCCGGAGCAACGAGTCCGCATCTTCATTCTCAATCACCTGGAATATTTCCTGGTCAATCAGGCGGCCATGAAGGTGCTGTCGCACGAGGCGGAGGCGCTGAAGAATGGCTTCGCATCGGAATTAGCGGCGATAAAGCGCGAATACTACCGCATCTGCGTGGGCTTGCTGGATGAGTTAAAGAGCGAGCGGGGGCTGCAATTTTCCACACGCATCGCGGTGCTCAGCCTGTTCGGCATGATGAACTGGATCTACACCTGGCACAACCCGCGGATCGATGCCGACGCTAAACAACTGGCGAACGAGATGAGCGATATTTTTCTCCGCGGTGTGATGTCGGGCGGTAAGGGCCGCAAGTAAGTTCATCGAAAGTGTGAATGCAGAGAGTAGTCTAAAGATAAAGATTATTAGGACAAGGAGTCATAAAGTATGGCGACCACGACGCAGCCGGCGACCGGCGAATCCACCAAACAACTTGTGAACTACCGCACCGATGGCGGGGTAGCTGTAATCGAAATGTGCGACCCGCCGGCCAACACCTACACCTATGAGATGAATCGGCAGCTCGATGAGGCGATCCTGCGCGCGCGCATGGAGAACGACGTTTACGTCATTTTGCTCACCGGAGCCGGAGATAAATTTTTCTCCGCTGGCGCGAACATCAAGATGCTTTCGAGCGTCGACCCAACCTTCAAATATTACTTCTGCCTGCACGCCAACGAAATGCTTCTGCGCCTGGAGCACACGCCCAAGCTGGTGATTGCGGCGATCAACGGTCATTGCGTCGGCGGTGGACTGGAAATCGCCATGGCTGCTGACATCCGCATCGCGCGTAAAGACGCCGGCAAGATCGGCTTGCCGGAAGTGAACCTGGGTGTGCTTCCCGGTACTGGTGGCACGCAGCGGCTATCGCGGTTGGTGGGCAAGAGCAAAGCGATCGAATTGATGGTCACAGGCAACACCTTCTCGTTCGAAGAGGCGCAGGAGCTTGGCATCATCAACGACATCTACGAACGTGACGGCTTCATGGAAAACATGATGGAGTACGCCAAGCAGTTCTGCCCACCCAATAAAGCCGCAAAGGCCGTGGGGCGTATCAAGCGCGCCGTTCAGACCGGATGGGAGATTCCGATGGAGTCGGCGCTGGCGGTGGAACGTGAGAACCAACAGATACTTTTCCAGAGCGAGGATGCGAAGGAAGGCCTGGCGGCGTACGTGGAGAAGCGGCCGGCGGTTTTCAAGGCAAAATAGTTTCAAGGGTGAGAGCTTTCCAGGCTCCATGAATCGTCTCGGGAAGGGCACGCTAAAGCCGTGCCGCGTAAAGCCAATAAAGATGCGGGCTCAGCGGCTGAGGCGAGGCAGTAAGTTCGGAGGTACTATGCCAGGCAAAGTAGCAAAAATCGGAACCTTCAGCGATTGGGAAGGCATGTTCAACGACTGGCGCAAAGATATTGGCGTCAACACTGCCGATATCGAGGCCTTCCACTTCGACACGCTCTATGGCGCGATCGACACGGAGGAGATCGAATTCGGCTCGTACAAGGGCCGCCGCAAATGGGAGAATCTGCGCCAGATTCCCACGCAGCAGATGCGTGACGCGCTGATGAACATGATCGTCTATCAAGGCGATACCGAGTTTGCCAGCGTCGAGCAGCAGCGCAACCTGCTTGAAAATGCACCTACCGATTGGGACCGCCGTGCCATCACGCGCGTCATGATTGAAGAAATGCGTCACGGCTGGCAGATGTGCGCTTTATTGGTGGATCACTTCGGCTACTCAGGCAAAGTCGAAGCGCAGAAAATGCTGGAGCGCCGCGCCTTCGAAAACAAGCGGCTGCTGGGCGCGTTCAACGTTGACGTCGATAACTGGATGGACTTCTTCACCTACACCGATTTTGTCGATCGCGACGGAAAATTCCAGTTGCAGATGCTGAAGTATTCCGCCTTCGCGCCGCTGGGACGTTCGATGTCCTACATGCTGCGCGAAGAAGCATTTCACATGGGTACAGGCAACGACGGCCTGCGTCGCATTGTGGAAGCCGGCGTAATCCCCGGCTGGCTGATTCAGAAATATCTCAACAAGTGGATTTCGAGTTCCTACGATCTCTTCGGCACCGACCATTCTTCATCGGCACATTGGGCGTACGTATGGGGCGTGAAGGGACGGTACGATGAGCCTAAGAACGAGCATGCGCCAGACCTGGACGACTTGAACGATTACAACCGGAACTTATATCGCGACGAAGTGGCAGGGTTGATTGAGCGTTTCAACGGCGCGTTGAAGCCGGGCCAGCCGAAGCTTTACGCTCCGCACATTAAGTTTAATCGCGAGATTGGCCGCTGGGCCGGACAGAAGTTTCATGCACAAACCGGCGAAGCACTCGACGACCGCGTTTACGAAGAGCACCTGAAAGAATACATGCCTTCTGCCGCCGATAAGAAGCTGTTGCTGGAAATCATCGAGACAGAGAAGAAATGGATCGCCGAAAAAACCGGAGCACGCGATCCGCTGGCGAGCATTGGTGAAGTCAGGAAGTCGGCGATCAATCTTTAATACAAAAATTGTTTAGCCACAGAAGCGTAGAGACACCGGGAAAAATCATGGCCTCCACAGCTGTCGAATCAAATCTTGCCCGGCTCCTTGTAGAAATCTTCCCTCCCGTGGCGCGGATTGCGTTAAGCCACGCTCCGTTGAACATCATCGACATTCCGATGATGGAAGAATTCGCGCAGGTTCTGGGAGAAATCGAAGCGCGCGCCGATGTTTCTATCATCGTGCTGAGCGGTGAGGGTAGGGCGTTCTCGGCAGGCGTAGATGTTGGGGCGCACACTCCCGATAAAATCGAGGCGATGCTGCGCAAGTTCCACGCCGTAGTTCGCGCTTTGATTTCGAGCAAGAAGGTGACGATCGCAGCCGTGCATGGATATTGCCTCGGTGGTGGCGCGGAACTGGCCGTGGTTTGCGACATAGCCTACACAAGTTGTTCCGCGCAGTGGGCATTTCCAGAGATCAAACTAGGATGTTATCCGCCGGTGGCGTGCGCGACTCTGGCTGCTCTTGTGGGGCAGAAGCGAGCTACGGAATTGATTCTGACCGGACGGACGATCAGTGGCACCGAAGCAGCGCAGATCGGTCTCGCGAATCGCGCCGTTCCTGATGAGGACCTGAATTCTGCAATCGATCAAACTTTGCACGAACTGCGCGAACTGAGTCCTGCCGCACTGCCCGTAGCTAAGAAGGCCATCTATGCATGGGATGCGATGCATTTTGACAAAGGTCTGGCGCGCGCAGAGAAGATTTATTTGGAAGAGTTGATGAAGACGACCGACGCACGGGAAGGCATCAGTGCCTTCATTGAGAAGCGTAAGCCGAAGTGGACGGGGAAGTAGCCGAAATAACGAAACGCATGGACTACGAGATTACTCCGGAAGAAGTGAAGATGAAGTTCGATCAGCGCGAAGAGTTCAGACTGATCGATGTGCGCGAGCCCTGGGAGTTTGAAGTCGCGCACATGGCTGGGGCAAAGTTGGTGCCGATGGGGGATATCCCATCCCGCGCCCACCAGGAGCTTGATCCCGACGATCACATCGTGGTGGTTTGCCATCACGGCGTTCGCTCGATGAATGTGACAGCATGGTTGCGTCAGCAGGGATTCGAAAAGGCGCAGTCTATGCGCGGCGGCATCGACGCCTGGTCGCGGCAGGTGGATGCGAACGTGCCAACGTACTGAGGCTGAATACCAACTGTTCCCATGATCACTGACTGCCACATCCACATCCAGCCGATGGAAATGTACAAACCTGCCGCGCTGGAACTCATGAAAAAGAAGCGGTCGAACTTCGAGCAAATCGTTGAATTCTGCCGCTCGCCGAAGTCATTCCTGAAATATCTCGATGCTTGCGGTATCGATCGCGCGGTGCTCATCAACTACGTGGCTCCGGAGGTCATCGGCTTTACGAACGGCGTCAATCAGTTCATCGCGGATTATGTGAAGGAGGATTCAAAGCGGTTACTCTCGTGCGGCAGTCTGCATCCGCGGCACACCACGAACGTTCTGGCTGACATGGAGCAGATCTTGCGGCTCGGAATTCGCATGATCAAGATTCATCCTCCACATCAGCTTCTGTTTCCCAATGATTACCTGAATGGTGTGAAGGAACTGGAGATCATTTACCGCGCTGCCGAGGCCAACAACGTCCCAGTGATGTTTCACACCGGAACATCTATTTTCCCTGGAGCCCGCAACAAGTACGGCGACCCGATCTATGTCGACGATGTCGCCGTTGATTTTCCTAAGCTAAAAATCCTGCTAGCGCACGGTGGCCGACCGCTGTGGATGCAGACGGCATTTTTTCTCGTCCGTCGTCATCCCAACGTTTATCTCGACATCAGCGGCATTCCACCCAAGACTTTGCTCCGGTACTTTCCTCGGGTCGAGGAGATTGCCAGCAAGACTCTGTTCGGCACAGATTGGCCGGGCCCGGGTGTTCCGGACGTAAAGAAGAATCTTGATGAATTCCGCGCACTCCCGCTGAGTCAGGCGATTCAAGAACAGATACTCAGCCACACAGCGCTATCGATTTGGCCTGCCTGATGCCGGGCAGGGCTTGGAACGCGAGCGCCTCTTGGCGTATAACAGAAAGTTGCATCCCCCGCGCCCCTCCTCGCGCGGGCTCCCGCAACGGCAATCAATCTAACTGAGCGTGAGACTATGTCCAGCGTGACCAGCACCCAGGCGCCAAAAGGTATGGAGGGCATTGTTGCCACCAACTCCAGCATTTGTTATATCGACGGCGATCGGGGCATTCTTGCCTATCGTGGTATCGACGTTCACGAACTGGCCGAGCAGTCCACCTTTGAAGAGACCTGCTATCTTCTTTGGTTTGGACGTTTGCCAAATCGCAGTGAGCTGAAGAATCTGCAGGAGCGTCTGGCTCAGGAGCGGCACCTTGATCCGGCCATTATTCGTTTCCTCCGCGAGGTCCCGCGAACTGCGCTACCGATGGATGTGCTGCGCACCGTGGTTTCAGCGCTCGCTTTCTACGATGCTGACGAAAAGAACAACGATCACGACGCCAACGTTCGGAAAGCCATCCGGTTGACTTCGCAGATCGCGATGATTGTTGCGGCCTATGACCGGATTCGCAAGAACAAACCGCTCGTCGAGGCTGACCGCTCCCTTTCGCACTCCGCCAATTTCCTTTTGCAACTGACCGGCTCCAAGTCCTCTGCTACTGCTGAGCGGGCTCTCGATATCGCCCTCATTCTGCATGCCGATCACGAACTGAACGCCTCCACGTTTGCCGCGCGCGTGACCGCCGCAACCTTGTCGGATATGCATTCGGCGATCACTTCGGCCATCGGCGCGCTGAAAGGGCCGCTGCACGGTGGAGCAAATGAGGCTGTATTTCGCATTCTGGAGTCGATTGAACGCAAGAAGTCCGATCCGGTTGATTTCGTGCGTGACATGCTGGCGCAAAAAAATAAAATTCCCGGCTTCGGCCACCGCGTGTATCACACCGAAGATCCACGGGCCACGCACCTGCGCGTGATGTCACGCGATTTGGGCCGCTCCAGCGGGCAGCCGCAGTGGTATGAGATGTCTGAAAAAATCGAGCAGTTTGTGAAGGCGGAGAAAAAGTTGAACGCCAACGTGGATTTCTATTCCGCATCCACTTACCACGTGCTTGGCATCGATGAAGATCTGTTTACGCCCGTATTCGCCGTCTCCCGTATCAGTGGCTGGGCAGCGCACGTTATCGAACAGCTCGACGATAACCGCCTGATTCGTCCCCGTGCCGAGTATCTCGGGCCCGATTATCCCAATCATTATGTGGCCATCGAAAAACGCTAACGAGCCCGGCGGACGGAATCGAAAGAGCACTGTTACTGTGTCGGACCGTCGGCTTGGGTTTGTGGTGATTTTTCCAGTTGAACCCAGTATGGGAGCTGAGCTTCGTTCTTCGTTGTTGCGGCACCGACAAGGGCTGTTTTGCGGAGGTAAAGCTCCAACTCCAGATCATATGGAGGTTGAGGAGCATCCGGGATTTCCATTTGACCGTGAAGGACGCAGTAGAAGCGAGGTTCAGCAATACCCACGTCCGTGGCTGTTATCCATTGATCGTCCTTCCACTTCGCCTGTACCTCACGGGATGCTGAGATACGCAGTGTCAGCGGGATGTTGCCTTTCCATGTCTGTAGCGCTCCAGCCCAATTGCCAGCAAGGGAAGTTGTAGTTGCGATGACCGCGGGGTCGCGCCGCGGCGCGGCTGGCGGTTCGCTCGCAAGCCTTGCACGATAGCGAGGCAGAAGATCGCTCAGAACCCGATCCGCGATTTCAAAGGGAACCGTGGTTCCCGTGTTTGCAATAACAGCGACGGCAATCTTTTCGGAGGGAATCATCTGCAACACTGCAAATGAGTCGCTGGTGCCGCCCTGGGCGAAAACGCCGACGTAGCCGTGATGGTCGGGTTGCCGCGACCAACCGAAGCCGTAACGTTCGCCCTCGCCTGTTTCGACTGTTGGGTTCAGCATCATCCGCAGCGAGGCTTTCGACAAAATTCGCTTTTGTGCAGGAAGGTGCGCTCCAAGGGCAAACATTCCAAACAGTGCTAAATCGTGCACGCTACAGTGCATTGAAGAGGCTCCCGGCGTGTCAGAGAGTTCGACGGGCGTACGGGCGCCGGATGTTGAATCGTACTGTGCAGCGATCTCGCTGGACCCTCCACCCTCGACTCCCAGAGAACAATCCTGCATGCCGAGAGGGAGGAAGACTTCACTCCGTAGAAAATCTGCATAACTCTTGCCTGAGACGTGAGAGATGACTTCACCGAGTATGCCGTAACCCAGGTTCGAGTAATCAAAGTGCTCTCCGGGAGGCCAGAACAGGATTCCGTAACGCTCGATGGCCGTCTCGGTTGAGACCTCACACTTGGTATCTCGAAGGGCGCACTTTCGGTAGTACGTCGTGAGGCCGGCGGTATGCGTCGCAACGCGGCGAACTGTCGCTTGTGTCGTTTCCCACATGGGACTATGCACCTTAGCCGGACCAAGATATTCGTTCACCGGATGATCAAGATTGATCTTCTTGTGATCCAGGAGCACCATGAGCGCCGTGCCTGTGAGCGCCTTAGTCACAGAAGCCAGATAGAAGGAAGTGTGTGGTGTTGCTGGTATTCGTCGCTCACGGTCAGCCAAGCCGAAACCCTCCTCCCAAAGAATTTGTTTACCCTGCACCACGGAAACGGCTATAGAGGGAATGGAGGCGGCTTCCATCCGTTCCTGAATGTACTTTCGGAGAGCGACGAGATCCAATGCTGCCTGGGGTTTCGCAGCGGGCTTAGTTTGGCAATAAAGGAGTCCTGGCATTACAAGACACAACAAAAGTCGCGTTGCGGTAAGAGCGTATTTTCCCAAGCAGTGATCCTTTCAACGTCAATAGATAGACGTGATGGTCAGCCTAAACGTCACCCAAACTTTGACAAACGATTAAGGGGCTGAAATGCGGCGATTCCGCCCGGTCATGCACGGGAAAGCAGGTAGAATAGTGATAGATGATGCGCCGGATTTACCTCGACAATAATGCCACGACGCCGGTTCTGCCGGAAGTGTTCGAAGCCATGCGCCCGTATTTTGGCGAGCACTTCGGCAACGCGTCGTCGATCCATCATCATGGGCAGGAAACTCGGGCCGCCGTGGAGCGAGCGCGTGATTCCGTTGCATCGTTGCTCTGCTGCCGGTCCGCAGAAATTATATTTACGAGCGGTGGAACTGAGGCCGACAATCTCGCGATTGCGGGGCTGACCAACGCCGGCGATCACGTCATTAGTTCCAGCATCGAGCACCATGCGGTGCTGCATGCCTGTAAGCACTTGGAGGAAATTGGCTGTGATGTAACCTATGTGCCGGTGGATGGCCGCGGCTTGGTGGATCCTGATGATGTTGGGCGTGCGTTGCGGCCAAACACGACCCTGATTTCGATAATGTTGGCGAACAACGAAACCGGAGTGCTGCAACCCGTCGATGCAATTGGTAAGATTGCCGCGGAAGCCGACATTTATTTTCATATCGATGCAGTGCAGGCCGCGAGCAAAATTCCGATTGATGTTGCGAGAATCGGCTGTGATGCGCTTTCGATCTCCGGCCACAAGATGCACGCGCCACAGGGTGTAGGAGCTCTTTACGTTCGCAAGGGAACGCGTCTTCAGCCGCTGTTTTATGGCGGCAGGCATGAACGGTCACGCCGTGCCGGAACGGAAAACGTTCCGGGCATCGTCGCTCTGGGGAAAGCCGCTGAGTTGGCGATGCAAGGCTTCGAGCGCGGCGACGACCAAAAGATGTGTGCCCTGCGCGACCGCTTGCAGCAGGGAATCCTCGCGCAGATTGAGGATGCCGGCGTGAATGGCGACTTTGCACCACGCGTTCCCAACACAGCGAGCATTTATTTCGACCACATCGAAGGCGAGTCGATGGTCATCTCCCTCGACCTCAAAGGGCTGGCGATTTCCACGGGCGCGGCATGTTCGTCGGGCGCGATCGAGCCGTCGCATGTGCTTACCGCGATGGGCTTGCGATCTGATAGAGCGCGAGCAAGTATCCGCTTGAGCCTAGGCAAGCAGAATACAGAGGAAGACATCGACATTGCTCTTGCGCTGGTTCCGGAGACGGTAGCACGCTTGCGGGAGCTGTCGCCCGTGCATAAGAAGCAAGCAGTTAACTCATAACATGCCGAGTCCCAAGACCATCGCCGTAGCCATGTCGGGCGGAGTCGATTCTTCCACTGTCGCGGCCATGCTGCGCGCTGAAGGACACAACCTCATCGGACTGACCATGCAGCTCTGGAACCAGCGGCGACTGGCTGGACACGAGGGGATGCCTGAGCAGGTAACCGGCCGCTGCTGCTCGCTCGACGATGTTTACGATGCGCGTCGCGTGGCCGAGCATCTTGGGATTCCTTACTACGTGGTTAATCATGAGGAGCGCTTCGAGCGCGATGTGGTGCGTCCGTTCGTCGCAGAGTATCTTTCGGGACGAACACCGATCCCTTGCAGCCTTTGCAATAATCACCTCAAGTTTGATCAGCTGCTTGTGATCGCGCAGCAGATCGGCGCCGACTGCGTTGCAACTGGCCACTATGCTCGCGTGGAGTATGACGATACTTGCGGGAAGTTATCCAGTAAAAGATGGCTGCTCAAGCGACCCGCCGATCGCAGCAAGGATCAAACCTATTTCCTCTTCGGCCTTACTCAGGAGCAATTGAGCCGCACGCTCTTTCCTCTCGGCGAAATGACCAAGCCCGAGGTTCGCGAGCTGGCTCGCAAGCAGGGATTAGCTCTGGCCGAGAAGCCTGACTCACAGGAAATCTGTTTTATTCCCGGGGGCGATTACAAGCGCTTCATCGACGCTTACCTTGCCGAGAGTGGCGAGGCTCTGCCCGATACCGCTGGCGAACTTGTGACCACGAGCGGGGAAGTGATCGGCGAGCATAACGGCATTCACAACTTCACGGTCGGCCAGCGCAAGGGCCTGGGCGTGGCGACGGGTTCGCCGCTCTACGTGATCCAGATCAGCGGAGCCCACAAGCAGGTGATCGTTGGCAGCGACGATCATCTCTATTCGCGGACGCTTCGCGCACACCGCGTGAACCTGATTTCCGTCGACGATCTGCGCGAGCCCATGCGCGTCTCCGTGAAAATTCGGCATCGGCACGAACCTGCTCCAGCCACGCTCGAGAAGATTGCTGCCGATGAAGTTCTGGTCACCTTTGATCAGCCGCAGCGAGCGATCACTCCCGGTCAGGCTGCTGTCTTCTATGCCGACGACACCGTCGTTGGCGGCGCCTGGATCACGTAAACTTTCATCGCACAAGTTAGAAAGTCACGCATGACTTGGCCACACCCAGGCCACGACCAGCGCCACTGCGATTCCTACCGACACTTCCACGAAGCGGTGCCAGGACACGATCCACGGTGAGCGGTGGTACTCGATCAATAGAATGATGCTCAACATGATCGCCGCAAAGCGGTAAGCGGTGCGCACGCGGAGAAGGAAGCAGAGCGCTCCGCAGAAAAAAATCGCCGCCGCGTACACCACGGTATTGTGGGGAAGGAATGTGGCGACGATTGCTGCCACCACCGCGCCCAGGGCGGTCCCGGCAAAGCGCTGCCACGCCACTTCTCTCGGATTCAGCGAGGACTGAATAATCACGATCGCGGAAATCGGCGCCCAGTAAGACTCGGGCAGCTTCAGCATGCGTGCCAGCAGCAGAGAAACTACGGCGGCTACCGTGGTTCTAGCCGCGTCCAGAAGCGCGTCGAGTGTCTGCTTGTAGGTATTGGGCATGGCCGGGCGATGGTTGCGTCACATCGTTGCGTCACATCGTTGCGTCACCCAGAGTTTAGAATGAGCGCGAGTTCCACGCCACCTACGCGCTGGCCAGCCCCTGTCGTCCTAGCACGAAACCTGGCGTTACCCCACCCTCCCCCCCTTGGTCGATATGATTATGTATCTGACTTAGGATGATACTATCGCCCGCATGTCGAATGCAATTGTGGTGGACAAGGCCAAGTTTGATGCCCTGCTGGGGAAGATGATTAACGCTGATCCGCTGCCCTACAAAGAAGTGGTTGCAAAGCCGAAACTGAGGAAAGATGGCAAGCCGAAGCGCAGTTCGGCGAACAAACGAACTTAGCTCGGAGGGCGCGAATCGGGCTTTGGTTGGCCGTCAAATTCCAAGAGAATTCTGAAAGCCGCGCCGTTGTGTTTGCGTATGTACCCAATGGCGGAGACGAAATTGAGATGCGCCGAAGTGGAAGCATCGTACTCGTTTGTCATGCCAGCGGGCTTGCCCATGATCCAGACGCTCGCGCAGGCTCCCGCTGGACACTGGTGCGGAATGCGAACGTCGGCGGGAGACATGCTGACTCGCGTCTGGCATTGCCTGCACTCGAAGATCACGGCCTTAATGTCATCCAAGCCGACTACTAGCTTGTGCTCTAGGGTCATGGGCGCGTCCTGAATTTAGCCGCCGCGTCTCGGCGGCGGTGGTGGTGGCGGCGGTGGCACGGGAGGCCAGTCGCTCCTAAAAGGCGGCGGATCGCCCGCGTTTTCATACGACCATATGCTCCATTCTCCCGCAATACTAGAGAAAGCGAAGATCGCGCCTGAAATTAAACGTGAAGATACGACAAAGTATCGAGCCTTAGCTCTTGCCAACGAAGTGGCGACATGGCAAGCGGACGCGCGAAAACAAATTCCAGATTTTGATCCATGGAAGGATGAGCTATATAAACAATATCCGACGAAGTTTCGCATGAGGATCAGGAGCATGTCCGAGGAGCTCAAGAAGTGCGGAGCCGATACAGCCGAACTGGATAAGACACTAGGTGAAGCTGACGGCCCTTATCAAAACATTACATTTCTGGACGCTTTTTTTTGGAACTTACGCA